>Ga0209834_10000055_pt1 | contig 59196 bp, 56 predicted proteins | sample Mar14236cmmetaG_FD_184134 | JGI IMG/M metagenome (GOLD analysis project Ga0209834, IMG submission 184134) | Marine hydrothermal vent microbial communities from Guaymas Basin, Gulf of California to study Microbial Dark Matter (Phase II) - Marker... ... | reverse complement strand
TCCCACCAACCCCGTCTGGTGAAAGCCTCGATCAGGGTCGCGAGCAGTCCTCTGGCTCCCTCGGGATCCGTTTCCTGGCAGCGCTGGCGCAGGAAGTCGCCAAAGAGGTGGTGGTAGCGGGTCCAGGTCCCGCCGTCATCCACTGGCTGGATGAAGAGGTTCTTCTGCAGCAGCTCCCCGATCAGATCTTCCCAGCTTTTATCAGCGGGAGGTTCTCCCAGGGTTTCCTGGCAAAGGGGGGCGTTAAATTCCCCCAGCAGGGAAGAGCGCAGCATAAAGTCCTGCATTTCAGGGGACTGCTGGTCCAGCACCTGGCTGGCCAGGTAGTCGTAAAGGTCGATCCCCGCAGCCCGGGCTGCCTGTCCCTGGCCTGTCAACCCCTCCCGGGCGGTTTCAGCAGTCAGCAGCAGGCCGGTGATCCAGCCCTCAGTTTCCCGGGCGATAGCATCTGCATCCTGCGGGCTCATCTCCCGGTGGTATTTGATCTGGTACAGGGTCTGGATCTCATCGGGATGGAAGGCCAACTCCTCGAAGCTGAGTCCTTTGACCTGGGAGCGCCCGATCATCAGGGGCAGATCCGTCAGGCTGAGCAGCGACCGGGAGGCGATCACCAGGTGGCAGTTTTCATCCACTTCCTGGGCGAAGCGGTTGATGAAGTGGTTGATGTCGGGACAGTGATCGATGAGGTGGAAGTCATCCAGCACCAGGGCAAAATGTTCGCTGACATGCTCGTAGAGGTCGTTGATGAGCGTGCGCAATACGCGCTCCAGATCGATTGGGGCGCTCCCCATGTTGCTGATCAGCGAGCGGCTGGGACCGCCAAAGGTCGGAAATTGTTCGTGGATCGCGGCGACAAAATAGGTGATAAAGCGCAGCAGGTCAGTATCGAGCGGGTCCAGGGCCAGCCAGCATACCGGATATTCCACCTGGCCGGCAAAATCCACCAGCAGGGTGGTCTTCCCATAGCCCGCTGGGGCGGCGATCAGGGCCAGGCGGTAATCCAGCAGATCATCCAGCATATTTATTAATCGCTGGCGGTGGACCAGGCCCCGGGGGCGCCTGGGGAGGATTACCTTCGTCCGTGTGATGGTATAGCTCATGCTGTCCTGTACTCACCCGGATACGATATCCGGGGCAGTCAAGACCCATTGTAATATAAATTAAGAGAGCCTGCTTGGGGATTGAAAGCCTGGCGCTGGCAGGCAGCGGGCTGCAGCTATCGAATTCGAAAATATCCGGCCTGGCTTTCATGCCAGGGAACTCACAGGTATCAGGATCAGGGGGGTGGTGCAGGCAATGACAGAATCCTATGTCAGGGGCTTCACCTACACCGATCTTCAATCCTCACTTGTCAATCGTTGTTCGAGCTCCCAGAGGGCATTGCGGTTGCTGTCCCACCTCAGGCACCGAGAGCCTTCCTGGAAGGAAACCCAGCGGGACTCAGTGTGCTCCCGGGAGAGCTGCACCCTCCCATCCAGCACCTCAAGGGCAAAAGCGTATTCCGGGATCACGTATATCTCCTTATCCCAGGTATCCGCGGACAGAAAGTGGGTCTTGGGGATGGTGGCCAGGGAATCCAGCTGGAAGAGGTCCCCCTCCAGGCTGGTTTCCTCCCGGCATTCCCTGAGGGCTGCCTCCAGGGGTGTCTCCTCATCCTCTCCCCCGCCGGCCACAAACTGCCAGTAGCCCCCGTCTTTTACCTTGAGGACCAGGTACTCGGGCTCCTCCCCCTTCCAGCGATAAGGCAGAACCAGAACTTGAATTGGCACTCTCATCAGATCCCCTTTTCCAGATCGGATGCGATGAAGTGGCACATGCGGGTGTCGTCTTTGAAGGAGGGGTATTCCGCGATCGCTTCCTGGAGCTGTTCCTTATATACCTGCATGGATTCGTTCAGGGAGCTAATCTTAACTTCCTTAGCGAGGTCAGTTGCTCCACAGAGATGGGGATCAAGTGTCCAGATCTTCCTCATAGGCTTTCAGCACCCGCAGGGCGCGCAGTGTATTCCAGCGGCTTGCGCTGCCGGTTTTTTCCATTTCGAAGTGGGTCTGGCCAGGATGTTTGGCCTGGACCGGCCAGGTGCCGTCTTGGCGGCGTTTTTTCAGCAGCACTTCCAGGGCATCACCCAGGCGGGGATCATAAGGAGCCCCGGCGGCCTGGAAATGGCATAGTGCTCTCAGAATATCATATCGCCAGCGGGAGGGGTAGGAGAGCATCAGGAACTTCTTATCAATGATCTTCCCTGTCCGGTCGGAACGGAACAGCCTGTGCTGAAGAAGGAACTCGCGGGCTTCCCCTGCTGCTTTAAGCAGCGGCTGGAGCCGGTAGGTGTAACCGTTCACCTGGTATTCCTGGATGCCTTCCAGCACAGAGATGGTGGTGTGCATCGAGCTGTGTTTTACCTGCTCCCGGTTGGACCGGCAATTGAATCCCCCATCTGGCAGCTGCTCCCGCAGGAGCTGGTCGATGATCGAACCCAGGTCCTCCTCCGATGCGCCAAAGTAGGCGGCATAGTTCAGGAACATGCCGTTGACGCAGAGATCACTCAGATTGGCTGCCGGGCTGAGCAGGATCCCGCCGTCCTTCCCTGTCCAGTCAGCCAGAACCTGGGAGATGGACTCCCTGATCAGCTCGTTGGTGGGGGAGATGGCCAGATTTTTTAGATCCAGCAGGGTGTAGTGGGTTGAGATCCACTTGGGCTGGTAGAAGCGGTCTCCCCAGTGCCCCTCTGGTTTCCGCAGACTTAGGAAGCGGGCGCCCCAGCCTTCCCGGGCGATTCGTTCCTGCAGATCGGGCCGGTTTTCCCCCAGCAGGTCCCGGTAAGTTTGATACTGGATGGAGACATCCCCTTCCAGCAGCCAGGAAATCAATTCTTGTTTTTCTCCGGTATTATTTTCTTTTGGCATAATATTTCACTTGGCTCAATGGGGAACCGCTTGAGATATTAATCATCCAGAAAGTCCAGATTCATATCCAATCTATCCAGCCATCTACTAAAATGATTGAAAAGCCATCCCCCAACTAGACCTATGATCAGCCCGGCCAGGGTAAGTATCAATGGCATCCCGATCAGTGCCATGAAAGCCAGGGCGGTCCCAGGATTTACGGAACCAGTTAAAGCCAAATCATAAATCAATCCTCTAAAAGCATACAGGATACCCGCAATGAGTCCAAACAGAGCAAAGACCACAGCCAGGAGACGAGCGAAGGGCACTAATTTTAGCTTTTTGGTCTGATTTGATATAGTTTCCTCCGGAGTAAAACCAATTTATCGTTTCCTGCCTATTCACAATAAGATCCTAATAGTTACCCAATTCAACGTAAAACCAATCATCTCCCGTATAGGCGAAAAAAGCAACCATATTCTCAGCCTGGATCGGATTCAATACGGCGGCGCTGCAGCAGCCGTGATGGAGAATTGCTTCATAGGGTAGATAGTGTTCCTCCCCATTATAGCTGAACCCTAATTCGTCATTCCGCTGGAAGAAGTAAAATGGTTTGCTTGCCAAAAGCTGGAATCCAAACATATCCTGATAACCGCGGGATTGATTAAGCAGTTCTCCATCCAGGTAGACCCGTCCTTGCCAGGTTTCTTGATCAGAGTAGAGGATCTCTAAAACCCAGTGGTCCTCGTAACTCCAGAGTCCTTGCAGGGGTAGGGCTGGAGAGGGCTTGCCGGCATCCACGCTGAAGATGATTTCCTCCTCACTCAGCAAGTTGATGGTTTGCTGGAATGGCTCCTCGGAAGCAGCGTTCATTACAGCGGTCAGCTCCATACCGGGGCCTAGAGAGTCTGTTCTGGGATAGACATCCCCACTGGCGTGGTAGAGCTGGTTTGAGGTGGTGTGTTGCCTCTCAGCTTGGTGTTTCTCCAAGACTTTCTCCTGTGTAGTGCCTATTGGCAGGAAGGTCATGTTGTCAGGATCGGGAGGACCATGCAAAGGGTATGGTTCCAGGATCAGATCCTCGTTCATTGGTTGAGGAGCAGTCGTGCAAGCAGATATACTCAATATCAGGAAGAGAGTCAGGAGTGTCCAGATTGATTGAGAAATCCTTTGTTCCATCATCGCTAACAGGTTAACGAATTTCCTCCCACTCCCAATCCTTTCCCAAACCTTCTAACGGGTGGATTTAGAGAGGTTCAAATATGCAGGAGAAGTGCCGCATCAGGGGTGGTTCCTTGATGATCTTGAACCCACGCAACTCAGGCGCTTTTTTAACAATGCCGGCCAGCACTTCAACCACATAGTCTAGATGGCTCTGAGTGTATGTTCGACGGGGCAGAGCTAAACGCACCAGGTCCAGGGCGGGGTAGATCATCTTGCCAGTATCAGGGTCAGGATGTCCAAAAGCCACTGACCCCAGCTCAACACCCCGAATAGCGCCTTCCCGGTATATTTCCACGGCCAGGGCTTGTCCGGGGTATTCGTTCTGAGGGATGTGAGGCAGCAATTTGCCAGCATTAATGTACACGGCGTGACCGCCTGCGGGTTCTATCACTGGTACACCGGCTTCCTTTAATCTCTCCACCAGGTAGCGGGTTTGACCCAGGCGGTAGGCCAGGTAGTCTTCCTGGAGGCCTTCCCGGAGGCCGATGGCGATGGCGTCCAGGTCCCTGCCGGCCAGGCCGCCGTAGGTGATGAAGCCTTCCCGCAGGATGCACTCGTTCTTGATCTTCTCAAACAGCGCCGGATCATTGCAGGCCAAGAAGCCGCCGATGTTGACAATAGCGTCCTTCTTGGCGCTCATCGTGGCCCCGTCCGCCAGGGCAAAGATCTCCCGGGCAATTTCCAGGGGGCTTTTATCAGCATACCCTGGCTCGCGGGTCTTGATGAAGTAGGCATTTTCCGCGAAACGGCAGGCGTCGATGAAAAAGGGAATATGATATTTTTTGTAGATTTGTGCTACTCCCCGCAGGTTTTCCAGGGAGACCGGCTGGCCGCCCCCGGCGTTATTGGTAATGGTGATCATACCCAGGGGGATGTTTTCAGAGCCTACTTCCAGAATGAACTTTTCCAGCTTTTCCAGATCCATATTGCCCTTGAATGGCACATTCGGATCGTCGCCGAAAGCTTCCTCACAGACCAGGTTGGTGGGGCGGCCGCCCCGGGCTCGGATATTACCTTCCGTGGTGTCAAAATGCATGTTGGAGGGCACATACTGACCTTCCTTGAGGGTCACCGCGCAGAGGATATTTTCCGCAGCCCGGCCCTGGTGGGTGGGCACAAAAAACTCAAAACCGAAAATATCCGCCATGGTATCTGAGAGGCGCTGGTAAGAGCGCGCTCCCGCGTAGGATTCATCACCCAGCATAATCCCGCTCCACTGGTCCTGACTCATTGCCCCGGTCCCCGAATCGGTCAGAAAATCTATGTACACTTCGTCACTCTTGAGCCCGAAAATATTGTAGCCTGCCCGCTGGAGGGCTTTTTCGCGGCTCTTTTTATCGATCAATTGAATGGGTTCTACCATTTTGATCCGGAAAGGTTCTGGAGGATGAGATGCCATGAAGGGTCTCCTGTGCAGATAGCTGGAATGACTTTTGTAGTGTAGCATCACTTGGCTTTCTACCCAAGTGATTTTAGGCAGTTCTCGACTATAATTAATCGAGTGCAAACAGGAGTCACAGGAGTAGGCCTTATGCTCGAAATTCAATCTTGGGTCCTTGGACCAGTGGCCACCAATACCTACCTGGTAGGCGATCCGGAAACCAACCAGGCAGTGATCATCGACCCTGCCTGGGACGGTGACAGGTTGGCAGGGGAGATCAAGAAAGGAGGCTGGCAAATATCAGCTATCTGGTTGACCCATGCTCATTTTGACCATTTCGGAGGACTGGCTGATCTGCTGGAAGCCCTGGCGCCGGAGCTGCCGGAGGATTTTTATGTGGGCCTGCATCCCAAAGACACCCCGCTCTGGAAGGTCAGGGGGGGAGCGGTGATGTTCGGGATTCAGGTTAAGAGAGCTCCCAGGCCAGGACATGATTTTCAAGAAGGGGAAATCCTTCCAGTGGGAAAGTATGAGTTTGTGGTCCATCATGCTCCCGGCCACTCGGCCGGGCATGTGATCTTTCACTGTCCAGGGGAGAAAGTGCTTTTCAGCGGCGACGTGATCTTCAACCGGGGCATTGGCCGAACGGACCTGTTGGGAGGCAGCTACAAAACTCTGATAGCATCGATTGAGAAGTGGGTCCTGCCCCTGCCGGATGAAACCCGGATCTACTCTGGTCACGGACCGGAGACGACTGTGGGGGATGAGAAGAATAGCAATCCGTTTTTGGTAATTTGAAAAGCACTTCGTTCCTTTGCGTTCTTACTTCGCGTAATCGACCGTGCGGGTTTCCCGGATGACCGTGACCTTGATTTTGCCGGGATACTGCATGGTTTCCTCAATGGTCTTGGAAATGTCCCTGGCCAGGCGTGAAGCCGCCAGGTCGTCGATCTTATCGGGTCGCACGAAGATCCGCACTTCCCGGCCAGCCTGCAGTGCATAGCTGTTCTTGACCCCCTCGTAGGAGTTGGCCACGTCTTCCAGAGCCCGGACCCGTTTCAGGTACTGCTCTAGGCTTTCCCGGCGGGCGCCAGGCCGGGCGCCGGAGATGGCGTCCGCTGCCTCAACGATTATCGCCTCTACGGTCTGCTGCTCTTCTTCATGGTGGTGAGAAGCAATGGCATTGACGATCTTGGGGCCTACGCCGTGCCTTTCGGCAAACTCCGCACCCAGCTGGGCATGGGTGCCTTCCACATTATGGTCCATGGCTTTGCCCAAGTCGTGCAGCAGGGCGCCAGCCTTAGCAATTTCCACATCCGCGCCCATTTCCGATGCCAGCACTGACGCCAGCTGGGCGGATTCTACCGCGTGGGCAAGCTGGTTCTGACCGTAGGAGGTTCTGAATTTCAGCCGCCCCAACATCTTGAGAATTTCCGGATGCAGCCCGGGCACGCCAGCGTCATAGGCAGCCTGTTCGCCAGCTTCTTTGATCACCTTTTCAATATTTTCCTGTTCTTTTTCGATGATCTGTTCAATATGAGCGGGATGGATTCTGCCATCCAGGATGAGTTTCTGCATGGCATTCTTTGCTACTTCCCGGCGAACGGAGTCAAAACAGGAGAGAGTCACCGCTTCCGGCGTATCGTCCACGATTACATCCACGCCGGCTGCCTTCTCGAAGGCCCGGATGTTGCGGCCATTGCGGCCGATGATGCGTCCCTTCATGTCATCAGAGGGCAGGGGCACGGTAGAGGATGTCACTTCTTCCACATGCTCGGAAGCCACCCGCTGGATGGCATCGGCAATCAATTTTCGGGCCTTGCGCTCCCCTTGCTCCTGGGCTTCGGCTTCTATTTCCCGGACAATGCGTGACATGTCATTGCGGGCTTCCTGTTCTACCCGTTCCAGCAGCAGATCCCTGGCTTCCGCCTGGGTCATCTTGCTGACATTCTCCAGCTCGGTGGCAACGTTCTGGTACATCTCTTCCACCTGATTCGCTTTTTTATCGAGGGAGCTCTGCCGCTGGCTGATGGCATGCTCGCGGTCTTCTATCTTCTCCGCGCGTTTGTCCAGCTGGTCGCTGCGGCTCTGGAGCCTTTCTTCAAAGCGAGATAATTCCTGGCGGCGAGTAAGGGATTCTTTTTCAGCTGCCTGGATGATCTCAATAGCACGGTTCTGGGATTCCTTGACGATCTCAGTGGATTTTCTTTCGGCTTCATTCAGGATCTGGGTGGCTTTGGATTGTTTTTTGTCTATCTCACGGGCGATCAGATAGTTTTTGATCAAAAAACCAATCACCCCACCGAGTACGACGGATACGATACTGGCAATAATTGTGTTTGGATTCATTCTTAGCCCCTTTTTCGGGTAATATCGGATATGCGATTTATGATTTATGATGCCTGGTGGATTTCCTGCCAGATTTCCAGGATGGTATCCTGGATGATCTGGTAAGGAAACCCGCGCCGGTTCAGGTAACCGGACATTTTTTTCTGGAAACTTTCCTGATCCAGGTGCTGAAACCTGAGCGCCTTTTTTCGGGCACAGTGTAGTGCCAGGGCACTCTCATCCAGCCCTTCCAGCTCTTCATTGATAATCTCTCGTGTGATGCCTTTCCGGGCTAGTTCCATTTCGAGAGCCCTTTTCCCGCGGGGTTTAAATTGGATCCGATTCTCAATCCAATTTCTGGCAAAAATCCGGTCATCCACCAGGGAAGCCTGGCGCAATTTGTCCAGTACCTCGAGGATGATTTCTTCAGGGATTTGATGTTTGATGAGGTTTTGACGAATTTCTCGCTTGGAACGCCCCCGGTAGCTGAGGAAATTCAACGCCCGCTGGTACGCGCTCTCGATGAGATCGCTCTTTTTCAGGTCCTGCACTTTCTGGGGGCTGAGCTGGTCGCCCTCTGACAGCCAGGGAGCAACAGCCCGGGAAATACCGAATGCAAAATCACCATCTAAATAAACATTCAAACGCTGGGGATTCTTCTTCTGCGGTTCTAACTTGGTTACAGTTAACATAAAACAGCCGTGTTGTCGCCTTAATCGGCCACGGCTGATCTGATAATCCATGCACAAAACTGTGGTACGCCAGGCCTTTCCGGTGGGGAAAGGTTGTACCTTGGAATACCTGGCGTGATATTTCTGCCACTTGGTATTTTATTTATGCTGCTGTCTGTCCTACTTCAATACCATGTAGTGATGGTAGTTCGTTTTATCAGTACCGCGGCCGGTAATTATTCGGCGGCCCTAAATATTTTTTTGGGCAAGAGGAATGCCTGATGGATATCTTACAAATACGGAATATCCAGATAGCTCTCACAACCTCTGCCCCGGAATACTGCTTAATCCGAGGATTAAAACAGGATTTGAACCATTTTCCTTCAAGAATTCTTTCAGATCCTGAAGCTTTCCTTATTATACACGATAAACTAGAACAGGCAAACCCTTCCCTGGAGAAGGGAGGGATGACGCCTGATCTGTCCGATGGTAGGATAGGGGAGACCAGGAGGAAGAATGAAGATTTGTTTTGTGTGTCAGGGGAACATTATCCGCAGCCCCCTGGCAGAGAACATGTTCCGTCATCTGGCGGAAGAAGCAGGCCTTTCCGGGAAATACCAGCTGGAATCTGCCGGGACTTCGGCGTACCATGTCGGCCAGGCGCCTGACAAGCGCATGCGCCAGGCGGCGGCGGAGCATGGTTTCCACTATACCGGGCGCGCCAGGCAGTTTTGGCGGGAAGATCTGGACAAATATGATCTCATCCTTGTCATGGATCAAAACAACCGCCGGATCCTGGAGTCAATGGTTCAAAACAGCCCGCAGAAGAACAAGATCCATATGTTGAGAGAATTTGATGCCCAGGGGAGCGGGGATCTGGACGTTCCAGATCCTTATTACGGGGGAGTGGAGGGTTTTGAAGCTACCTTCCAGATTGTCACAAGATCTTGTGAAGGATTGTTGGAGGCGTTGGAAAGTGGTCGATTTACCCCCTGAAGTACGTGCCTGGCTGGCTGAAAAGGGGCAGGGTGAAGTGCTCTCAACTGATCAGGCCGGTGGCGGCTGTATTCACCGGGCCTGTGTTCTGCATACGGCTGGGGGTGGGCGCTATTTCTTGAAAACCAACCCTGATCCCCCCGCTGGGATCTTTGTTGCAGAGGCTGCGGGGTTGAAGGCGCTCCAGGTGCCTGGCGGTCCTGCTATTCCTGGTGTATTCCTGGTGGGGGAGAAGTTCTTACTCCTGGAAGATCTTCAACCTGCTCCCCGGCAGAAGGATTTCTGGCCGGTCTACGGTAGGCAGCTGGCCCACATCCACCGCCAAACCCATCCCCGTTTTGGTTTTCCGGAGGACAATTATATTGGCAGCAGCCCCCAGCTGAACGGTTGGATGGACGATGGAGTGGATTTTTTTAGGGAGAAACGCTTGATACCCCAGCTCAGGTGGGGGAGAGAAACAGGCTGGCTGACGCCTGCTGACCTCCGCCAATGTGAAAAACTCCTTGACAAATTAGAGGATCTGATCCCGGAACAACCTGCCGTGCTGGTTCATGGGGATCTATGGAGCGGCAACCTGATCACTGACTCGGAGGGCAGGCCTGCCCTGATCGATCCTGCGGTCTACTACGGCTGGGCTGAAGCGGACCTGGCGATGGCGGACCTGTTCGGAAGATACCCGGATTCCTTCTATGCTGCCTATACCGAACTCAATCCGCTTCCCTCCGGCTACCGGGAGCGCTACCCGCTTTACAACCTTTATCACCTGCTCAACCATCTTAATTTATTCGGCCGGAGTTATCTGCCTGGGGTGAGAGAAGTCCTGCGCAGATTTGTAAATTAATTCCCTGCTCAAAGTGATACAATTTCCCCTGGCCAAATGGATCAGAAGGAATTGATTTTCGATGACCGTACCATACTGGGTGCAGGATGCAGTTTTTTACCAGATTTTCCCAGACCGTTTCCATAACGGGGATCCTGCCAACGACCCACCCAACCTGGACCCCTGGGGAGACAGGCCCACTATCTGGGGATTTCAGGGGGGGGATTTGCGGGGAGTGATTGCCAAGCTGGATTATCTGCTTGATCTGGGTATCAACGCGATCTACTTAAATCCGGTCTTTCAGGCCTCCTCTAACCACCGTTACAATGTCAGTGATTATTATAAAATCGATCCCAAACTGGGAACACAGGCTGATTTCCGGGCCTTGCTGGACGCAGCTCATCACAATGGGATCCGGGTGGTGATCGATGGCGTTTTTAACCACTGCGGCCGTGGTTTTTTCGCTTTTAATGATATTCTTGAAAACCAAAGCCACTCTCCTTATCTGGACTGGTTTCACCTCAATACGGTGCCTCCGGACGCATACTCACCTGGAGATGCTGATGATTTTCAAGCCTGGTGGAATATCAAAAGTTTACCCAAGTTCAATACGGATAACCCACAGGTGAGAAAGTACATTCTGGATGTAGCCCGTTACTGGATCCGCCTGGGGGCAGACGGCTGGCGCCTGGATGTGCCCAGTGAAATTGACGATGGGAATTTCTGGGAAGAGTTCCGCTATGTGGTCAAGTCAGAAAACCCGGATGCCTACCTGTTAGGGGAGATCTGGGATGGAAATCCCCGCTGGGTTGGCCCCGCCAGTTTTGACGGTTTGATGAACTACCCTGTTCGAGATGGATTGATCAATTTCCTGATGGGGCGGGGATCAGTAGAAGATTTTTCAGCGGTCATCGACCGGCAGCTGCGCCAATACGCTCAGGAAAACGTCTCAGCCATGTACAACCTGCTTGGATCTCATGATACGGCGCGGATTAAATCTGAGCTCAACGGAGACCAGGAGAAACTGAAGACGGCCTGCCTGTTCCTGTTCGCTTACCCCGGCGCTCCGGCAGTCTACTATGGGGATGAAGTCGGGTTAGAGGGGGGAAAGGATCCTGATTGCAGGAAGGCTTTTCCCTGGGACGAGAATAGTTGGGACCGGGACCTGCGTCAATTCATCCAGCGATTAATTGCCATCCGGAAGAAGAACCCAGCTCTGCGGCGCGGCTCATACCAGGCTGTGCTCAAAGATGACAAACAGGGTGGTTATGGTTTTGCGCGGGTGCTGGGGGAGAAGAGCCTGCTGATTGTCCTGAATGCCAGCGCCACACGGCGAAATCTCCGCCTGGCTGTGGATGCACTGGATTGGAAGGATGGTCGGCTTGTGCGTAATCTGATCAGTGGGGAGGAAATGATTGTTGTCGGGAATGAGCTCAATTTGACACTTGAACCCTGGTCCGGGATCTGGGCGGCTTGAGCGGACAATGAGGACCTTATCGTTTAATTTGAGATCAAAAATGGTACAATACTACGCTTGGAGGTTTCCTCCAGATGTTGTTTTTAAATATGAGAATTTAGTAGGAGGTTTATGATGGCAGACCAGAAATGGGTCTACACTTTTCAGGAAGTAGAAGAAGCAGAAGAGCATGTTGGCGGTGCATGGGAGGACGTGCGGTTCTTGTTGGGCGGCAAGGGTGCCAACCTGGCGGAAATGACCAGGATCGGGATTCCTGTTCCCCCGGGATTCACCGTAACCACAGAGGCTTGCAATGCCTATATTGCCGCGGGTGATAAATTCCCCGAGGGTATGTGGGACCAGACACTGGCAGCAATGAAAGCCACTGAAGAGTTGGCTGGGAAGAAGTTTGGTGACAGACAAAATCCCCTGTTGGTCTCCTGCCGGTCCGGAGCGGTGAAATCTATGCCCGGCATGATGGATACAGTGCTCAATATTGGCCTGAATGACGAGACAGCTCAAGGTATGGTTGCCTTGACTGGTGATGAACGTTTTGTCTACGATGCCTACCGCCGGCTGGTGCAAATGTTTGGGTCCGTGGTCCTGGGAATCGAGGATGAAGCCTTTGAAGACGTGCTGGAAGAGTACAAAAAAGGGAAGGGCGTTGAACTGGACACGGAGCTTGAGGCTGAGGATTGGAAGAAAATCACCGCTGAATTCCAGAAGATCGTTAAAAGAGAAATGGGATTTGATTTTCCCCAGGATCCGGCAGAGCAGCTGCGCATGGCCACTGAGGCCGTATTTTCCTCCTGGAATGGCAAACGTGCGGTGGACTACCGCAATGCCGCTGGTATTCCCCATGACTTGGGCACAGCGGTCAATGTGATGACCATGGTTTTTGGCAATATGGCGGAAGCCTCCGGTACTGGTGTGGCTTTCACCCGCAATCCCTCCACCGGGGAAAACAAACTCTGGGGCGAATATCTGCTCAATGCCCAGGGCGAAGATGTGGTGGCAGGGATCCGCAACGCGCATGACATCAATGTCTTGAAAGATGAGATGCCCGAAGTGTATCAGGAGTTCCAGGATATCACTGAAAAATTGGAGAACCATTACCGTGAAATGCAGGATGTGGAATTCACTATCGAGCGCGGCAAACTGTGGATGCTGCAGACTCGCGATGGGAAACGCACAGCCAAGGCAGCCGTGAAAATTGCTGTGGACATGGTCTCTGAAGGTTTGATCGACAGGGAAGAAGCGGTCATGCGTGTGGAACCATCCCAGGTGGACACCCTGCTTCATCCCCAGTTTGATACCGCAGAAAAAGCCAAAGCGAAAAACGCGGGAACGATGATCGCCACCGGCGTGAATGCTTCTCCCGGAGCAGCTGTGGGACGGATCTATTTTGACGCCGATACAGCTGAAAGAAAATCCAAAGAGGAAGGCCAGGAAGTGATCATGGTCCGCCCCTTCACCAAGCCCGATGATGTCCACGGCATGCTGGCTTCCAAGGGTATTTTGACCAGTGAGGGCGGCGCCACTTCTCACGCAGCTGTGGTGGCCAGGCAGTTTGGTATCCCCTGTGTGGTGGGCGCGTCTGAAGTCCAGATCGATATGAATAAGCGCACTCTGACTGTCAATGAGATCACCGTTTCTGAGGGGGATTCCCTCTCCGTTGACGGCACCACTGGCGAGGTTTTCCTGGGTGAAATTCCTTCAGTGGCCCCTACGCTGGAAGAGCAGACCGAATTGATGGAGCTGCTCACCTGGGCGGATGAAATTTCCGCGACCAAGGATATCCGCACCGCGCCGGAAGGATGGCCGACCCGCGGTTTGATGGTTTGGGCCAATGCTGATTATCCGGAAGATGCCCGCCGGGCCCGCTCCTATGGTGCCCAAGGTATCGGCCTGTGCCGCACGGAGCATATGTTCTTTGAACCCGAGCGTCTGCCTGTTGTGCAGCAGATGATCCTTTCTGATAATGTGGAAGATCGCCAAGCTGCCTTAGACAAGCTGCTGCCTTACCAACGCAGCGACTTTGATGGTCTCTTCGAAGCCATGACAGGCCTGCCAGTGATCATCCGCTTGATCGATCCCCCACTGCATGAGTTCATGCCTGATGAACACGCCCTCCTGGAAGAGGTGATTGCCAACCGTATCCAGGGCAAAGTGGATCAGGAGAAAGAGGATCTATTGGTCAACATCCAGGGTTTGCACGAGAGCAATCCCATGATGGGTTTGCGTGGTGTCCGCCTTAGTGTGGTCATGCCGGAGATTGTAAGCATGCAGGTGCGCGCTATCTTTGAGGCGGCTGCGGATGTGAAACTGCGCGGCTTTGAACCCCATCCCGAAGTGATGATTCCCCTCACCGGGCATATCAACGAGCTGCACTTTATTCAGCCAAAACTGGAAGAGATCGCCAAGAAGGTGATGGAAGAGAAGGGTGTGGAATTTGCCTACAAGTTCGGCACCATGATCGAAATCCCCCGCGCTGGCCTGACCGCTGATGAGATCGCAGAGACAGCTGAGTTCTTCTCTTTCGGCACCAATGACCTGACTCAGTTCACTTTCGGTTACAGCCGGGACGACGCAGAGCGCAACTTCCTGGTCAAATATGTTGAGGATGGCATTCTGCCCCGCAACCCCTTCCAGACCATTGACATCCGCGGTGTGGGTCAGTTGATGGATCTGACGGTCAAGAAAGGCCGCGGGACTCGCGCGGATCTGGAAGTCGGCATCTGCGGTGAACACGGTGGTGATCCTGAATCGATTGATTGGTGTCACAGGATCGGTTTGAATTACGTCAGCTGCTCACCCTTCCGGGTGCCGGTTGCCCGTCTGGCTGCTGCCCAATCTGCCATCAATAACAAGCAGTAAACCAACAGTTTCAATTTAATGCCAAAAGGGCAAAGGATTTTCCTTTGCCCTTTTTTGGGATAGAGAGAGACCAGGTCTTTTAAAAGACCTGGTCTCTTAATGTTATGATAAACATTAGCGTTGGTCCTGGAAATTACGTAGAAGGAGGAAACTATGAATGAGGAAAAAACCTATGCAAGAGTGGTGTTAACGAATATTGATATCCCATTTGGCTCTTTAGTAACGTTATTGATAAAGGTTTCCCTGGCCTCTATTCCTGCCGCCATCATCCTTTCATTGCTGGGATTGGTGATCGCAGTCCTGATTTCCTTTGTCTTTTCCAGCATCGGATTGGGCCTGTTGTACTGAGCAGGAACAGTAGTCTCTTAATGTAAGGAGTAATCTTGTGAACACAAAACCCTCCAAAGTGCAGACCATGGCTATCCTTGTCCTGATCAGTGGTATCCTGAATATTGTTTGGGGAGGTGTTCTGGCCCTCCTCGGCGTTCTCACCCTCATCGGGATCCTGTGTGCCCCGTTGTTAATTCTGCCGATGGTCCTGGGTGCGTTTGAGCTGATATACGCCCTCAATCTTTTAGCAGACCCCCCTAAGGTGAAGGACCCTTCACAGGCCATTGCTATCCTGGAAATCTGCGATATTTTTTTCCTGAATATTTTTGGTGTGGTGGTTGGCGTCCTATCTTTGATATTAATAAGCGATGAAGAGGTTAAGGCATATTTCGCCGCCCTGAAATCCACTTAAGAAGAAGTTTGATCAATCGCCGCCAGCTGGAAATCCCTGTCCTCTTTCTGGAATATCCGGGACAGGAGAATTCAATCCAGGAAGGGATAAGTACCACTTCGGGATTGTGTATTGTGTGTTATGATTTTTGTATGTTTTTCCAGTGGGTGCTCAATTGAAAGATAGGTTTTTGACCTTCATCATTTCACAAGAGGAGAAAATATGGAACTGTGGGAAAAAATCAAGAATAACGAGATCGTGGGTAAAATCGTTGCTTTTTTCAATAAATACACCAATGTCAAACCCGTGGTGGAAGTGCTTCAGTCCGCGAAATCGATTCAGAAAGCCATCAGCATTATTCTGCGGATATTTTCGATCATCTTTGGCATTGCCCTATTTATCGTCTGGATTGTCAGCTGGCGATATATCAACCAGTTCAAGTTCTTCGGCGGGGTGGGGTATTTGATCTGGCAGCTGGCCTTCCTCTATGCCGGCATTATGGTCACCAAGATCCTCTATCAGCGCTTTGCCGGAATTGTTGACCTGCCGGAATCTGAATACGTGATCACTCCCATTATTGCCCTGATGACGGTCACTTTTGGGGAAGTCTTCTTCATCTTCCTGGCCATTATGAGTGCCCCTGCCATGCTGGATATTTGGTTGGCCGGGTCTTCTCTGTCTTTTGGGAGCGGAACGGTTGGCCTGGTCCTGCCCTTCCTGGCCTTTGTAAATCCGGGCAACATCTTCCTGGCCGGGATCGGCGCCTTGATCATGTTCTGGGTGATTGGCTTCCTGGTCTTGATCCTTTCCCGACTGCTGACAGAGACCGTCCTGGCCCTGGTATCCATCGCTAACGATGCTTCAATTTTGAGGGTCCAGTTTGCAGAGAAGAAGAAATAACCTCAGAACCCCTCCAATTAGATCAACACCTCCAGGAAAAGAAACTGGAGGTGTTTTTTTATTCTTTGATGAAGAGATCTAACGTTGTGGGGCTGGTTCTGTTTCCCTTTTACTTAGCAGCTATTGATGATCTACCGCGAACTGGTAACCCCTATCCATGGCCTCGTAGTTCAGGGGCAGGGTCTTTTTATGCCTTTCGGGGATGTGTTCCCCCAGGGCTTTCTTAACAGCCTCCAACGGCAGGATGGGTTTCAGGGCCAGCATGGCGCCCATCATGATCATATTGCTCAGCCGTACCATTCCGAGTTCCTCGGCAATTGTATTGGCAGGAATAAGCAAGGAGTTTATTCCCTCGCGGGTGATCTCTCTGTTGACCAGGGTGGAGTTGGCTACCATCACCCCGCCAGCTTTGATCAGGGGTTCGTATTTATCGACCGAAGGTAGGTTCAAGGCCACGACGACATCTGGTCTGCGGACCAGTGGGGACCCAATCGGCTCAGCGCTGACAATTACCGTGCAGTGGGCTGTGCCGCCCCGCATCTCAGGGCCGTAGGAAGGGATCCAGGTGACCTCAAGACCATTGTCCATTGAAGCGTATGCCAGCACCTGACCGGCAAATAATGTGCCCTGGCCGCCAAAGCCAGAAATGATAATACTGGTTTCTTCCATGCCTGTCTGCTCCTTATACCTTGAGTGATTCCAAAGCCGGATTGACCTTATAATCTCCCAAGGGAAAGACCGGGGTCATTTGTTCGGCCACGAAGTCCAGCGCGTCCTGGGGGCTCAATTTCCAGTTGGTGGGGCAGGAAGAAAGCAGCTCCACCATGGAGAATCCCAGTTCTCGCTGTTGGGTTTCAAAGGCCAGCCGGATGGCTTTTTTCGCCTTACGGATGTTAGCAGCATCATGCAGGCTGCGGCGGACCACATAACCGGCGCCATCCAAAGTGGACAGGATTTCCGCCATGCGGAGAGGATAGCCGGCCATTTCCACGTCCCGGCCAAAGGGCGAGGATGTGGTTTTCATACCGGCAAGGGTAGTGGGGGCCATCTGGCCGCCTGTCATGCCGTAAATGGCGTTGTTGATGAAGATCACAGTGATATTTTCACCTCGACCGGCAGCGTGCATGATCTCTGCCATGCCAATGGATGCCAGGTCTCCGTCCCCCTGGTACGTGAAGACGGTGCTCTTGGGCAGGACCCGTTTGATCCCTGTGGCCATGGCCGGAGCTCGGCCGTGGGCGGCCTCGACAAAATCCATCTTAAAGTAGCGGTAGGCGAAGACTGAACAGCCTACCGGAGCCACGCCTATGGTTTGTTCCCGCAGGCCCATCTCGTCGATTACTTCCGCAACCAGACGGTGGGCAGTGCCGTGGGTGCATCCGGGACAATAGTGGGTGTGGACATCAGTAAATGATTCTGGGCGCTGGTGGATAACTTCTGTCGTTGCAACCATTATTTATCTCCTGCTATGATTTTTTCCAGCCGGGGGATCCATTCATCACGGGGATCTTCCGCTCCCGGACCAGTATTTTGGGAGACTCGCCGGATTTCATCGAATACTTCGTCTGGCAGTGGCGTCACCCCCCCCATTCGTCCGTAAAACTCAACCGGGACCTTGCCCTTGACGATTTTCATCACATCGTCGAGCATCATGCCCGAGTTCATTTCCACCACCAGGATGCGCTTGACCTGGTCAGTCAGCTCCAGTAATCGCTGGGTGGGGAAGGGGGCCAGGGTGATCGGGCGCAGCAGCCCGGCCTTGATGCCGTTTTCCCGGGCTTCGCGGACTGCAGAGGATGCCACTCGGCCGGATGTGCCGAAGCCAATTACCAGGATCTCCGCGTCATCCAGTTCATACTCCTTGTAGATGACCTCATTCTTTTCGATTTCTTTCCAGCGCTTTAGCAGCCGCAGGTTGGTCACTTCCTCATCAACCGGGTCTATGTAGATCGAGGTGAGGATATTGGGCTCGCGACCTTTAGCGCCGCGCACAGCCCAGTCGGGTGCTGTCTCAGAGATTTCCCGCATCGGAGGCAGTTCTGCAGGTTCCATCATCTGCCCCATATTGCCGTCAACGATGACATGAACAATGGCACGGTATTTATCTGCCAGGTCAAATGCCAGGCCGATATAATCCACTGCTTCCTGGACGCTGGCAGGGGCCAGCACGATCGGGAAGTAATCCCCATGCCCGCCGCCTTTGATCATCTGGTAGTAGTCCCCCTGGGAGGGGGCGATATTACCCAGACCGGGACCACCGCGCATGACGTTGACCACCACTGCCGGGACCTCGGTACCGGCGATGTAGCTGATGCCTTCCATCATCAAGCTGATACCCGGGCTTGAGGAGGCCGTCATCACCCTTTTTCCTGTGCAAGCCGCGCCGTAGACCATGTTAATGGCGGCCACTTCGCTTTCCGCTTGCACGAAAGCCCTGCCCAGGGAGGGCAAGCGCCTGGCCATGTACTCCAGGAACTCAGTTGAGGGTGTGATCGGGTAACCGTAAAATGCTTCCACGCCAGCCCGGATGGCAGCCTCCGCAAAAGCGTGATTTCCCTTTAATAATTCTTTTGCCACTGGGATTACCTCCTGGTTTTCTTGTCAGGTTTTTCTCTATAGACCGTGATTGCAGCATCCGGGCAAACAACCGCGCAGATGCCACAGCCTGTACAGGTTTCCTGGGTCATTTTGGCGGGATGATACCCCTTTGGGGTCAGTCGATCCATGTCCAATACCAGGACTTCCTGTGGACAGGCTTCAACGCACAGGCCGCAGCCTTTGCAGTAGTTCTCGTCCACGACAATCCATCCTGTAACAGCCATGCAATGTTCTCCTTTCTGGAGTCTGATAACAGTCATGCTTGTTGCATATCTGTCCAATTTATATCACAGTCTTACCCTGCCTGACTCCAACGTTAACATTATATTTATGCTGATCCCCGGTGGATAGTGACAAGATTCATGAGATAGGCTAACCTTCATCAGTAGACTTCCACCTACTCATGATCTTTATTGACAGGCTTTACTGGTCTGGTATAATGGCACGGCATTGAAGGAATGGGTCCTTCTGCGGCCTTTAGGCATGGATTAAGACCCCCCAACTTCCCCGGGGCACTGTGGACTAAGATCCAGCACACAGGGACGACGGTGAAGTGAAGATTGGAGGAAATCAATGAAATATGCAATTGTAGTCAGTGGTGGGAAACAGTACAAAGCTGTTCCCGGAGAGATCATTCAGGTTGATAAACTTCCGAAAGAAGTCAATGACAAAGTCATCCTGGATGAGGTCTTATTTATCGCTGACGGAAAGAAGAAAGTTACCATCGGCACTCCCACCATCAAGGGCGCCAAGGTGGAGACAACTGTCACCGGGCAGATCAAAGGCCCGAAAATCCTGGTTTTTAAGTACAAACCCAGAGTACATTACCGGAAAAGACAGGGTCACCGTCAGCAGTACACGCTGCTTGAAGTGAAAAAGATCGTTAAGAAATCAGGAGAGAAAGATGGCTCATAAAAAAGGCGGCGGTTCAACCCGCAATGGACGAGACAGTAATGCCCAGCGGTTGGGCGTGAAGAAATTCGGCGGCGAGAAAGTCCGTCCCGGCAATATCCTTGTCCGCCAGCGTGGCACAAGAATTCACCCTGGTGAGAATGTCGGCCGGGGTAATGATGATACCCTGTTTGCAACTGCTGACGGGATTGTTTCTTACCAGGATTTTCGCGGCGGGAAAAAACGCGTAAACGTGATTCCGTCGGAATAAGAGGATTTTTCAATGAAAGAAGATATTCAACCAAAATATTACCCTGAAGCTACGGTGGTTTGTGCCTGCGGCAACACCTGGAAAACAGGATCAACACAAGAAACTATCCGGACCGATGTCTGTTCTGCCTGCCATCCCTTCTTTACCGGTGAGCAGCGCATCGTGGACTCAGAAGGTCAGGTTGATAGGTTCTATAAAAAGCTTAAAGTTCACGAGGACTACCAGAAAGAAAAAGAAGCCCGGGAGACCCAAAAGGCAACTGCAGATGTTTCCGTTGAGGTGCTCGACCTGGGGGCCCGCGTCACCAACACGCTCCTTGATGCCAAGATCGTCACTGTGGCAGACTTGTTGGCCTTGTTGGAAGGCGGCGAACAACCTTTGCTGGACATCAAGGGTTTTGGGCGCAAATCCCTGATCGATCTTAAGAAAGCCCTTCGCGCCCAGGGATTTGAGATCCCTGAAGCTGCTGAAGAGATCACAGTTTAAGGTCAGAACAGGCAACTTTTGATAAAATACAGGCAGAGGTTCTCTGCCTGTATTGTTTTAATTTACTCTAATCAGCAAAGTCATGATAAGCGAGGGAGAGCATGAAACATCATCGGGGTAGGTTGGAAGTCATCACGGGGCCCATGTTTTGCGGCAAGACAGACGAGCTGCTGCGTCGGCTGCGGCGGGCTAGTATTGCCAAGCAAAATATCCAGGTATTTAAACCGGGTTTTGATATTCGTTACGGCAATGAGAAGGTCACTTCCCACGCCGGCAATGAATATGAGGCATACCCTGTTGAAAATATCACTGAAATTCCGGCGCTGCTTCAGGACGATGTCACCGTAGTAGCCATTGATGAGGCCCAATTTTTTGAGGATGAGATCATCCCTGTTGTGCAGGATCTGGTGGACCGGGGTATCCGGGTAATTGTAGCCGGGTTGGATATGGATTTCCGGGGTGTGCCCTTCGGTCAAATGCCCCAGCTCCTGGCTCAGGCTGAGATCGTGGATAAGTTACAGGCGATCTGTATGGTATGCGGCGAGGAAGCTACCCGAACACAGCGCCTGGTTGATGGTGAGCCTGCTTATTACGATGATCCAATAATCATTGTGGGAGCCTCAGAAATGTATGAAGCCCGGTGCAGAATTCATCACCAGGTGCCCAAAAAAGATTGAGGTAACACGATGCAGTCTTATCATGAATTTCTCAGTGAGGTCTTAATCCCGGAGCAGGAACTTCAAGAAAAGATCCAGCAGCTGGGTGAAGAGATCAGCCATGATTATAATGGCCAGGATTTGCACCTGGTTTGTATCCTGCGCGGGGGAGTGATGTTCCTGACGGATCTGATGCGCGAAATCACAGTTCCCCATTCAATTGACTTTATGGCCATCTCATCCTACGGCGTGGGCGACCGCCAGGCTTCCGGCCATGTCCGGCTGACCATGGACTTGCGGGATGATATCCAGGGACGCAATGTGGTTCTTGTTGAAGATATCGTCGACAGCGGCAATACGCTAGCGTCCGTTCTGGGCCTGCTGGCTACCCGGAAGCCAGCCTCATTGAAGGTCTGCACACTGCTGGATAAAGCCGAACGAAGGGAGACAGAGGTGCCCCTGGATTACGTGGGTTTTGTGATTCCTAATAAATATGTCTTCGGTTATGGGCTGGATTTGGATGAGTATTACCGGGAGCTGCCATTTATCGGGGTGGTGAACGAGGATAGATATACACCACCAGATCGTTAGATCAGCCCGGATCGTGAATCTTTTGTTGGGGGGATAGCACCTCCCCGGTATCCAGAAATTTCCAGCAGCTATTTGCATGTTTGGATTTCAGCCTTGAATCAGGTTGCAGAGAGTTCGCCTGGTTCCTGAATATGAATATGATAAACAATGAAAATTTACCCTCCCAGTATGATCAGATCACGGATCTGCTCCACTCTACTCGGGCTTACCTGGTAGGCGGCGCGGTGAGGGATCTCCTGCTGAATCGATCTGTCCATGACCTCGATTTTGCGCTTCCTGAAAATACCATCCCGGCTGCAAAACAGGTTGCTGATCAGCTGGGAGGCAGTTTTTTTGTCCTGGATCAGGAGCGTCAAACCTGTCGTGTGATCCTCAGGGATGAGGAGGATCAGCGGTTGGTGGTGGATTTCACTCTTTTTCGGGGCAATACTATAGAAGAGGATCTATCATCCCGCGATTTTACGATCACGTCCATGGCCCTGGATATCCAGGGTGATATCCAGGTCATTGACCCCTTTCAGGGTGCTCAGGACCTCAAAGATGGCCTGATCCGGTTAACTTCTGAGAGCGCCCTGGAAGATGATTCCCTGCGCTGTCTCCGTGCAGTCCGTCTGGCAGCCCAGCTGGATTTCCGGATTCTTCCCGAAACCAGGGACCAGATTCGCCGGTCCCAACCCGGGCTGGAAGATGTATCCCCAGAAAGGATACGGGATGAATTCTTCCGGCTCCTGGATGGACCCAACCAGTCTGCCGGGATCCTTTCCCTGCAGATGCTGGGCCTGTACCCTTATATCCTGCCGGGTGAGCTTTCTCCCGGGAGGCCCAGGGTATTGAGAAATCTGGAAACGCTTTGGTCGTTATTTCTCCTAGACCATGATCAGGAAAGGGCGGCGAACTGGTCCAGGGGATTGCTGGTACACCGTTTGGGGCGCTACCGGGAGATTGTGCGGGGTTATTTGGATCAGGAGCTGGTCCCGGGCCGTTCAATCTACCAATTGACATTTTTGATTTCCTTGCTGGGCGATCTTCAATTGGGTGAAATCCCGGAATCTGCCCAGCACATTGCCCAACAGGTCCCTCTCAGCAATCAGGAAGCTTATTTCGTTGCCAAGGGCATCAAAGCCACAGGGAACTGGCGGAACCTTACCCAGGGCCATGGAATCGCCCAGCCTGTTGAAGTTTACCGTTTTTTCAATCGTTTTGGTCAAGCGGGAGTGGCTGCGATTTTTCTCGGGTTGGGAGAAGCCCTGGATAACCAGCAGGAAGAGGAAAGCCGGCAAAGTTGGATCGAGAGCTTGGATAAAGCCCGCTATTTCCTGGAAGGTTATTGGGAACACCATCTGGAATGGGTGGATCCGCCTGTCCTGTTGGATGGCTATGACATCCAGCAGGAATTCCATATCGCGCCTGGTCCCAGGATCGGCTCATTGCTGGAGCTCCTCCGTGAAGAGCAGGTTCGCAGCGGGTTGAAATCCCGGGAGGAAGGGCTGGAATTCTTGAAAAACCAACTTTCCCTTTCTGATGGGAGAGATTTATGATGGAGCTGTTGGACAGGGAAATTTTCAGGGAGCTGTACCGCGGATTTGCGATGCCCCTTAGTGAGATCGATTGTGGATTAAGATGTGGTCCTTACAATGAATACGGTGTGCCGGTATGCTGTGATATTCATCTGGTTATCCCATCTGCTTTTGACCTCGAATGGGGCTTTCTAAAGGAAAATACAGATCTGTGGCAGCCCTGGAGCTGCCACGGTTCGGTTGCCCAGGGCCTTGAGGAGGAACTTCAGGATGGCCAGGTCCTCTTACAGTGTAAAGGCTATCAGGAATGCCAGCGTGACTATCGGACCCTGACCTGCCGGGCATTTCCGTTTTATCCTTATCTGGACAGCAAGGGTTTTTTTCCTGGATTGGGGTATTACCCTGATTTCCGCGACGTGTGTTGGATCATCAGCAACCTAGAGGTAGTGAGCCAGGTCTATAAAGAGGCTTTCCAGAGGACATTCCAGCGAGTTTTTGAATTCTACCCGGAGTACCGCTCGAATTTCGCAAGCTACAGCAATTATCTGAGGGCTGAAGCCTCGGAAAAAAATGAAAAGATTGTCCTGCTCGGATTCTCTGGAAATGCGTATCTGGTCAATCCTCAGACAGAGCAGAATTATGAAGTGGACTATAAGGAATTGGGCGCTTATGGGCCTTTTGAGATCAGCAGGGAGTTGCAGTTCCCTGCTGAAAATCGGTCCCTACAAGACACTGAGAAATAATGGTTAGTTCTGATAAGTTGACAAGTGAATTTTCCCTGCCTGAAGAGTATCAGGTACCAGAATACGTGATCACCAGCCGGAAAAAACCGGTTAGCTGGCTGTTTGCTCACTTTATTCAATACTGGTACCTGGGTTTATCTTTGCTGGTTGGAGCGATTGGCAACGCCTCCCTGGCAGCTGTTGTTCCCATTATTGTAGGCCTGGCACTGAATGCCCTTCTGGAAGATCCTCCTCTAACGTCCTCCCTGGCGCGCCTGGCATTGATCATCGTCGGGACCCAGCTTGTGCGGGGAGCACTGCAGCTGGGCAGGAATTTCAGCGCGGAGTTATTGGGCCAGCTGATGGAGCGGGACATCCGCCATGAATTTTACACCAGCTTGCTAGGGAAAAGCATGACCTACCACAGCTTGCTCCCGGTAGGGGATGTGATGGCCCGATCGACCAATGATGTCCGCGAGATCAATTTCATGTTCAGCCCGGGAATTAACCTGGTAGTTGGGTCGGTAAATTTTATACTCATGCCAATCATATTTGCGTCCCGCTACCATCCCTCTTTGATTGCAGCCCCGCTGATCTTTCTTGTGTTGTACATCCTGGCCCTCTGGCAGTATCTTATTGAGCTTAAACCCATCACTGACTCGGTCCGCAACGCCTTTGGTGTTCTGAATTCCAGGCTGGCTGAGGCAGTGGACGGCATTGAAACGGTCAAGGGAATGGCTGAAGAAGCCAGCGAGGTGGGGTTGTTCGCCAGCAATGCCCGCCGGTTTCGGAACAAGGAAATCCACCAGGGGGATGTGGAAGCTCGGTTCTTACCGCTGCTGGTAATGGGATTGACCCAGGCTGGCGGATTGTTCCATGCTATTTTCCTTTACAAGCAGGGTCTCCTGCAAGTTGGCGACATTGCGGCCTATTTCGGCCTGTTGGGATTACTGGGTTTTCCGACTTTTGTCTCCTTGTTTGCCTATTCACAGATCTCTCTGGGGATTGCCAGTGCCCGGCGTATCCTGGAATTGATCAACCGGGAAACCGAGCTGGACCAGAATCAGGCAGGTTGTAAGAAGGAACTGAGCGGCAAGATTCATTTTGAGAATGTGTTCTATGCTTATCCGGGGCTTGAAGATACCCTGCAAGGATTGGATTTTACGATCCAGCCAGGCCAAACCGTGGCGATTGTCGGTCAGACTGGGGCGGGAAAGACCACCCTGGCGAAGCTTGTCAACCGGACCTTTGACACAAGCAGAGGGTCTATTCAGATTGATGATGTGGACGTGAGGGATTGGAACCTGGCTGCCCTTCGGCGGGGCATATCCATCATCGAACAGGATATTTTCCTGTTTTCAAGCACGATTGCTGAAAATATAGCTTTTGGCAAACCGGACGCGGACCGGGAAGAGATCATCCGGGCAGCCAAATCAGCCCAGGCTCATGATTTCATTCTCTCTTTCCAGGAGGGATATGATACCCAGCTGGGAGAACGGGGAGTGACCCTTTCGGGGGGGCAGCGCCAGAGGCTGGCTTTGGCGCGGGCATTCCTGACAGATCCCAGAATCTTGATCCTGGATGATTCCACCAGTTCGATTGATAGCGCCACTGAGGACGAGATCCAGAAGGCCATCTTTGAGGCTGCCAGGGGCAGAACAACTTTGATCATCACCCACAGGCTGTCCCAGATCCGCTGGGCGGACATCATCCTGGTTCTCCGCAAGGGTAAAATTATTGCCCGGGGGACGCATGAGGAGCTTATCAACAGCTCTCCGGCTTACAGCCAACTGTTTCAAGAATAGAATTACGGGTGGGGAAGGAAACCTGAATGGGATTTTTCAGTAATCTGGATGTTGAGGCTTACGATAGGGAGTACAGCGACAAAGAGCTGCTGAAGCGGATGGCGTCTTATGTTAAACCGCATAAGGGCAGGTTAATCGGGATCTCTCTTCTGTTAGTCCTGATCGGTGCCGCGAGTGCTTCCCTGCCCCTGGTAATCTCCAGCAGCATTGACCTCCTGGCAGTGAATAAGGATGACAGCCTGGTAACCCTGCTGATCGGGTTGGTGCTGTTGGCCGCTTTGATCAATTGGGGAGGGAACTGGCTCCGACGGCGGATGACCGTTCGGGTTGTCTCCACAATTGTCATGACCTTGCGGACGGATGCCTTTTCTTCCGCGGCAAATCACGATCTTTCCTTCTATGACAAGTACTCTTCCGGCAGGGTGGTCTCGCGAATCACCTCGGATACACGCGAGTTTGGAAAGCTGATCTTGCTGATCACTGACCTGGGCGCCCAGTTGGTCCAGGCGTTTATTCTGGGATTTGTGCTGATCCGCCTGGAATACCGTCTTTTCCTGTACGTCTTGGGTTTTCTGCCAGTTGTGTTTTTCTTTGCCAGGAGTTTCCGAAAGGCTGCTCGAAAGGTAACCCGGGAAGGTATGAGGGCTATGGCCAAGGTGAACGCGACAATCAAGGAAACTGTCAGCGGCATCGCGGTAGCCAAGAATTTCCGGCAGGAACCGAAAATCTTCGCCGATTTTGATCAGGCAAATACTGAATCCTACAGGATCAATGTGCGCAGAGGGTTTGTGCTTTCACTGGTATTCCCTGCGCTGAACGCGCTGGGAGGGGTGGGTACAGCCATGCTGCTTTATTTTGGCGGTATATCCGCCGCTCGGGGATGGGTGACGATCGGCTCCTGGTATTTGTTTGTGGTGGGCCTGGACCGGTTTTTCTTCCCGGTGTTGAATCTGGCTTCTTTCTGGGCTCAGGTCCAAGCAGGTTTGGCAGCTGCTGAACGGGTTTATGCCCTGATCGATGCCGAGCCGGCTGTGGTCCAGACAGGGACTTTGGCACCAGAGAGGTTATCGGGCAAGATTAGCATTGAAGGTTTGAGTTTTCGCTACACGGAGAACGAATGGGTTTTTCGGGATTTTGACCTCAATATCAATCCAGGGGAAAATGTTGCCCTGGTGGGGCATACGGGATCCGGCAAGTCATCCATTGCCAAATTGATCGCTCGCTTCTATGAATTTCAAGATGGGAGGATCCTGGTGGATGATCAGGACATCCGTGACTTGGATCTAACCGCCTACCGCAAGCAGTTGGGAATCATTTCCCAGACCCCTTTCCTGTTTTCCGGGACCGTGGCGGAAAACATCCAGTATGCCTGTGCAGACTCGAACCCAGAAAAGATCATCCGCCTGGCCGGGGAAATAGGTGAGGGAGAGTGGCTGGAAACCCTGCCAGATGGCCTGGATACAGAGGTGGGGGAAAGGGGAGCTTATCTCTCTATGGGTCAGCGTCAGCTGGTTGCCCTGCTGCGGGTATTGATCCAAAATCCAGCCATATTCATCCTGGACGAAGCCACAGCCAGCATTGATCCCTTTACGGAGCGGCAGATCCAGCAGGCGCTTGACTTGATTTTACGGGACAGCACCAGCATCTTGATTGCCCACCGCCTGTCAACGGTAAAATCCGCTGATAGGATCATTGTGCTTGAGAAGGGGAAGATCATCGAGGTCGGCACGCATGAATCCCTTTTGCGGGAGAATGGGTATTATGCGGTGCTCTATAATACCTACTTCAGGCACCAGAGCCTGGCGTATGTAGAAGAGAGTGGGAAACTGCTTTAAATAGAAAGACCGGGTCCATAAATGACCCGGTCCTCCTCTATCCTGTTCCTAGATCACAAACTTGCCGTCTTTGTAAAGAAGCTCACCGTCCACCCGGATTTCACTATCCTGGCGAATATCGCAAATCATATCCCAGTGAATGGAAGAGACATTTTTACTGCCGGTTTCTGGATAGCCTGCTCCGAGTGCCATGTGGAAAGAGCCCCCGATTTTTTCATCGTAAAGAATACTCTTGGTGAATTTCTGGATGCCGTAATTGGTACCAATGGCAAATTCGCCTAGATACCGGGATCCTTCATCGCTATCCAGCATGGCGAGCAGGAATTCCTCATTTTTCTCCGCGGAGGCTTTCACAACCTTGCCATCTTTAAATTCCAGGCGGATGCCTTCTACTTCCTTGCCCTTTTCAATAGCCGGGTATGTGTATTCCACCCAGCCGTTGACAGAGTCTTCCACAGGACCGGTAAAAACCTCACCGCTGGGCATGTTGTTAGAACCGTCAGAATTGATGAAAGTCCGACCTTCGATGGAGAGAGAAAGATCGGCGTTGGGACTCTTCACGGTGACCAGTTTTTTACCGTTGAGCCAATCGACAATTTTTTGCTGCTCCTCATGGATCCTCTCCCATTCTGCGACAGGATCATCCTTGTCACAGTAGGTAGCGCTGTAGACAAAATCCTCGTAATCTCGCAAGCTCATGTCTGCGTCCTGAGCATAGGCATGGCAGGGGAATTGGGTGAGTGTCCAGCGCAGGTCGCCAGAGGCCGATCTTTCCATATAGATTTGCATCAGCTCTTGTTTGGCTTGGGCTGAAAGCTGCTGTTTTTTAGGGTCAATCCCGGACATGTGGCGGGTATTATCAAATGCCCTCAGGGCAATCAGGACATCTGCTTGCTCATAGAGCATTTTTGTTGCTGGGGAGATCCACTGCAGTTGCACCTCACCGGCGTATCTCAGGTTATATTCAATAATGTCATCCGAATGCAACAGCACCTGGGGATGTCCACCAGCCTGCAGTACAGCGCGAAGCACCTCGCTCACCAAGGGCTCAGCCGCCATATGGCCGTTGATCAACACCCATTCTTCCGGCTGGACTTTCACGGAGTAGTTGACCAATAAATCAGCTAATTTGACCAATCGGGGATCTTTCATATTTTTCCTTTTCTTGTTAGAGTTTATTTTTTAATCTACCTTTTCATACACAGATGTTAGCTCGAGCCATTCTGGGATAGAGAGCGTTTCGGCCCGGCGGAGCGGATCGATCCCGCCGCTGAGGAGCAATTCTGCAGCCTGGTCTGGAGACCAGCCCAGCCCTTTTGAAATGGAATTCCGCAAGGTTTTCCTTTTGTGGAGGAAACCGGCTTTTATCAGCTGAAAGAATATCTCCCGCTGGGGATCAGGCAGGAGTGGATCCGGGTGGAGGTCTATCTTGATTACCGCCGAGTCGACTTTAGGAGGAGGATAAAAAGCCCCGGCAGGAATCCGCATTGCCAGCCTGGGTTTTCCATACATCTGGACACTGAGTGCCAGCAGGCTGAGTTTGCCGCTTTCAGCACATACCCGGCGCGCTACTTCATATTGGATTGTGAGGATGATTTCCCGGGGTTTAAGCTTTGCTTCAAGCAGTTTTCTGAGTATCCGGGATGTGATATAGTAGGGGATGTTGGCAACCACCAGATAGTCATCCACTTGGATCAGGTCCGCGTTGTTAAGCTGCAGGATATCTCCTTCTACCAGGGTGATATTTGCGTAGGGAGCCAGACGTTCGGACAGGATGGGGATGAACCGCCCATCCAGCTCAACAGCGGTGACTGCCCGGGCGGATCTGGCCAACTGGGCAGTCAAGTGCCCCAGGCCAGCCCCAATTTCCAGCACGGTATCGGTGGCGGTGACCCCCGCGATCCGGACAATCTGATCCAGGATGTTCGGATCGGTTAGAAAGTTTTGTCCCAGGCTTTTATCCGGTCTCAGATTGTGGTTTTTCAATATGGCAGAGATGGATTGGGTAGATGATTGGTCCATTGCAAGGAATTATAACAAGAATTGTCAGGAGTTGAATTTTCAGCAGGCAATAATCTAAATTTATGTGTTGATGGTACCCTTCCCGTGTGATTAAAATCATCTCTCTGGGCCAGCACACAAACAGCATGAGATCTGATCTATGCCAATCAAATTTCCACCGCCAACCTACAGCAATATACCAGGTTCCTGGGCTCATTCCACTGTCAGCAAACGACTGCCGGAGATTGCAGCTCAGGTGATCGAAGAAAACCAGTATCCCGATGAGATCAATGAGGCACTTACCCGCCTGCAGGAGGAGATCAACCACCACCCAATCCGCCCCCTGCTGGACCAGGGGGCCCCGGATCAGGGGGCCTGGGAAGAATATGTCCAGCCTTACATTGGACAAAGCTGGCTGGAAGTTCCCTGGTTTTTTGTGGAACATTATTTCTACCGCAGGATCATGGAAGCTGTCCGATATTTTCAGCTTGGCCAGGATCCCTTTGGATATCAGAAAGCACAGGGATTGGAGAAATCCCGGGAAGAGATCCGGTATTTGAGTAATTATTTTCAGAAGAGAATAGGGGATGAGGAGCATATCGAAGGAGCGATCCGGGAGGGGCTTTATTATTCCTTATGGGGGAACCAGGCTGATCTGAGCTTGTGGCCGGCCGGCAGCGATACCAGCCCCAAACACGCATCCTTGAAATCTCTCGATGACCATCTGCTGGCCAATGATATGCGGCAAATCATCAACATCGTATCTCGGGGAACCCAGGCCCTGGCTCGCGTGGACCTGCTGCTTGATAATGCCGGTTTTGAGCTGGTTTCTGATCTGGCCCTGGTGGATGTTCTGCTCGGTTTCGGCCTGGTTGAGCGGGTTTTCCTCCATGCCAAAACCCACCCGACATTTGTGTCGGATGTCATCCCCCTGGATGTTGTTGGGGCGATCGATTTCTTGAGGGACCAATCTGATCCGGCAACCCTGTCTTTCGGTAAACGTTTGGAGATGTACGTTCTCTCAGGCAGGCTGATCACTACCAGCCACTTGTTCTGGAATTCACCTTTACCAATGTGGAAACTGCCAGACGACCTTGAGGAGGAATGGAAAGGATCCTCCCTGGTGATCAGCAAGGGTGACGCGAACTACAGGCGCTTGCTGGGAAACCTGGAATGGGAGTACACCCTGCCTTTTGAACAGGTAGTGGATTATTTGCCGGTCCCATTGGGGGCAATTAGGACTTTGAAGTCTGAACTAGCCCTGGGAATGGATGCGACTCAAATCCAGCGAGCAGCCCAGCAGGATCCAGACTGGATGGTGGATGGGCGCTGGGGGGTGATCCATTTTGCGAGGGGAAGAATCGGTTGGCAATCCGATACCTGCGGTTAATACCTTCTCTTTGGGATGATCAATACAGGATGTACATGATATCTTCCGGCGGGGGAGCAGGAGCAAGAAAATAGACATCCACGTACCAGTGCCAGCTTACATAATTGCTCTCTCTGTAGCCTAGATCAACCCAATTTGTGCTAAAGGACACACCAGCTCCAATATCCTCGATTGACCCGAACCCGTAATCAGGAATATAGACTTTGTTGCCCGCCATATAGTGATACCAATCCCTTGTGACAGCGATGACTCCCTTTTGTAGATATGCTCCGCTATATGTGTAATCATTGCAACCAAGGCAATTCTCATTATACGAAGTTGCATAGGCCCTGATCTTCCTCCAGTAGGTGATCGGTCCATCTGCTGTATTTGCTGTGCGCAATTTGATCTGTGTGCCATAGCCAATGATCCGAGGGCTGGACTCTCTTAATACCCATTCTTTTTCCAAGGTCCGTGAGACTTCCCTCCCATTTTCATAGGTTATCCGGACCTGTTGGGCGTTGATGCCAAATTCCCCGCCGGAAAGGATGGAGAGCTGATCAAGCTCCTGGCTGTCGTCCGGTTGGTAAGTGGTGCTGAACTGGATGTTTTTCTGGTTCAGCAGGATTTCTTCCCGGACACGAATGACCTGGACCGGACCATTTTGGGGTAAGGGTGCATGTTCTGGAGGAATGCTGTAATCCAATCCCTGGAGAGCGATGCCAGCCCCAGCTAGGGCGGCGCCAATCGTATCCGCAGTGGTGTAAATCGTGATTGATCGGTCCCCAAGATCCACCAGCAGCGGTTGTGCTTGGATCCACTCCACGGTGATCGGGGAGCCGTTCAAAGGGGTCTCAAGCGGCCTGGATAGATGATCAGCCTCGAAGATATTGATGGCCTCCTTCTCGAAGGCTTCTGCCAGGTTTTCTCCATCCGAGATGAAGTGGATCTCCCCGCTTTCAGTTACCACAGTGATTGGTGTTCCCCGTAAAACCTGAATTTCATGATCCTTCCCTGCCTTCAGGAGAGCATCCTCATGGATCAGTTTCCCGTCAACCACGATCCGGTCTTTGGGGAAGACGGTGGTACCGGCTTCAAGGAGCACGTTTTCCGGGCGGCGCTCTACGGTTTGCAGGGTGACTGTTTTGCCGTCAGCCTGGATTTCAATGGTGCTGGCTCTCCTGATAACGATGGTGTTTATCCCCCAGAGCCAGGTGCCTGGTGAAGGGATGACCTGGTCCCACTCAGAAAGGGAAAGATTCTGGCTCTTTAAAGCGCCCCCGGTTGTCAGGGCGTGGGTGCTGATCTGTCGGGCTTCCCCATTCACCACCAGTGTGATCTCTTTCTGCAGACCCAGGACGAGCAGGAGAATACCCAGCGCTGAGATCAAGGCAGCGGATATTTTTTGCATAAGCGGGTTGAGGAGCAAAGTGCGAATTTTCATGGCTTGAATTGTTAGAAAGGGGAGTCCAACTGGGCGAAGAAGCCTCGGGCAGGCACCCCGGCGGCACCCAGAGGGTCCTCCTTAGTGCTGCTTCCTTTCGGACCTGACACGGTTCAAAGGGCTCTGCCGCGCCGGACCCGCCCGAAGCTCGAGGGCATGATACCAAAGCCGGTAGGGCATGTCAATGAAACCCTCACTTGGAATTAAAACGCGGTTTAAGCCCATATCCCTTGAGGTGAACCTTCAGTCCTGGTCCAGGGGTTTTCGAGTAGAGTTCTTGATTATCGTGCGCTGGATGATTACGCCGCCAAGGATAATGATTAAGATGATGCCAGCCCCCAGTATTAATTCTTCTGTATCACCAGATTCGAGTAATGGTTTAGCATTCTGGGCAGTGGGGGTGGGAGATGATTCAGCCTGGGCAGGGACTGAATGGACGGGAAGACTCAAGCCAGTGAACAGTACCACGAGCAGCAGGCTGCCAAGGAGGATCATGGTGCGAGTCTTATTTGATAAGGATTTCATACGGGTCTTCTTCTTACCACGAGGGTTATTATACCTCAATCCGGACTGCGGTCACGAATGTCTGAAACCCGGTATTTTGGGGCGAGTTTACTCTTGTCTATCAACTTAAGATGTGTATGTCAGGTAAAAATAAACGCTCAGGGTAAGCTGAGCGCAGCAAGGCGGAGGGGGTGGGATTCGAACCCACGATTCCGTGAGGAATACGCGCTCTCCAAGCGCGCGCACTAGGCCAGACTATGCGACCCCTCCGTATTTATTTCGTTGGGAGATTATACCAAAGGGAGAGTTACCTGACAACCAGACAGGAATGGTCTTAACCCCGATCAGTTAAAAATCATCATTTCGGCCAGGTGTGTTAAACTTAAAGACAGGCTAAAAAGGAAAACACGGCTTATGGATGAAGATCAGGTCATTCCGGTTTATATTTCTCTGGGTTCCAACTTGGCTGACAGGAAATCTAACCTGGAGGCAGTTCGTTCTGCCCTGCCTCCTGCGGTTGTGGTTCAGGAGGCATCATCAATTTACGAGACAGAACCCTGGGGGTATGCAGACCAACCGGATTTTTTAAACCAAATATTGCTGGCTGAAACCCAGCTGACAGCTACAGATCTTCTTGCCTATGTAAAGGACCTGGAAATTGCCATTGGCCGTGAGCCGAGTTTTCGTTTTGGGCCCAGGTTGGTGGATATCGATATCATTTTTTATGGCGATCAGAGTATCCAGGAGCCTGACCTTGAGATTCCCCATCCCCGGTTCCGGGAGCGAGCGTTCGTGCTTGTCCCACTGGCGGAAATCTCACCCGATTTATTGATCCCGGGAACAGACCAGAGCGTTTCTGATCTGTTAGGAGAGCTGGATATATCTGGAGTCCATCGCTACCAGGAATGATCTTGTGAAACTAATTCCTTTTTTGATTGCGGTGTTTTTGTTTGTTAATCCCCTTCTGGAGTGGGTTTTACGGAAACTCGAGATACAAACTGAAAAACTCCAGTTCTGGGTGATGGTCAGCTCAGGAACTGCCTGGGTTTTAGCGTTGGTTAATCTCCTGCTTGATCCAAAGAACTCTCTTGTCCAAATCCCCACTGCAGAGACAGGGCTTCTTCCCACTCTGGCTTTTTCACAGGACTGGGTTTCAGCAATTTTGATCCTGGCCGCTGCTGGATTGATATTCATTATTGTGCTGACGCAGCAGGACAGTCCTCACGCCAATGCCTGGCTGGCAGGTTTGGGGGGGGCTTGCGTGATTGGCCTGGGGTCGTATTCAGCCTACACGCTGGGTATCGCATGGACGATCGTTGAATGTTTCCATTTTAATTTCTCTTTTCGAAATCGGAAAATCGCATCCAATCCCCGGAAATTTCTCCCAGCAGGGTTGCTGCGGGTAGCAGCTCCGGCTGCCTTAATTCTGCTTTCGCTGACACAGGAAGAGCTGGGAAAAGCCTCATTTATTGCTGAATTGAACCCCCAAATCGGTCCCATATTGATTGCGGCCGGATTGACTGGCTTCCTGGGATGGTTCCTCAGTTTGCAGGGAGGGGAGATTGACCAGCCAAGGTATTTCCCTGGAGCAGCTGAAAACTGGATTCCGGCCGCCCTGGGTATGTTGTTAATTGTCCGGGGAGGGGAAATTGCCGGGGCTGGAGTCATCCAGAATGGCCTTCCCCTGATCCTTTCCATCTTGCTGTTTATATCAGCTTTGGCGGGGGTGTTGCTGGATTTGTCTCCGGAATTGTGGTTTCTAAGTTGTGGATTGATGGCATCTGTATCCGCATTCATCTCGGGACCAGAGAGCGCCTTAAGCTGGGGAGTGGTGATGACGCTGCCTGGCTTGCGATCTTGGCAGGGAAGCAATCAGCCGAGAACCTCCCTGATCCCCCTGATCCTTGCCGCGCTGGGATTCCTCCCAATCCCTTTTTTGCCATCCTGGGCTGGCGTGACAGCCTTCAGCGAAGGCCTGCCCGGGATCCTGATGGGATTAAGTTACGGGATATTGCTCGGCAGTGTCCTGATCACGGTGTTAAAAAACTGGCAATCAACCAGGCATGAACCTGTATCTCACTCTCCGCTGGGGATTATTGGCGCGATTGCGGTGTTGGTCAGCCAGGTAGTTGTCTCCCTCAGGCTTGATTTGATTAACGCAAGCCAGGGTTTGTTGGAAAAACCGATTGCGATCTGGATCAGTCTCCTGGGATTAATCCCGGTTCTGATCCTGGGTAATTATCTCCCCCTGAGAAGAAGAAAGAGCTGGAGTGCCGCAGTTTCCAGACTGGCAGAAGGGTTTGGAAAAGCCCTCGCGGCGATACTTCACTTTCTGGATCGCCTGGTCGGTTTTATCTCCCGCATTTTTGAAGGGCAGGGAGGGGTGCTCTGGGCCTTGTTGATCGGATTGCTTATTATTACCTTGATCAGTGTGAGGGGGGGATAAGAGCTAATGGCGCAGTTGCTAGAATCGATCATTGCAGTTTCACTTTTTATCTGCGGTTCAGCGATCATCCTGACCCCCGGCAGACGCTGGATGATAAGCCTCTTGGCAGTGCAATACGTGGGAGTATTCCTGCTCGTGAGTTTCAGTTGGCCGCTTGAGATCGCGGTGGTCAAACTTGTAGCGGGATGGATGGCCGCCGCAGTTCTATTCCTTGCCAGCAGCGACGATCCTGCTTCAGGCGGAAAGAAGCACATGACAGCCAGCATTCCCGGCATATTCTTTATGGGATTTGCATCTCTGTTGATCGGTTTATCGATGTATTCCTTGATGCCATTAGCACTGCGCTGGTTCCTGGGGGCTTCCCCGCAACAGGTGCTGGGTGGAGTCTGGCTGTTGGGCCTGGGTACGCTGCAACTCGGTTTTTCACGGCAGGATCTCAGGATTATTATTGGCCTGCTTACCGTGGTCTCCGGATTTGAAATCCTGTACGCGACCCTGGAGGCTTCTGTCCTGATGACAGGATTGCTGGCACTTCTCAATATCGGGCTGGCTTTTGTTGGAGCTTACTTGCAGACAGTCTCCAACCTGGAGGAATCCCTGTGAGCACTCCTGTTTTGTGGATTCTTCTCCCACTGGCAATTTCGGGGCTGGGGTTATTCTTTACTCGCTACCCCAGGATCCTCAAATGGAGCGGGTCTGGGTTCGGTTTAATCCTGGCTTTGAGCGCAGCTGGCCTTCCGATAAACGAACCTTTCAGGCTGCTCTTTTGGGAAATGATCATTTCTGATCAGCTGCTTGTCTATGGTAGACGTTTTATCCTCTCAAGGGTTGACCAGCCCATAGTAGTCTTGTTATTCGGGGTGTATTTTTTCTGGTCGCTGATCCAGAATCCTAAAAACACACCCAGCTACTTTTCACCACTCAGTTTAGGTGGAATTACCCTGATCTTGACTGCCTATGCCGTGGACCCAATCTATTACGGCGCGTTGTTTTTTGCCTTTTTTGCCCTGATCCATGTGGTCTTATTAACTCCTCCTGGCAGCGAACCTACTCCCGGGGTACTGCGCTTGTTGATTTACCAGATCCTGGGTATGCTGTTTATTCTCTTCGCGGCCTGGCTGGCGAGTTGGGTTGGTTTTAATCTTGGTGATGAGTTCATGCTATCCAGATCCCTGTCTATCCTTGCCCTGGGATTCTCATTTTTGCTTTCCATATTCCCATTCATCAGCTGGATCCCGATGGTAGCGGAAAGAAATCATCCCTTTGTTAGCGGATACTTATTTAATGTCTATTTCCTGGGTATATTTCTATTTGGTTCCCGATTTTTGACTGAGGGAGGCTGGTTTTCGCAGGGGATCGACCTTCAAGCCCCCTTGCAGTTAGCAGGGGCGTTGATGTTGGTTATGGGGGGGGTGCTGGCAATATTTTCAAAGAACCTTGGACGCATGTCGGCCGCGCTGATCATTTCAGAGATTGGCCGATCCTTGCTGGCGATAAGTTTGTTCCGGTTAGGATTTCCTCTCTATTTTGCGATGGTTATGGTCCAGACGCTTGCTCTGGGCGGCTGGTCTTCAGCCCTGACGACATTGGAAGAAGGTCTTCCAGATCTGGAAGTTCATTCCGCCACCGGCGCAGCCAGACGGTGGCCGCTGATCTCTTCTGGATTGGTCGTGAGTTATTTTACCCTTGCAGGCCTCCCTTTACTGGCTGGTTTTCCAATCTACCTGGCACTGGGGATCGGCCTGAATCCTTATCCTGGCTGGGTCAACAATATCCTGGTGCTGGGCTCGCTGGGCTTGATCATAGGAGGATTGCGCGCCTTCAGCGTTTTGATAGAGGATCCCGGAGAGGAGGTTGACCTGGAGCTGGGGGAGCGCTTCAACAAGGGTGTGATCATCGCCTTGAATCTGATCTTGCTCTTATTGGGATTGTTTCCCCAGGTGGTTTACAGGATGGCCCAGACCATCACGGATATGATGATGGGATCTTGACCTGGGATAGGATAGCTCAGGAGATCAGGGATGAAATTGAAGTATAATCTCAATGCCTTTGGTCTGATTTTTGAGGAGAAGATTCATGGATATTGAACAATTGGAAAAACGCCTGCAATGGCTGGATGACGAACGCAGGAAAGACAAAACAATCTTGTCCGGTTTAGAAGATCGATTGCTTGCATTAGAGGGCAAGTTGGATTCCCTGCAGAAGACAGACAAGGAGCTGGATAGTGATCTAACTCGATTGCGGACTTCAGTCACAAAAGTGGACGACTTTGAAGTTGAATTGAGTTCGATGAGGGTAGAACGAAAAAAGGAGATCAAGGACCAGGAAAAGCTCTATAAGAGCTGGATCGCTGACGCAAAAAAAATGATCACAGCCCAGATCCGCAGTTTGGAAACGCAGCAGAAAAAGATCCGCGAGGATTTCAAGCGTGTAAAAGAACTCGAAAAAGAGATGGATACGAGGATCGAGGAAGAATCTCGGGTTAATTCGTCCTTGAGGGAACTAGAGCAATCTTTTTCTGATGTGCAGAAGGGATTCAAGGAAATTGAGCTGACTGCCAAAACTATCAAGGTTGAACGCCAGAAAGACATCAAACGCAGCGCCGATATCCAGGGTGAGATTTCCGCTGTCAGGAAGCGGATGGATGAAATGCGGGGGTTTATGGATCTGGTGAGGAATGATTACCAGAAGATAAAAACCCGGGTCCAGGAATTGGAAGCCTCCCGGCGAGAGCTTAAAAAAGAGCAGGAAGACTTCCTGGAAGCGGGAGCTCTCCGCCAGACGGAGTGGGATGGTATCTGGAAGGATAGGATGGCTCGTTTTGATAGCATGGAAAAACAAGCCAAAGACCTGGATGACCAAATGACCAAGCTGGACACCACGCATCGGGATGTCAAACGCATGCAGGAAAAACTGGCAGACCTGTCCGCTCTGTTGAATCGTAGAGTAAACGAAATAACGGAAATGCAGCGCCTGGCAGATGAAAAATTCCGGGCTGAATGGAACACTTTTATTGCGGATGACCAGAAGCGCTGGACAAACCATATTGTTTCCCTGAAAGAGCACTCCAAACTGCAGGACAGACAAGTTCAGGAAGGGCAGAGCAGGATTTCGGTCCTTGAGGATGGTTTACAGGAAATTGAGGATCAGCTGACCCAGATCAGCAACTACTCGGAATCCCAGCTTCAAAGTTTGCTGGCATTAATGCGGGAGTGGGCTGGTGACTTTGAACAGATTATGGATGGATTTCGCTAACCCTGTGGTGCGGCGGAGATAAATGACCTATATCATCGGCACAGCAGGCCATGTAGATCACGGCAAATCAACCTTGATTGAAGCCATCACAGGCACACACCCTGATCGCCTACGGGAAGAACGTGAGCGAGAAATGAGTATTGTGTTGGGTTTTGATAGTCTTGAATTGCCCGATGGCAAAACGATCAGCGTGGTGGATGTGCCAGGACACAGGGATTTTATTGAGAACATGCTTTCAGGGATAGGCAGTATTGATGCCTGTCTGCTGGTGGTTGCCGCTGATGAGGGGGTGATGCCTCAGACCAGAGAGCACCTGGATATTCTTCATCTTCTGGAAATCACCAAGGGCGTGGTTGCTCTCACTAAGACCGATCTGGTAAATGACCTGGAATGGTTGGATCTGGTGGAAATTGAGATCCATGAACTCTTATCCGGTACCGCTTTACAAGGAGCTCCTATTGTCCGGGTTTCAGCTAAAAAGAGAACAGGCCTTGACGATTTATTGTCCACTCTGGCGACCGTGTTGGAAGATCAGCCGCCCCGACTGGACCTGGGTCGTCCCCGCCTGTCCGTGGATCGGGTGTTTTTAATGTCAGGTTTTGGTTCTGTCGTGACGGGAACCCTGCTGGATGGCACGTTCCAGGTAGGAGATGAAATTAACCTCCTGCCAGGCGGCATTAAAGGACGGATCAGGGGACTACAGAACCACAATCAGGAAGTGCAGGAGATCGGCCCGGGAAATCGCGTGGCTGTAAATATCTCCGGAATCGATCAGGGCGATATTAAACGGGGTGATGTGGTCATATTACCCGGAACGTATGAATCCTCCAGGCGTTTGGATGTCCGCTTCCAATATCTGGCTGGTCTTGAAAAACCCATTCAGCATGACCAGGAAGTGAAACTATTCCTGGGTGCGGATGAAACAACTGCCCGGGTACGATTGCTGGGGCAGGACCTCCTTCTTCCTGGTTCTGAGGGTTGGCTGCAGCTGGAGATTGCAGAGCCTGTAGTTGCTGTCCGCGGCGACCGCTATATTCTGCGCCGTCCATCTCCCTCAGAAACATTGGGGGGGGGGGTCATCCTTGACCCACACCCCCGGAGACGCCATAAGCGGTTCGATGATCAGGTCTTGGCGAGGCTGGAAGCATTAACTGGCGGTGATCCTGGGGATATTCTGATCCAGGTCTTAAACCGGGAGGGCGTGATGTTCTGGGGGGATCTGGTCCAACAATCCGGATTGGATCAAGACCAAGCCGCTGAAAAACTGAGAGAATTAATTGCAGGGGGAATCTTCCTGGTTTTTGGCAAGGCTGGAACCAAAGGGCAGCGAGTTGCTCTGCGGAGTGTCTGGAATGGGCTGCTCTCTGGATTGATCACAAGGATCGATGAGTACCATCGGCAGTTCCCGCTGAAACCAGGCATGCCCCTGGAAGAGCTTAAAAGCCAATCCGGCCTCAAGGATGATATTTTTCGGGAAGCGGTAGATCAGCAGGTGAAAGCAGGTCTGGTAGCGCAAAGTGGACCTTATATCCGCAGGCAGGATTTCCAGGTTGTGTTTAGCGATGCCCAGGAGAAGCTGATCGAGAATTTGCTGGCGCAGTTCTCTATCAATCCAACCCAGCCGCCGTCAGTTGCGAACTGCAAAGCCGCAGTTGGCGAGGACCTTTACCTGGCTCTGGTCACCCTGGGGCGCCTGCAGCAGATCTCATCTGAGGTGGTCTTCAGCCCGGAGGCATATCAAAAGATGGTCGAAAAAATTAAGGAGAAGTTGAGCAAAGAAGAGACGATCACAGTTGCCCAGGCCAGGGACATGTTCGGCAGCTCCAGGAAATATATGCTGGCTTTTCTGGAGCGATTGGACGCCGAGGGGGTTACAGTGCGGGAAGGTGACCTGCGGAGATTGAAAGAATAACCTTGTCCTCCTTCCATTTCTGTAATGCAACCTTTCCTCCTGCCTGGGTGAGATATAATACCCGTGTTGGGATTGATGGAGGTGTGTTGTGAAAGGTCGATTATCTTATGTTCCATTGTTGATCACGCTGGTGTTATGCCTGGCTCTTTCCGCTTGTGGTGCTGAAGAACCAACGCTGGTTCCTGAGGTAGAACCCACGACAGCAGACCAACCCCAACCAGAGGTGGTAGAAGAGAATTCCTCCCCAGCAGTAGAATCTACGAGTACGCGGGTAACCCAGATCGCGCAGATTGAAGGGACCTGGATAGCTCCTGCTTATCCCGGTAATTTTGTGTTGACTGTATTTCCTGATGGCAAGCTCAGTGTAGCTACTTCTCTGGAAGACCTTGAGCGCGGCTCCACGGATTCGTGGAACCTGACCATCGAAGACGGCCAGATCACAGCCACAGGGTATGCGTTGTGTTTGGGAGATACCGGGAGCTACATAGCAGAAATTGACGAAGAGGGCAATTTGAGATTCGTCTCGATCATCGACGCCTGTGATGCCCGCCTGCGCAAGATGCACCGCAGCCTGCCAGGCCGTTTGCATGAATATATTCTGATTTACCACCCAGTGCAATAGATGAATTCCGGCCTGCAGAGGGCTGGATCAGGGTGAACTGTGCTATTCCCGTTGCTGGACCCCCTTGCGCTGGCAGGGGGATTTTTTTTAGTTAAGTGGGGTATTTCCAGGAAGGGATTTTGCCCCGGCTTTGAAAATCGGCACCAGGGCAACTCCCACCCAGCTGAAAACAAAGGGAAGTAGAACCACGACATACCGCTGCCAGGGGATTAAAAAGATTGTAAAGACCCCCAGCCAAAGTGTCGCCAGGGCAAAGATCAAAAGATTGTTCCTTTCCGCGGGCTTCTTGGCCGGGAACCTCCCAAACGCAAGTCCCACTCCAACGAGAGAGAGCGCGGCCAGGATCGAGCCGCTGATCAGACCCCGTCCCCAGTAGTGGATGGGATTTGCGAGATACTTCTCCCGGGATTCCCCCGTTTCCGGCAGGTAGTTTCCGACTTCTTCGGTTTGCGGAGGGGTCAGGAAGATATTCAAGACCAATCCGGGTATCGTTGTTCCTAAAGGTTGCCCCTTCAGGCCAATTCGGCCGAGATAATCTTCCTGCTGTTCTCGGGCTAGATCGAAACGAGCCCTGCTGCCCGCATTGAGGGCATCCAGGGGGTGTTTCCAGTAAAAAGGATTCAGCAGCAGGAGGGTTATAAATAATACCAATGAGGTTTTGAGTATCTTGATTAAGGCTGTTTTAATAACAGGGGATTCACCAGGCAGAAAGACAACTGACAAAAAAGCTGCGGGGATCAAGCCCAGGGCTGAGTGTTTAGCAGCCACAGCGATCCCCAATGCCAGACCAATCAGCCAGGGATTCCGCTTGTCCCTGGTGGCAGCCCACAGGAACAGGGCGGTACCCAAGAACAGTGGGCCTTCAGACATAGCCCTTCTAGCATGCAGAAGAAGGAGGGGATTCAGCCCCAGCAGGAGAACAGCAGCCAGAGACGGGATGGCAGGCAGGATCTTTTTAAGGGCAAGATAATAGAGCCAGAGGCTGAAAGGCAGCAGAAGGACCATTGTCGACCGGGCAAAGAGAAGTTGCTGATCTGATGGCAGAGCACCCGCAGTCAGGTTTTCTTCCCAGCTGAGCCCCCAATTCCAGTCGTCTTTGAGAGCTGGGATGGAGAAGATCTCCCGGACCACACCGATCAGATATTTGGCCAGGGGAGCGTCAATAGCCCGAATTCTCTCTTCAGCGCTGAGAGGGAGGGTCCCATCCCAGGCGAGAGCCAGGGGGTTCTGGGAGATATCCTTACTCATGTAGATATGTGTGCTTTCATCTGGGTGGAAGGGAACGTCCGGCAAGGTCCAGGCATACATAATGGTGAGCAGGAAAATCAATCCTATTGTTACCCAGTCAACCCTCTGCGGTTTGGTCATTGGCTTCCTATCCAATTGGTTGTTTCCGTTCTGAGTTCCCCGTGCTGCTCAGCAAAGGAGAGCAAATCATTTATTCAAATTCTCGCCAGACCCATTCCCCGTTGATCATCGTGCCCAGGGGCTTGATTTTCCAGAGTTCATCCGGGAGGCAGCTGAAGGGATCCTCTGCCAGGATTATACAATCAGCCCAATAGCCGGGTGCCAATCGTCCTTGCTGTCTGCCTTTCCCTGCTGCCTCCCCGGCTGCGGAGGTGAAGGCTGTCAGGGTTTGTTTCAGGGAGAGTCGCCCTTCCGGGTGCCAGCCATCCGGTCCGGGCGTTCCTGCTCTTGTCCTGCGAGTGACAGCGGCGTGAATTCCCAGCCAGGGATTGGGGCTTTCCACCGGAGCGTCGCTGCCAAAAATCACGCGCACCCCCTGGTTCAAAAGCATTTTTGGAGCATACGCATAACGGGTGCGCTCTCCCCAATAGGTATCTGCCATAGCCATGTCCGAGGTGGCATGGATCGGCTGCATGGATGCGGTGATACCCAAAGCTGCCAGCCGAGAAATATCTTCGGGATGGAGGATCTGAACATGTTCAATCCTGTGGGGCAGGGCTTTGATTCCCTGATCGTGTTCGAATTTTCTCACCCGCGCCAGCGCATCCAGGAGGGTGCGGTTCGCCAGATCGCCAATGGCATGGATGGCAAGAGAGAGTCCCCCTGAGGCCGCTTCTCGGCCCAGCTGGTAGATCTCATCTTCGCTCTTCAGCAACATGCCTATCGCATCTGTGCCTTGGTAGGGACTGATCATGGCAGCGGTTTGGGGACCGAGGGCGCCGTCCATAAAATCCTTCACGCCCCCATACCACAACCAATCGCTGCCATCCCCTGTTCGGATTCCTTCCTCAATTGCTTCTTCAAGATAGTCTGCAGGTATGCTTTTCAAGACCCTGAGTTTAAGTCGATGTTGGTCCACCAGCGTTTTTAGCGCTTCCAGGCAGGGAACTTGATCAAAATCATGCACCCCGGTTAGGCCCATTCGCCACAGACTTTCCTGAGCCGTGGAGATTGCCTGGACTGTTTCATCCCTTGTGGGGAGAGGGATCGCCTTTTCGATTATTTTCACAGCCTCTTCAAAAAGAATCCCGGTTAGATTCCCATCCGGATCTCTTCCCAGGATACCCCCGGAAGGGTCAGGCGTGTTCCTGGTGATTCCGGCCATGTCAAGCGCGGTTGTGTTCGCCCACGAAACGTGAAGGGATTTGCCAGTTAAATAAATGGGGTGCTTGGTGCTGATTTGATCCAAATCTTCAGCGGTTCCATACCCTCCCGGCCAGAGGTTGTGGTTCCAGCCGTGGCCCAGGATCCACTTTCCGGGTGGAGTGGAGTGAACTCTTTCCTTAACCAGATTCAGGCATTCCTGGATGGTATTGGTCTCACAGTTCAGTTTCTGGAGGGTTTCGGCATAGTTGCGCAGATGAAGATGGCTGTCTATCAGTCCTGGCAGAACTGTCTTGCCCCCCAGATCGATGGTCTCTGCGTTTATTTGATTTGGGAGATCCTCTCCTCGCGACAGGATCCGGGTGATCTTCCCCTCTTCGATGACCAGGCCGGACGCAAAGGGATGGCCCGGGTCCATGGTGAATATGCGGGCATTGGTCAGGGTAAGAGTTGGCATGCCGGATCTCCCGACGATAGATGTGGGATTTATTTTTTCAGAAAATGGTCCATCAAGGAGTTGAACTCCTCATCGGAGTAGTAATGTACCGTGATCGTGCCGGAACCCTTGTTAGACCGTGTCAGGCGCACTTTGGTACCGAGAGCTGACTGCAGATCCTCTTCCAGGGCTTTTAACTCCGGCGATTTGGGATTCTTTTTAGGAGATTTGGCCTTTTTCTTCCCTTTCAGTTGGGCAACCAGGTCCTCTGTCTGGCGAACGTTAAACCCCTGGGTCAGGATGGTCTGCAGGGCTGCGCTTTGGGCTTTGATGGTCGGTAAGGCCAGTAACGCTCGGGCATGGCCCATGCTGATCTGATTTTTTCTAATTGCTTGCTGGACCACATCCGGCAGATCCAACAGCCTCAGTGTATTTGTGACCGCAGTACGGCTTTTCCCAACCCGCTTGCCAATCTCTTCGTGAGAGAGGTCAAATTCAACTGCTAAACTTTGGTAGGCGGTGGCAGTTTCCAGGGGGTTGAGATCCGCTCGCTGAACATTCTCGATCAGTGCCAGCAGCAGGTGGTCCTGGCTGTCAGCCTCACGCAGTACTGCCGGCACGGTTTTCAAGCCGGCCATCTGGGCGGCACGCAAGCGCCGTTCCCCGGCAATTAAGGAGTACTTTTGTTCCTGGCCTTCTACCTGGGAGGAAATCACCAGGGGCTGGATGATACCGTGTTCCTTGATGGAGGAAGCCAGCTCCATTAGTTTTTCCTCATCAAACCCCCTTCGGGGCTGATAGGGATTGGTGGCTATTAACGTCAGCGGAACTTCGAGTACACCGCCGAACTCCGCAAGGATTTCCCCTTCAGGATGGGTGGGTATGAGTGCGTCTAGGCCTTTTCCCAGGCCGGATCGTTTAGCTGCCATAGATATTTTTTTCTCTTTTCTGTAATCTTGCTGTGAACCTGCGTTCCAGCGCTAATTATACCTCAGGTATCTCATGTCCATCTTCGATGAGGATCTCCTTGGCAAGCTCATGGTACGCTTTGGCACCTACAGAGGACGGTGAATAGAGGGAGATGGGGATGCCATAGGAGGGGGCTTCTGCCAGGCGGATATTGCGGGGCACGATGGTGTTGAAGACCCGCTCCTGGAAGTGTTTTTTAACCTCGTTAACCACATCATTGGCCAGATTAGTCCGGGTATCATACATGGTCAGGATCACTCCCCGGATGACTAAATCCGGGGAGATCGCCCGCCGGACGCGGTCAATGGTGGAGATCAGGTCTCCCAGTCCTTCCATAGCCAGGTACTCACACTGAACGGGGATCAGAATGCCGTCTACTCCGGCAACCAGGCCATTGAGAGTTAACAAACCCAGGGATGGGGGGCAGTCGATCAAGATGTAATCAAAATCATCAGCCAGGGGGAGAAGTTTTCTTTTCAGCAGGTTTTCCCGGCCGACTTCATTTACTAACTCAACTTCTGCTCCTGCCAGATCTGGTGAAGCAGGCAGGATGGATAGTTTTAATTTGGGGTTGTGCAGGATGAATTCCCGAATGTTTTTTTCGCCAAGCAGCGCCTGATAAGTTCCCCCGGTAACGGTGAGCTTGTCAATTCCCAGCGATGATGTGGCATTGGATTGGGGATCGATATCGACCAGGAGGACATTTTTCCCGTAGTGGGCCAGGAAAGCTCCCAGATTGATGGTTGAAGTGGTTTTTCCAACGCCCCCTTTTTGATTGGCAATGGTGTAGATCATACCCATATTATCTTTGAACCTTTATTGTCTCAATGATTTCCCAGTCCTCTGGTATCCCATCTGTTCCTGGCTTCCTTACGGATTCGGCTGCCAGCGCATTGGCTAAAAGAGCGGACTGCTCGACTGTTTTTCCTTCGATCTTCCAGAAGATCATAAAAGCTGCTGCAAATATGTCGCCTGCGCCGGTAGGATCGATTTCAGGCGTTGGCGTTGAAGGGATCAGGGTCCTGCCACCTGAAAAAAACTCAACTCCCAGCGGTCCCAGGGTCAGAGCCAGATTAGGAAATTGGCGCTGAAGCTGTTCCAGTCCCCTTCGATCATTTCCCAGGTCCTCGATACTTAAAAATCCAGCCGCATTATCCCGGACTGGCGAGTTTATTCTTGGAAGCGGAGCAGGGGAGATTCGTCCCTCTCCATCCCAGGTCCGCATCCAGCCCTGGAGGGAATACCCCAGGAACCCTTCCGGGAAATCGTCCCCTGCGGTAAGGGGAAGTTCGTGAGCAACAGGAGCAAAATGGATTATCCTGGCTCGCTTCCAATCCTGTGGGATCCGGCTGCAGTCCAGTTCCTCAGCCCTATCCAGTAGACGCTGGACGCGACCCGCTGGAGTATAGTCGTTTGCAAATGTTGTCGTTCCCGAACCAGGCTGATTGATAATATCAATCCCTTCCATGACATCCAGGGCGAGTTGCGCAGCGCCAGAAGTATAAACGGCAACCTTCATTCCCATTCTGTGCGCAAGAACCCCACTATATACTGCTGTTCCGCCTACTCGGTACCCGTCTTTGAGCAGGTCTTTGGTGATGTGGCCGATGATCAAATAATCAGGTGGGTTCTTTCCATTTTGGCCACTCATGGCTGAATTATACCTGATTGGCGCTTAGCGGATAATAAAAACTGGCAGGCATAAAAAAAGCCCTGCCAGTTCCTTGGTCAACAGCATGAGAGTCAATCGTTAGGGTAAATCACTACCTTACGATGAGGTTCAGTGCCGGTACTTTCGGTGTAGACTTTGGGATCATCTTGGAGCTCCAGATGGGCAAAGCGACGTTCGTTAGCCGGCATAGGTTCGAGGGACTGTTCTCTTCCAGTATCCGTAACCTGCTCGGCGACCCGGCGGGCCAGCTGGCGGACTTGTTGCTCACGTCGTTCCCGGTAGCCCTCAACATCAATGCTGAGGGGAATCCCGTGTTCGAGCTCTTTGCCAAGAATCAACCGCGTTATGTATTGGAGGGCGTTCAAGGTTTTTGCTCTGCGTCCAATCAGAACGCTGAGGTCGTTTCCGGTAATATCTACAAGTATCGGACGATGGGGCAAATTATCACTTTCTTCCCCATAGCGAGCCTGCACATTGGCTTCCAAATTCATCTTTTCAAGCAATTCAGAGGTAATTTCCTCTGCCAGCCTTAAAGTTTCATCCTTATCTTCCGGGCTGAGTACCTGGGCGGCATCAGGGGTTTCAGTTTCTTCCTCTGGCAGGACGGAAATCCGCACCCGGGCCTGGCGGGAGCCAAAACCCAGTAAGCCGGGTCCACCTTCATCGAGAATTGTGATTTCGACAGCTTCTCTGGGAAGCCCCAGGTCTGTTAGCCCCTTCTCAATGGCCTCAGCGACAGTTTGGGAGATGACCTCCAGAGTGGCTCGATTGTTGCTCATAATTGACCCTTTTAAATATAAGAATATTCTTCCTGGCCGCCGCTAACGGTTGAAATTAGGCAGCTTGGGAAGGATGTTTTTGAAATTTGCCTGTCCGGTGATCATGTACTGGGCGATCGTTGCCAGGTTTGAAGCGATAAAATACAGCCCCAATCCGGAGGCAAACGTCAATGCCAGGTACCCCATCAAAAAGGGCATATATAATGTCATGGCCTGGGTCATCTGAGCGCCCTGACCACCATCTGACGGTGCGCCGCCGCTGGGGCTGATCATCTTGGTCTGGATATAGGAGGTGATGACCACCAGGATCGCCAGAATGGGAATCCCGATCCCAAATATTGGCAGGCGCTCCGGTTCACTCAATTCCATCCACCAGAACTGGCTGTTAATGGGGATCAGGTTGGCACCATCATTGATGTGTTTGGACAGATTCACCAGCTGGAGAGGTGTAACCGCCAAGGTGCGGATGATTGCCTGGTAGAGCCCGATGATGATAGGAAACTGAATCAGGAGCGGCAAGCAGGAGCCAAAGGGCTTGATGCCCATCTCCTTGTAGATCTCCATTTGTTTCTGCGCCAGTGTTTCCTTGTCATCCTTGTATTTTTTCTGGATGTCCTGCCATTTCTTGGAATTCTGGAGTTCCTGCATGGCTTTGCTGCTCTTCGTCTGCTGGGCAGTCAGTGGATAGGTGACCACACGAACCAGCACCGTGAAGATGATGATCGCCCAGCCAAAATTCTGACCGATCAAGTTGTAGATAAAGAGCAGAATGTTGATCATTAAGGTGATAAATGCATCCCACATAATTTTTTTCCTATTCTCTAATCTGTTGCCCGCTTATTATTTATCAGCCGGAGGAAAACCCCAGGTTTGAACACCGCTCTGATTTAAGGCAATCAAGTAATATTCGGATTCGGACGGTGCCAGGAGAAGCTTATCTCCTCCTGAAATCGGGCCGGCGTATAGTTTGCCCTCAACAGGTTGATTGCCCTGCACTACGCCTTCCTGATTGACAATCACCAGGCTGCTGGTATCTGTGGATATGTAGATCAGCTCATCCTTCACCAGGGGGGCGTCGTATATCCCTCCCCCGGGTTGTATCTGCCAAAGTATATCGCCTGTAGCCAGCTCCAGGGCATAGAAATTGCCGGAAATATCGCTGACGTAAACCTGCTCCCCATTCACCAGGGGGCTGGCCCAGGCCCAGTTGCTGGTTGTAAAGCGCCATTCTACTTCCTGGCTGCTTTCATTCAGGGCGATAACCTCATTATTAAAGGTGCTGACGATGATCAGCCCCGAATCAGTGATCGCTGGTGGACTGACGATCGGACCGCCCAGATCTTCTGATTTCCAACGCAGGCTTCCACTCTCCGCGTCCAGGGCGTACAGGTGGTGATCCATGGATACCTGGTAGAGGCATTCGCAGTTCTCCGACCAGATGGGGGATGCCCACAACGGATCCTCGGTTTGATACTCCCACAGCAGATTGCCGTTCAGGTCCAATGCATAGAGGGTATTGTTGGAAGCCGGGGCAAAAATCCCCTTTTCTGAGGTCAGCGGTGAATCGATAAAACGGGCGGAGGTTCTGCTGTCCGCTGGAACAGAATAACTCCAGTTCTTAATTCCACTGTCGGGGCTGATACTGTGGATCTCGTTCTTATAGCTGGCCAGGATGAGCTGTTCGCCATCTGGGGTAAAGACCGGGGCGGCGTAAAAATCGACCCCGCTGATGGGTTCGGCAGGGTACTTCCATTGCTGGACGCCATTTTTCAGGGACACGGCGTAAGCCTGGGGCCCGTATGAAAAATAGACCGTTTCCTCGTCTGCTGTGACCCCGGACCAACCCGCAGCAACGACTCTGCGGCCGGTGCAGGCTCCCAGCCCGAGGGCAAGAACGGCCAGTATGGTGATAAAGAGGATTTTTTTCATTTTAGTCATAGGTTGCTCTATTGTTGGATCTATTTAACCGGGTCATACCCGCCTTTGGAAAAAGGATTGCAGCGCAATATTCGCCAGGTTCCCATCAAGCCGCCCCGGATCACACCAAATTTATAAATAGCCTGGTATGTATAGTGGGAGCAGCTGGGGTAAAACCTGCAAGTATTCCCCGGAATTGCTTTTGAAAGTGTTTTCTGGTAAAGGAGGATCAATGCCAGAAATGGAAATCGAAAGATTGTCCAGAGGGACAGCTTAAGATTCCGCAGGGGAGGGTCCTGTGTGGGGTGTAACTGTTCGGGATGTTCAATACTGATCTGATTATTCATACTCGTTGCTGGTGCCAATTCCGGCTCTTTGCAGCAGAGACCGCAGGGCCAGGCTGGTTTCCTGGTAATTTGCATCCAGGAGCGGTTTGCGGGCAATCAAGATGCCCTGGTAGCCTGGCTGTATGTCATCAATGACTTCCTGCAAGGCAGCTCGCAGCAACCGCTTGGCCCGATTTCTTTGAACGGCATTTCCAACTGTCCTGCCTGCTGTAACTGCAAATCGGGAAACTGGATCTTTCCCAGCTTTTATTCTCAGAACAAGAAGCGGGTGGGCATAGGACTCTCCTGATCGCCGCACCCGCAAGATCTCAGCTGTACTTCTAAGGCGATGTCTCCGTTGCACAGGATATGCTTAGCTCTTCCAGTTTACGTTCTTGACATGGTTGTTTTTGGTATGAGCCAATTGATAGCGGCCTTTCTCCCGGCGTCGCTTTAACACATCTTGGCCGCCTTTGGTTTTCATACGAGCTCGGAACCCGTGCACACGGGCCCGGCGTCTGATTTTCGGTTGGTATGTCCGTTTTGGCATTTCTGTGTGACTCCTTCATTTTCATTCTCAACTACCGACGTGAGATTATACCTTGCCGAGGTGTTTTGGTCAAACCACTTTCTACATCTTCAGACAGGGTATCCTCCCGGCCTGAAGGTTTGTTTTCCTTAATATCCCGCCAGAAGTTCTGCTGACTCTGCCAGGAGGATTATAATGGATAACGGCAAATAATTGAAAGGGCGAGTTCATCAATGTGAGGAGAAGTATGTATTCCAGGATTCTTAAGAGCCTGCCAGATCATCCCCTGCTCGAGGTCAGAATTGGCCTGCATTGGACAGCAGCTGTCGTTGAAAAAAAGGGCGGCGCGCAGTGTGGATTGGCTTCAACCCTGAGAGAAGACCATCACCATTCCGGGGAACCAACCATTCCTGAACCGGGCACTTTGACTTCTTATTCATCCCGTGAGCTGGCGAGCTGGATCGAATCAGAAATTCCTCTCCGCCGCAGTATAGGCTGTGCAGTTATTAACGCCTTGCTGCCCAGACAACCTGAGCGCTGGATCGACCAGAACGCTGAGGAGGCAATCCGGGAGAGGGGCAGGGGTAAAACAAATCTATTGATCGGCCATTTTCCGTTCGCCAAGACCCTCAAGGCCGAACTGGAAGACTTTAATGTTCTTGAGCTCAACCCAGCTGAGGGGGATTTCCCGGCCAGTGCCGCTCCAGACCTTCTGCCAAAGGCAGACCTGGTTGCCATTACCGGAATGACCTTTATCAATCACACCCTGCCAGATTTGCTGGATCTCTGCAAACCTGAAGCATATGTCCTGGTGCTTGGGCCTTCCACTCCCTTAACGCCACTGCTGGCGGATTATGGGGTTGACCTGCTGGCAGGATCCTCTGTTGAGGATATCCCTGCTGTGCTGGCAGCAGTAGGAGAGGGGGCCAACTTCCGCCAGGTCCACCGGGCTGGCGTGCGATTGATCACTCAGCTTATAGCATAGAGTCTGGAGTATATATGTCAGAAAATCAAATCCTCTTTACAGCTATTGGAACGATCCACAGCCCCTTTCAGGATCCAGTAGGGGTGCCCATTCAACCCCGAGCCGGGGCCGGCGTAAAAGGAAAAGTCTTCCTGGATCCAGCCTACATTGAAGGACTCAAGGACCTGGATGGATTTTCCCATCTGATCCTGGTTTATTATTTTCATAGGTCAGGTGAAGGGAGATTGCTGGTGAAACCCTTTTTGGATGATCAAAAACGCGGCGTATTTGCCACGCGTGCGCCCAGACGTCCAAATGGCATCGGGATCTCTGTTGTCAAGCTGCTGGGGATCCAGGACAATGTCCTTGAGGTCGAAAATCTGGATATTCTGGATGGCACACCGCTGCTGGATATCAAACCCTATATCCCGGATTTTGACCATAATGAGGATGTCAGGGTGGGCTGGTTGGAAAAACAGCGGGATAAGATCCCGGGCAAGCAGGCTGACGATCGATTTACCTAGTAAAACGACTTCCAAGCAGGAAGCGGGTTCCTTCAAGGATCCCGCTTCCTGGGCTACTGGTCAATCATTTCCAATAAGATTTCAATGGCCTTGTCAAGCTGGGGATCCAGTTCGTCAAGCATGTCCTGCTCGGTAAATTCGACTTCATAGTCTGGCGATAAGCCGACTTCGTGGATCTGGCGCTTGTCCGGTGTCAGCCAGCGGGCGATGGTCACCCGGACCGCTCCCTGGTTATTGTCAAGTTCAATCCAGTTCTGGACTGAGCCTTTTCCAAAGGTGGTCGTTCCTACCAGTGGACCGCGGTTATGGTCCTGAATAGCACCGGCAACAATCTCTGATGCGGAAGCAGATCCCCCATTAACAAGCAGCACCAGGGGAATTTCCGTTGCCAGTCCCCCCTGGATGGCATTGAACTCTTGAACCGCTTCATCTGAACCATAGTCTTCATAGAGGATGATCCCTTCGCCGATGAATTCCGATGCCACTTCTACTGCTGTTTGCAGATAACCTCCACCGTTATTCCGGAGGTCCAGGATCAGCCCGGAAGGGTTTTCGGCCAGGAGGTCTTCCAGTTGTTCCCGGAGTTCATCCTGGGTATCAACCCCAAAGGTCAGGATTTGCACATACCCCAACTGATCTTCAAGCAGCCTGCTATCCACGCTGGGCACAGTGATCTTGGCACGGACTATTGTCACATCGAAAAGTTCAGCCTTGCCTTCCCGCTGAATGGTGAGCACAACGGTGGAGTCGGCAGGCCCCAGCACTTTGCGGATGACGAGAGAGCCATCAATACCGGTCATATCCTCACCGTCAATCTTGATAACCTGGTCACCAGGCAGCAGACCGGCTTCCTCAGCGGGTGAGCCTGGCATGGGGCTGATGATGGTCAGGTATTCAGCGGTAGTATCCACCCAGGCTCCGATGCCTTCGTATTCACCATCGATGGGGATATTCGCCTGCAGATACTGGTCCGGATCCATGTAGGATGTGTGCTGATCGCCCAGGGATTCTAGCATTCCCTGGATCGCCCCCCGCATCAGGCCGGTATCATCTACAGGCTGGTCGACATAGTAGTCGTGGACGATCTCCCAGCTTTCCCAGAAGGGTTCAAATAATTCCTCCAGGGAAGCTGGATCCTCACTCTGGTCCTGGGGAGAAGGAGGATTAAATTCCTCTGTTAGGGGGAAACCGGGCAAATCCCTGATCAAATCAAAGGTGGTGCCTACCACTGCGCCGGCGGTAAAAGATCCGGCCATAAGGATCAGTCCAGCGAAAATACCGATAATAATCCAGGTGCTTTTTTTCATGCTTTGCTCCAGCTACAAATTTGATTAACAGGTCATTCAGGCAGTTTCATAATTCCTATTAGGGTATCACAATGAGATAAGAAGAATCTAAAAATAATCTCAAATGGGATCCGGGGTTCCGATCAACAGGGTTGTCTTACTGAGACCGGATCACAGGCAGGGTAATTATGTCTAATATCAGCTGTTGATCGAGTTGGTCTTCCAGTATCAATTTAATGCCATCCACGCTTTCCTGGGAGAGGGGGCCGGCAGCATGGACGGTTGCGCTGATATACAAGCCTTCTTTCCCTCGGGAGCGGTCTATTTCCAGGTCAATGATTTTCTCCAGCAAAGGGGAATCCTCCAGGACGGTTTGAATGATCTGGTCCTCCTGACTGTTCTGGATAATTCCATTCATGATAATGCCCAGCGGGATGGTGATCAAGACCACCAGGAAGATCATGCCGGTGATCCCCCGGCGGACCCGCTTCTTGATTTCAGGTTGAAGATTGAGGGGATGGATGCCCAGCAATGCAAAGATGACCATCCCGGCCAGGCTGATGGTGATGATGTTGGTCACAAAGAGCAGCAAGGCTCCGCCAGCTGCTTGAAAATTGCCATTGGCAATTCCCAACCCTACCACAGCGAGTGGAGGAGCAAGGGCTGCAGCGATTGCCACACCAGGCAGCGCTGCGCTGACATCCTTTCTGCTCAAGGCATAGGCACCTGCCATGCCGGAGGCCAGGGCTATGAACAAATCCAGCAATGTGGGCTGGGTCCGCGCTATAATTTCTGACGTCATTTCCTTCAGGGGGGACAATAGCCCCACCAGGATGGAGACAATGATCGTTGCCATTACCCCTTTAAAGACGGATTCCAAGGACGTTCGCAGCAGGCGCACTTCCCCCAGGACGATGCTCAGTGAAAAGCCCAGGATAGGTGACATCAAGGGCGCCACCAGCATGGCGCCAATCACAACTGCGGGGCTGTCTAACAGCAGCCCCAGGGCTGCGATAAGGGAGGAGAGCACGATCAGCACAAAATAGTCTCTCCCGGGTTGGGCGTTTTCGATCAACTCTTCCCGGACCTCCAGCTGTTCCTCCGTGGTAAGGGTGGGGAAAAGGCTAAATAACACTCCCAGGGTCTTTCGGATCCAGAATTCCGGCGCTCCACTGTAGCCTTTGACCATCACCGAGGAATTGGGCGCACCCGAGGCGATGCGCTGCGGGATGCTGCCAAAGGCAAATTGATCAATAAAACCCTCTTCAGAGGCCCCAACGATGACCAGATCATAATTTTCGGCTTCTTTAAGGATGCCTGCCAGGGCTGAGCTGGCCTGGATGATTTTCTTATCGGGCGGTTTGCTGAAGGTCAAATCCTGGAATGTCCTTTCCAGAATCTTCCGGTTCTCTGCCATTCGGCTGCTGGATGCCCTGCCTACCTGCACGTAGATTCCGGTGACTTTTGCGCCAGTGTTTAAGGAAAGCGTTGAGGCCAGCTTGGCACCGATTGGCGCGTTTGGTCCCCCAGCGGTGGGCACCAGGATGGTTTTGACCTCTTTCCAGTTATACCCTCGCACAATCAGCACATCACAAGGGGCGTTTTTGATAATGGGGTCCAGCACCGGCCCCATGGATTTGGAAATCGAGTGGGTTTCACCCCCCGACCAACCCACGAGGATCTGGTCGACATCTTCTTCCCTGGCGGTATCCAGGATGCCTTCTGCGATGCTGCGGGAGACGCGGGTCATGGTCTGCACCCTGAATTCTTCCTTGGTAGCCTGGTCAAGGGCTTGATCCAGCAGCATACGGTTGGCTTCCGCCTCTATCCGCCCGTCGCTGAGAGGGAGTTGATTGGGCACGGTGATTACCTGCAGGGCGATGACTTTTCCGCCCTCTGGCCGCACCAGGGTTCCGGCAAGGTGCAGCAAGGTGCCGGCAGTTTCAGGGTTGGCGATAGGCACCAGGATCCTTTTATGGTGTTTGGTGCTTTCTTCTTTGAGGTCCGATTTAAAGACGGTGATACCTTCTTTGGCTTGAATGCTGTGATGTTTGCTGTAAAGATGGAAAATGATCAGTCCCACGGCCAGAAGGATCAGGACAAAAGGCAGGTCCTGGACCCAGATGGTGCTCACCAGGAGGTCAAAAACAAGCACCAGGGCGGGTATCCAGGGATGGATTGGGAGCTGGAAGGAGGATTCGATTTGCTCCTGCCTGGTTAACGAAAAATTAACTGCCATTAAAACGGTCAGATAGAACAGGCTCCCCACTCTTGCCAGCGTCCGATAATCAACAAGGCCGGTCAGGGAGAGGGTAACAACCAGCGCGAGCAGCAGGCAAACCGGCATTTTTGATCTGGGATTGATCTTTTTAAAGATTTCCGGCCAGTAACCATCCCGGGTCATGCTGTAAATCTGGCGGATAAGCTGGGAAAGGATCCTGTTCAGGGCCGCAGGCATGGCCAGCAGACTGATCAATCCCATCGCCATCTGGAGCCTTTGATTTCCCCAGATCCCGGCCAGATCAGCCAGGGGGTTGAAGATCGATGAGGTATATCCCGGAGAGAGAACACCAACCAGGAAGATCCCAACTAGCGTCGTGATCAAACCGGAAAGAAGCACAGACAACCATATTAACCGGGCCCGGTTGACTGATCGGTTGACTAAATCTCCCTGCAAGCCAGCGGCGACTTCCATCCCGATAAAGGCTATTGGCAGGAGTCTAAAGGTGACTCTCCAGTCCCCTTGCAGGGGGAAAAGATTTGAGAGCTGGAGTTTGGGCAGGGCCGCCAGGCTTCCAGCCAGAAGGACAGCCAGGGGAATCACTAACAGGTAGATCAGCCTTTTGCCCCGCACCGGGAGCAGTTTATAGATGGCTGTCAGTGCCAGCAATCCGGCAGCGATGGGAAGGTGGGGAATCGAGATCTGAAACACAGCTTCGAGAAGAGCGGCAACGCCCAGCCCAAAAGCCTGCAGGATCAAACCTGAGGCACAGAGTCCGGCCAGTATCAACCCCCATCCTGTTATGAACGCCAACCAGCTTCCTTCCTCACAGGATTGGACCAGCCTGTACGCCCCCCCACTTGATGGCAGGCTCAGGGACAGTTCCAGGTATCCCAGCATGTTCATCCCGATCAAGATCATCAGCAGGAAAGCGACCAGGGGCAGCGCTGAACCTGAGAACTGGACCAGATCACCCATCAGGATCAGAATGGAGATGACCAGTATCACACTGATGCTGGTGATCACAGCCCGGGGCAAGCTAATGCTGTAACTATAGCGGATGTGCTGTGAATAAGCTTTTGTTCGTTCTATCATGGGTATTCCTTGGTGTCTTTTAGGAGAGCTGTGTAAATTTTCCCGCTTCCCAAGAGAATGGCAGAGTCCCCGGCTTCAGGAAGTGCTCCATAAATGGGGCAGGACTTCCCTGATCATATGAATGGTTGGAAGCTGGTAATCAGCGCTGGCTGACGGTCCATTCTCACTTACAAGCACAGTCGTAAAACCCTGTTTTTTGGCGCCTATCAGATTCGGCACCAGGTCATCAAATAAAATACACCGGGAAGGGTCCTTTTCGCCAGCCAGCTCCTGGGCAATCCGGTACGCCTCTGGTTTGGGTTTGATGGTGAAATCCATCGCCAGCAGATCGACAATCCCGGTAAATCGCTCCCGGATATCCAGCACCCCCAGGACCGCTTCTGCGTGTCGCCGATCAGCATTGGTGAAGACCCATAAGTCCTGGGGCAATTCACTGAGAAGGGTATTCAATTCAGGATCTTGCGAGAGGAAATCTTCCAAGGGGATGTCATGCACATAGCGCAGGTAGTCATCAGGATTAACGTCGTGGTGAATTCGGAGCCCTTCCAGTGTGGTTCCATAAGTTTTCCAATACCGGTCCCGGATGGCGGGAATTTCCTCATCAGGGAGGCCGATTTCTTCCCTCATAAATCGAAAGATCTGGTTTCTGATCTCATCCCAGAGGCCGTTGGAAGGGGGATAAAGGGTTGCGTCTAGATCAAAAAAAAGAGTCGAAAATGACATACTGGCATTATACCTGATACTGGATTGACCGGATGGCCCCGTTCAAGCAGGAGAGCCAGGCCCCGTTCTGGATCTCCTCCGTTATAATAAAGCCATGCCAATTAATATTCTCCCTGAAGAGGTAGCTTCCCAAATTGCTGCTGGAGAGGTTGTCGAACGGCCATCTTCAGTCGTCAAAGAACTGATCGAAAACGCGCTGGATGCCGGCGCAGATCAGATCACCATCCTGATCCGCGAAGCGGGGAAAAGGTTGATAGAAATCGTTGATAATGGATCCGGTATCCCGGCGGATGAGCTTGAGCTGGCAGTCCACCGCCACGCAACCAGTAAGTTAAGCCAAGCGGAGGATCTCTTTCGGGTCTCTACCCTCGGTTTCCGGGGGGAAGCATTGGCATCCATCGGATCAGTCTCTCATTTGACCCTGTCGTCCCGGGCGAGGGCAGAAGACCTGGGAGGATCGATCCGGGTAGAGGGGGGAAAAATTGTCGCTGGTTCTGGATTGGGCATACCGCCCGGGACAACTGTCCGGGTAGAGCACCTATTTTATAATGTGCCCGCCCGCTTGAAATTTCTCAAGACGGACCGGACAGAAAAAAGGCATATTAACGCCATGGTCAGCCGCTACAGCCTGGCGAACCCTGGTGTCCGATTTAAGCTTTACCAGGATGATGAGCTGATATTCCAGACCTCTGGAAGCGGTGACTTACAGGAAGCGATCTCGGCTGTGCATGGCATTAACACAGCCAAACAAATGGTCCAGGTCATCTATGAGGATGAACGGCTCCGTGTAGGAGGTTATATCAGCCCTCCGGGGTTAACCCGCTCCAACCGGGGAGAAATGCAGTTTTTTGTGAATCAAAGACCTGTCCAGGATCCGGCTCTCAGCAAGGCGGTCACCCAGGCTTACCACACTCTGGTCATGAAAGGCAGGTATCCCATAACAGTGTTATTCCTGGATTTACCAGTCGATAAAGTGGATGTGAATGTCCATCCCGCGAAAGCCGAGGTGCGGTTTGAAGATAAAGGGGAGGTCTTCCGGGCGGTGGGCAGGGGAGTTCGGAGGGCGCTGCTGGCACACACGCCTGTCTCGGAAGCCAGCAACCTGCGGGGAGTAAATCTCTGGGGAGGAGGTCCAGCCCTGGATAAGGGATATCTCAGGCGCGGGTTGGATCCAGCCTGGAGTACCCTTGAGGGTAGGGGGGAAGACCTGCCCTTCGGAGAGCCGGTTGTTTCCGGGCAGATCCCTGCTCCTCTGGGAACGCCAATTCTGCGCCTGATCGGTCAAGTGGCCGCGACATACTTGATTGCCGAGGGTCCCGATGGGCTTTATCTCATTGATCAGCACGCGGCCCACGAGAGGATACTGTTTGAAAAAATGATGGCTAACCGGGACGAGAGTCCTCCTTCCCAGGCGTTACTGGATTCTGTGGTGGTAGATTTTTCGCCAGCCAGCGCTGACCTCCTGAAAGAGAACTTGCCTGTCCTGACAGGCCTGGGTTTTAAGATTGAGGAATTCGGACCGGGCTCATTTATTGTCCGGGCGGTTCCCGGGCTGGTGGGAGAATCCTCGCCGGAGGGGATCCTGCGGGCTGCCGTGGAAGATCTTGAGGTCGATGAAACCCCGCTGGAAGGAAAAATGGAAGAGAAGATCATCGCCCGTGTTTGTAAGCGGGCGGCTGTAAAAGCTGGCATGGTCTTATCAACACAAGAGCAGGAACAGCTCCTGCTTGACCTGGAATCCTGCCAATCCCCCCGTACTTGCCCCCATGGTCGGCCAACCATGATCCACCTATCTGTGGACCTGCTGGAGAGGAAATTCGGCAGGACTGGACCGATGTGAGTTAAAGGAGCTGTTCAAAAAGGATAATCTTTAGGGTATTTTTCCGTTTTTTCCCTTTTCACCGCCCGACGATTAAAATCGTGGGCTGAACCTTTCAAGTCCCCTCATGGGGACTTAACTCAACTTGATCCGGATGAGCGTAGAAGAACCAGGCGCCGGA
>Ga0209834_10000054_pt1 | contig 59278 bp, 53 predicted proteins | sample Mar14236cmmetaG_FD_184134 | JGI IMG/M metagenome (GOLD analysis project Ga0209834, IMG submission 184134) | Marine hydrothermal vent microbial communities from Guaymas Basin, Gulf of California to study Microbial Dark Matter (Phase II) - Marker... ... | reverse complement strand
TCGTCTTCCCATGATCTACGTGACCTATCGTCCCTATGTTTAAGTGCGGCTTCGTCCGCTCAAACTTCTTCTTCGCCATTTAACTTACCTCCTCTTTACCAAACATTATATTCAGAGCCCACGACCAGACTTGAACTGGTGACCCCGTCCTTACCAAGGACGTGCTCTACCGACTGAGCTACGTGGGCAAAAGTTACTCCTTTTCTTTGGAGCGGGAAACGGGACTCGAACCCGCGACCAACGGCTTGGAAGGCCGTTGCTCTACCAACTGAGCTATTCCCGCTCAATGGGCAGGGAAGGATTCGAACCTCCGAAGGGTTGCCCCAGCGGGTTTACAGCCCGCCCCATTTGGCCACTTTGGTACCTGCCCATTCTCTATTATTCTAGCCTATTAATTCTCTTTAAACAATCAAAGCCAGCGAGAGGATTCGAACCCCCGACCCGCTGATTACAAATCAGCTGCTCTACCAACTGAGCTACGCTGGCCTGCATTCTTGATCAAAATCCAATAATTTATTTTATTTATTCAATTGATGTTTGGGAATAACACCTGGAGTCATAGACTCCTTTATTACCATATTTTATCTAAAAATAAAAAAAAAGTAATGAGCGAAAATAACTATAGCAAATATTTTCTTTTTGTCAAGACTCACCACAAGAAAATTTGGCCCTTTGCAAGGAAGATCTCCACCTGAAATTGAGTCTTTTTTTGAGAAGCCTCTAAACCTAGCTCCAGAAAAAAATTCCCCTCGCTTACATTAAAGAGGGAAAATGATGACTAGTTCTATTTCCAGGAACGAAAAGTGACCAATAGTCAAGCAAATATAAAGGATCCCACACCTTTTCTCTATTCCGGGTGAAAAACATCTCCTGCCTCCTTTAGAAGCTGAGAAATGATTGACATCCCTCTTGCCAGTTGTTATGATTTTAAGCACTTTGACCAGAAAAGGCAATTAAATGATCAAACGTTATTCCCGCCCCGAAATGGGCTCAGTATGGACTGATGAAAATAGATATCGCAAATGGTTAGAGGTGGAGATAGCCGTCTGCGAAGCTTGGCATGAACTTGGCCGTATCCCCACCGAAGCATTAGCCGAAATAAAAAGCAAAGCTTCTTTTTCTGTCGAACGAATCGAAGCAATAGAAAAAACAGTTAAGCACGATTTAATTGCCTTTCTGACTTCAGTAGCCGAATTTATCGGCCCTCTCTCCCGGTATGTTCACTTAGGGCTAACTTCCTACGATGTTGTTGACACCGCTTTTTCCTTATTAATAAAAGATTCTCTCGATAAAATTATTCCCCAGCTTAAAAACTTAAAAAGCATCTTAAAGGAGCAAGCCTTAGCTCATAAAAAAACAGTGATGATTGGGCGAACTCACGGAGTTCATGCTGAACCAATCACTTTCGGATTCAAACTTCTGGTGTGGTATGAAGAAACCAAAAGGAATATTAAACGCCTTGAACAGGCCAAAGAAACGATTAGTTATGGTCGCATTGCCGGAGCGGTGGGAACGTTTGGCCATCTTGATCCTCGAGTGGAAGGAATTGCCCTCCAGAAATTGGGTCTCAAACCAGCCCCTGTTTCTACCCAGGTTCTTCAACGAGATCGCCACGCTGAAGTCATATCGGCCCTGGCTATTACAGCTAGCTCCCTCGATAAGTTCGCTTCTGAAATCCGCCATCACCAAAAAACCGAAATCTTGGAACTGGAAGAACCATTTACCAAAGGACAAAAAGGTTCCTCAGCCATGCCCCATAAGAGAAATCCCGTACGGGCCGAAAGAATTTCGGGTCTTGCCCGCCTAGCTAGATCCAACTTACAAGCAGCTTTAGAAAACATCAACCTTTGGCACGAAAGAGATATATCCCATTCTTCTGTCGAAAGGGTTATTTTTCCCGATACCTTCATCTTGGTCGACTTTATCCTCGCGGAAACCATTGACATCATCTCCCATTGGCATGTCTATCCGGAAAGGATGCAAAAGAACCTGGAATTAACCCAAGGCCTCATTTTTTCCCAAAGAGTTCTACTCGCTCTCACCGAGAAAGGTTTATCCCGAGAAAAAGCTTATCAGCTTGTCCAAAGAAACAGCCTTAGAGCCTGGGAAGAAAATCAAAATCTTCTTCCTCTTCTTCTGGCTGATAAAGAAATTAGCCAAGTTCTCACTCCCCAGGAAATTAAAAACTGTTTTACTCTCGAGCCTTTTTTAGCCCAGATAGACTATATCTTTGAAAGAGTTTTGAGTGATGAAAGTTAGAGTAATCGTATCATTTAAAAAAAGTGTCCTTGATCCTCAAGGACAAACCGTTAAGAATGCTCTTCATTCTCTCGGTTACACCTTTGTCACCGACGTTCGTCAGGGAAAAGTGTTTGAGATAGAAGTGGAAGGTTTAACTTCTCAAGAGGTTCACCAAAAAATCCCCGAAATCGCTGATAAAGTTTTGGCCAATCCCATTATTGAAAGTTTCGAATGGGAAATACTCGACTGAAATTAGCACAACCAATGGGCTCAAGTTGTTTAAAAATGATCCCACTCAGACTTACCTGTTGTCCGCTCGAAGCATTTTGGGGAAAACAAACTCACCATTGGTCATCGGTAGCCATTTTTTTCCTGTTTCAGGTAGAGCAAAAGACCCTAACCATATATAATAAGAAAAGCCTAAATAAATTAAATAACAAATTGATAACGGTGGTTAAAGAAAACAACCCATGAAATTTGGCGTAGTAATTTTTCCCGGTTCAAATTGTGACTATGATACTTATTGGGTCTTAAAAGAAGCCTTGGCTCAAGATACTCGCTTTCTTTGGCACAAAGATCATCATCTCCCCCCAATTGATTGCCTCATTCTCCCCGGCGGATTTTCCTACGGAGACTATCTGCGCTCTGGGGCCATAGCCCGTTTCTCCCCCCTTATGCAAGAAGTCAGAGAATTTGCCGAGCGGGGAGGCTTGATCTTGGGTATTTGCAATGGATTTCAGATCCTGCTCGAATTGGGTCTCCTTCCCGGAGTCATGCTGCGCAACAAGAACCTTAAGTTCCTCTGCCAATTTGTTCACCTGAGAATAAATAATAATCAGACTCCTTTCTCCCACAAGGGAAAAAAAGGGCAAGTTTTACGAATTCCCATTGCTCATTATGAAGGCAATTATTACGCGCCTCCCGAAACACTGGCCGAAATAAAAAGAAATAACCAAATTGTTTTTCAATACTCAACTCCCGAAGGGGAATTGACTCCGGAAGCAAATATCAATGGCGCTTTGGAGAATATCGCTGGACTGGTGAATAAACAAGGAAATGTCCTGGGAATGATGCCCCATCCCGAAAGGGCTGCGGAGTCTATCTTGGGCAGTGAAGATGGGCGTTTAATATTTGAATCAATAATATCTTGGCTAGCTTAACAGTTATCAATAAAGGAGCAGAAGGTGATTGACGCTAAAATCCTCGAGGAACACAACTTAACTGAGGAAGAATATCAACGCCTCGTTCACCTTATCGGCCGCGAACCTAATCTAACTGAACTGGGTATTTTTTCGTTAATGTGGTCAGAGCATTGCAGTTATAAAAGCTCCAAGATTCATCTGCAAAAATTGCCCACCACTGGTCCTCATGTTATCCAAGGACCAGGTGAGAATGCTGGCATTGTTGACCTTGGAGATGATCTGGCAGCTGTGTTTAAAATTGAATCTCATAATCATCCCTCGTTTATCGAGCCTTATCAGGGAGCAGCTACCGGCGTTGGTGGAATCTTAAGAGACATCTTCACCATGGGTGCTCGCCCCATTGCTCTCCTTGATTCACTTCGCTTTGGCCCTTTGGATCACCCTAAAAATAAAGTCATCATGGAAGGAGTTGTCTCGGGTATTTCTGGTTATGGAAATTCCATCGGAGTCCCCACCGTGGGGGGCGAAGTTTATTTTCACCCGTGCTACTCGCTCAATCCATTAGTCAATGTCTTTTGTCTCGGAATTGCCCAAAAAGACAAAATTTTTTATGCCCGGGCCGGTCAAGCCGGTAATCCGGTGCTTTATGTGGGAGCCAAAACAGGCCGAGATGGCATTCATGGGGCAACCATGGCTTCGGCTGAATTCGATGAGAATCTCGAGAAAAAAAGACCAAATGTCCAAGTTGGTGACCCTTTTAAGGAAAAACTTCTTCTCGAAGCCTGTCTGGAAGCAATGCATAAAGGACTCATCGTGGGCATCCAAGATATGGGAGCCGCTGGGCTTACCTGCTCGACCACGGAAATGGCGGCTAAATCAGGAACTGGAATTGAGATCAATCTCGATCTGGTTCCCCAGCGAGAAGAAGGAATGACTCCCTATGAAATCATGCTTTCTGAATCACAAGAGAGAATGCTCCTAGTGACTACTCCAGATAAAGTTAACCAAGTTCGCGAAATATTTGCCAAATGGGATCTTGACGCCATAGTTATCGGCCAAGTGATCGAAGGTGGACTCTTAAAAGTTTGGTTTAAAGGAGAACTAGTCGTTGATGTCCCGGTAGAAGCCGTGGTTAACCTTTGTCCAGTTTACCATCGCCCCTGGAAGGAGCCCTCTGATCGGCAAGCCAAGACTTTAACCACTCTGCCTCCTTGCCCTTCCGACTGGGAAAGAATATTTCTTCAATTGCTTTCTTCACCCACCATTGGTGATAAAGAATGGGTGTTTCGTCAGTACGATCACATGGTCCAGGTCAACACTGCATTTCTGCCCGGAGCAGATGCAGCCGTATTAAGGATAAAAGGAACCCAGCGAGCCCTAGCCATCACTTTGGATGGCAACTCTAGCTTCTGTTATTTCAACCCCCGGGAAGGAGGAAAAATTGCCCTCGCTGAGGCCTGTCGCAACCTGGCTTGTGTTGGAGCTCAACCATTAGGGGTGACCAACTGTTTAAATTTTGGTAATCCAGAAAAACCAGAAATCATGTGGGAATTCAAAGAAGTGGTAGAAGGATTGGCAGAAGCATGCCGTTTTTTCAACCTGCCGATCACTGGCGGAAATGTCAGTTTTTACAATGAAACAGAAGGCAACCCAATCCTTCCTACCCCGGTAATTGGAGTCGTCGGGATCATTAATGATGTCCGTAAAGCAGCCCGGCCTGGCTTCAAAAATAAAGGGGACATAATTTATCTAGTTGGTCCCCTTAGTGAAGAATTGGGAGCCAGCTTATATCTAAGAGAAATCATGGGTCAGGATGTGGGCCCAACTCCTCAACTAGATTTGAATATGGAATATAACGTTCAAGAGTTCTGCCGTCAGGCCATCAACCAGGAACTCCTGCAATCCGCCCATGACGTCTCTGAAGGAGGCTTGGCGGTAAGTTTAGCCGAAAGTTGCTTCCACAGTCCCCAGTATCTCGGGTTTAAGGGAGAAATACCAGCGGGAATAAGAGCCGATGTTTTCCTTTTCGGAGAAGGGCAATCACGCCTGGTGGTAAGCATTTCACCCCAGAACGAAGCAGCTATCCTTGAATTAGCGGCTCAAAAAAAGGTTCCCCTCCTTAAACTTGGCCTGGTTCAGGAAGAAAAAATGGAAATCTGGCAAGGGACAGAATCTCTTATTAGCCTTCCCGTCAAACAAGTTTATCAAGCCTGGAAATCAGCAATACCTTCCTTCTTCAAGATATCGTGACCTATTTAAAGCCCAGGTGAAAAAGTGGCGGTCATCCTAAAATTGAGGTCTTCAACCCGGATAATCACTAAGACTCTCCCTCGAAATCTTCTCTTCTCTGTGGTGTTGACCATCTTTTTCTTTCCCTTCCCCCTGCTCAGCTCCTCAGTGAACATCAAATTGTCCATTGGCCAGCATTGGCCAAAGATAAGTAATCTCAACCATTTTCTCTCTTCTTGGCAAGAAGCCCTCCAAAGCCAAGCCGAAGCAGTTAAAACCTGGACTTGGGAAGGGGCAAACCAGTCTGATTTCAACCAACAAGTTGATTTCAGCGCTTCCATCCAGTGGCATTTATTTCGTTATCTTTCATTAGGAATAAGCTCAGGTTACACTTATGGAGCCATCGGAGAAAAAGGTGCCCAGGTGATTATCAATCGTCCGGTTGGAGAATCTCTCTTTGTTCAACAGCTCAAAGTAGCCACGGTCCCCCTTTGCTTGGAAGCTCTAGTTCACTGGCCACTTTCTGATCGCTGGGAACTTTACGGAGGAGGCGGTGGCGGCTTAACTTGGATTAATTTCACTCAAAGGGAAGGAATCAAAATTACCGGGAACCCTTCTTTTAGTTACCCGGAAGAAATCTCGGCCCACGGCTCTGAGATCACTACTAAAATTATCCTAGGGATGATTTTTCGGATGAAAGAAGTCAGCTTGTTTGTGGAGGGAAATTACCGGTGGGAAAAATTCGCCGATCTCTCCGGTGAAGACAAAGAAGGAAAAACTGGCCAACTCTATTATCTAGAGCAGCAAGAGCCTAATTCAGGCTTTTGGGAAGCCAGATACATGGTCAGCCCAGCTCAACCTTTATCGGCTGATATTCGGCATGTCCAACCAGCTTCAATTGATTTAAGTGGCTTTTCACTGCGGTTGGGCTTAATCATCTTTTTTTAGGGAAGAGGTAAAAATGGAAGAATATTTTCGAAGCCCCAAGAAAAGAGGCAAAATCGCTGTTTTTCTTTCTGGGCGAGGATCTAATTTTCTAGCCATTCATGAGGCAGTTAAAAGCGGCAAGATTAACGGCGATATCGTCTTGGTTTTTTCCAACAAAAAAGATGCTCCAGGCCTCCAACATGCCCGGGAAAGGGGATTGGAAACTTTCTATCTTAATCCCAAAAATTTCCCCTCTCGCGAAGCTTATGATGCCCAAGCAGCTGAAGAAGTCCAGAAACGAGGAGTTAACCTTATTTGTCTTGCCGGGTACATGAGAATTCTCACTCCCGGTTTTTGCCAACAATTCATGTATCGGATGATGAACATCCACCCCGCTCTCCTGCCTGCTTTTCCCGGTCTTCATGTCCAGAAAAAAGCATTGGAGTGGGGAGTAAGATATTCAGGGGCGACTGTTCATTTCGTCACCCCGGAAGTAGACATGGGACCGATCATCCTCCAAGCCGTGGTTCCGGTCAAACAGGATGATACAGAAGAAACATTAAGCGCTCGAATCCTTAAAGAAGAACACAAGATTTATCCTGAAGCGGTAAGGCTTTACTTTGAAGGAAAGCTAGAAGTTCGGGGACGACGAGTTTTCATCCTGGATTAATTCCGGGCCCGGCCCAAGACATCTCCCTTCTCCAGACAATGATTAATATCTCGACAAACGGGGTTAGAGGAGCTCGCTTGAAAGACGAATCAGACAAAGCGCAACTAGTCCATTTTTAAAAGCAGCCAAAAAAATATCATCCCCCAAAGAAGTCTTTGCTCCTCTAGTTGAATCCAATCCGGTTAAAAATTATAGCCAAAATAGCTCTGGTCAATTTTTTTCTTTTCCCTAAAATTTTAAAGCCAACTGACTAGTTAGTAAGGAACTATAATAAGTGCTGATGAAGGCCAAACAGATTTAACTCTTAACATGGTTAATTACTTTTACCACCAGTTAAATCTTCCCTGGCTTCAGAAGTTGATTGAAATTCTTCACCAAAAAGTATATCTTTAAGAACTACTTTTAATCTTTTAAAGTGAAGTAAAGAGCTCAAAAATGAAGGAAATCCAAGAACAATTCGAATACCTTCAAAAGGGATGCGTCGAGATAATTCAAGAAGAGGAATTAAAGGCAAAACTCCTGCGCTCCTGGAAAACCAAGAAACCTCTGCGGATAAAAGCTGGGTTTGATCCTACCGCTCCCGATATTCATTTGGGGCATACGGTGTTAATTCGGAAAATGAAACATTTTCAGGATTTAGGCCACGAGGTAATTTTTCTTATTGGTGATTTTACTGGCCTAATCGGCGATCCTTCCGGCCGATCCGCGACCAGGCCTCCGATGACAAGAGAAGAAATTGAGAAAAACGCTGATACTTACAAAGAGCAAATATTTAAAATTTTAGATGAGAAGAAAACGATCGTCGATTTCAATTCCCGTTGGTTGGGTAAATTAACCAGCTTTGAGATCATCAAGTTAACGGCCAAATACACAGTGGCCCGAGTGCTTGAACGCGACGATTTCACCCGTCGCCTAAAAGAGGGACGGCCTATCTCCGTCCATGAAATACTCTATCCCCTGATGCAAGCTTATGATTCGGTAGCTCTTCAAGCTGATGTTGAACTGGGGGGAACCGACCAAAAGTTCAACCTTCTCGTGGGCCGGGAAATCCAACGGGAGTATGGGCAAGAGCCACAGGTGGTGATGACCATGCCTCTTTTGGAAGGCCTGGACGGGGTAGAAAAAATGAGCAAGTCGCTAAATAATTACATCGGTATTACTGAACCCCCCTTGGAAATCTACGGAAAAATAATGTCTATTTCCGACGAATTAATGTTTCGTTATTACGAACTTCTAACTGACGTCTCGGTGGCCGAAATTAATCATTGGAAAAAACAAATCGAGGCGGGACATCTTAATCCTCGCGACATTAAGGCTCGTCTAGCCGGAATGATTGTGACTGACTTCTGGGGGAAAAAGGCCGCCCAGGAGGCCGCCGAAGAATTTGTTCGGATCTTCCAAAAAAAAGAGGCCCCCACCAAAATGGAGGAACTCTTAATCGACAGCCCTTGCTTATCCTTAATTGACCTTTTGGTGGGTAAAAATCTTCTTCCTTCCCGCGGCGAAGCCAAGAGACTAATTCGTCAGGGTGGTGTTTATCTTGATGGTCAACGTATCTCCGACCTGGACTTCCAGGTCGATTTTAAAGGAAAAGCGGAAAAAATCCTCCGCCTTGGAAAACGGAAGTTTTTTCTATTAAAAAAAAGAAGCTGAAAAACACTTAAACGATAAAAAGTTCCCTCAGGATTTATCTTCACCAAATAGAGAAATTAAATCTTAACCAAGCAGACAATTTAGTTGTTACCCAAAGATGATCTTTCGTTCAAAATTAAAGCTCGGGTTCATGTTGAAGGCGGGAAAAATTTGGGGTTCTTGCCAAAAACCTGCCGATAAAGATCAGGAAATTTATCCTTCCCACCGAGCAACAGACAGGACAAGGGAAACTTTTGGAGAGCTTCTTCCCGCATCTGGCGAGCTAAATTCCTAATGTCCCACTGGGCCGTGGTATCTTCTCGAAGTCGCGAAATGTGATAAAGTTCCCGGCCATTCACTTTGAGGATAACTCGACGGCGATGAGCATTAGATAAGATATACTCAGCTCCATGTTCCATGACTTGCGAAAGCTTTTCAAAAGCCTCATTAGTCTGGTCAATAACTCGAAGAAAATCGTCTCGGCTCCCTACGGCTTCCACCGAAGGAGGAACAGTCACCCCCAGGCTTGGGTCATAAGGCTGGGCCAGCAACGTAGCCATACGGTGTCTCTTTAATTGAGCAAAACAGGTGGCCGAAACAAGACATTCAAAAGTTAAATCAACCAACTCCCATTCCCTTAAAGCTGGATCATAGAACTCCATATATTGATAAGCTGTCTTAACCAATTCTTCACGAGCAATTTGGGGTAATTGCCGCACCTGAGAGAGCGCTTCTTCAAAAGAAATGGATTTTGCCCGATGAATTAGGGCAGCGAGGATTTTTTCGTCTCCGTCGGGGGTACTGTCAATCAGTCTAACTTCTTTTTCTCCTGGCCGGAAGGAGCCCGGCACCAGAACGTTGACCTTTTCTTTTACCTTCTCGTAAGTCAAAGCATCATAATCATTAGCTTCAGTAAAAAGAATAATGGAAGGAGCAACTTGATGGGCCAGGGTGTACATTTTCTGTCCAACTTCTCTTACCTCGGCCAGTTTTTGGGAGGCAAATCGCCGGACAAGCAGCTCGAGATTACGAGCATTGAGAGTCATTCCTAACTGCCCTTGAGTAGCGAGGCTCACTACATAACGAGCATCTTCTTTAGCCCATCCTTCCAACAGGTTATGCTTTTTGGGGTCGGAAGCCAACTCGGGATGCTGCTCAAAAAAATAGGCTCGTAATTTTTTAAACAGCTGATGATAAAGATTATTCTGGACCTTGATTGTCTTATTAAATAATTCCTCCTCTCCCGCTTGCTTGACTTCCTCGGGTAAAACATAATCCCCTTTCAAGGTAATATAGCGCTGAGATTTTTCGGTATAAGAACACAAACGAAATTTTTCTATTTCTTCGATGGCTAAGCGGCTAATACCAATAAGGTCAAAATTGAAAACCGCGTGTTCAGCCACCGAGTGATGCCCCATCTTAAAAATTATGGTTCGATTAGAACGACGGGCCCTCTCAACTTCCTGACGAGCAACTCGCCTCAATTCATCAACGGGCCGGGGATCACGTGAAATCCGAGCGTAAGAAGCCGATAAAGTCTCAGGAGTGATGTCATCTCGAGGGGGCGAACAGTTCTTTAACTCTTCGATGACGTTGGAATCTAAATTGTACCCAGCCAAAATTATTTTCATAGTAAATAAAAAATTATAAACCTGCTGGAGAAAAGTCAACCTAAATTTGAGTGGTCAATAAATTCAATTAAACTTTAGGGCTTTATTACGGCCTTCTCTCTCCAATAAGAAAAAGAGGGCTTTAGTTTTATTGGAATGATCTGCACCAGCCAAGAAAACACGACACATCACTTAAACTTCTAATTCCTCATAATAAATATTTGGGCGCTGAATCAAGAAGGATGAAGATAAATTTCTCAGGAAGAGGCAGGAGATGAGTCTTGCTGACAAGAAACACAAAGGCCGTAATAATAAACCTGGATGGAGTGAACCAGATGCCCATCAATTTTAGAGGGCCCCGTTTGCTTCTCTGGCCATACATCATAAATCCGTCCGCACTTCTCACAGAAAAAATGATGGTGGGGGTCTAAATTTGGTTCAATATAAACGCGGTCATCAGAAATCGTTAGCTCCTGAATCTCCCCAATGGTTTTAAGTACTTTAATCGTGTTATAAACGGTCGATAAAGAAAGCATCGGGTATTGGGGCTTAAGGTCAGAATAGATCTTTTCCATTGAAGGATGTTCACGATTGCCAACAAGATACTCTATAATGGCCAATCGTTGGGGAGTTAAACGAAATCCCGTTTCTTTTATCTTCTTCAAAACAGTCTCTTTTTTGTTCATTGTAAAGATTCTAAATTAGTTATTATTATTTGTCAACAATCAATTTCAAGAGGCGCGTATTTCTAAAACCGCTCGGGAAAAACGTTGACTGAAACCTTAGTTTGGCTTGAACCGCTATCAAGACAATCGTCTAACATAGCACTAGTCACTGTTTCTCCTCTCCAGTTCAGCCTAAAGCTATTGCCCCAGCTCTCAAGTTATTAGAGGTACTTGCTTTCAAGGAACAACTAATTAGATTGGCCCTCGCCGCCTCAAATCTTAATTAAATTTTCGGGTTGCCTCGCTGACCGGTTAAGTCATTTTTTTCTCTCCCCTAACCTTTCATCACTCCTAAGGGAGAAAATTTAGCTACTAATTTTCCTAAACCTACCGCATCTGAAGTTCGAACCACTTCATCTACATCCTTATAAGCCGCCGAAGCTTCTTCAGCTACACTTTTCCAGCTGGTAGATTTGAGAATTATGCCTCTCTTTTCTAGGTTTCTTTTGATTTCTTCGCCCCTAAATCTGCGCAAAGCTTCATGACGAGACATCACGCGGCCAGCCCCATGGGCCGTCGAACTAAAACTTAGCTTCTCGGCCTCATTTGTTCCGACCAATAAGTAAGAGGCTGTTCCCATTGAACCCGGGATAATCACTGGCTGGCCTACATCTCGATAACAATCTGGTATTTCTGGCCTTCCCGGCCCAAAACTTCTGGTCGCCCCTTTGCGATGGACACAAACCCGTCTCTTTTGTTGCTCAAGAAGATGATTTTCAAACTTAGCAACATTATGACAAACATCATAAATCATCTCTATCCCCTGACTGCTCCCCAAAATTCGTTTGAACACTTCCCGAACCCAATGAGTAATCATTTGCCGGTTGGCAAAGGCAAAATTAACGGCGGCACACATCGCTTGATAATACCTCTTTCCCAAGGAACTTTGCAGAGGGGCATAGACTAACTCGCGGTCGACTAAATGTTTGGTGCCGAAGGTATCTTCCATCATCCGAATGTAATCGGAAGCCACTTGATGGCCGAGACCCCGACTCCCACAATGAATCATGATCGTTACTTGGCCAACCGAATGAAGGCCAAACCTTTTCGCCACGGGCTGGTTATAAATTTCCTCAACTTGCTGTAGTTCTAAGAAATGATTTCCTGCTCCCAGAGTCCCTAGCTGCGAAAGGCCTCTTTCTTTTGCTCTTCGCGAGACAACCCCGGGATTGGCCTCTTTCATCCGGCCATATTCCTCGGTTCTTTGGAGATCATCCCCAGAGCCAAAGCCACTGTCAACCGCCCATTCGGCCCCCCGGTTTAAAACTTCATCTAGAACAGCCATTCCTAACTTGGTTTTTCGTCCCTTCCCTACTCCAGCGGGAACTTCTTGAAAAATTCCACTCATCAACGCTGCAAGACGCGGCTTTAAATCGGACCCTGAATATTCGGTTTTAAGTAATCTAACTCCACAATTAATATCATACCCAACTCCTCCCGGAGAAATTATTCCTTCCTTCTCATCAAAAGCAGCCACTCCACCAATCGGAAAACCATACCCTTGATGAGCATCGGGCATCACATAGGAAGCCTGGATGATACCCGGCAAAGTGGCCACATTCTGGGCTTGTTCCAAGGTTCTATCGCGCTGGACACTTTCCAGTAAGGATGCAGAAGCATAAATCCGAGCCGGTACTTTCATTTTTCCCCATGGCGGAATCTCCCAGAGAAACTCATTTATTTTCTTTAAATCCATGGCAACCTTTCTCCTTTTCTGGATTTAGACTCAACTAGATATCGACCACCACTTGTAGAGAGACTCCTCCCGGAGTCTCTTTTATCTCCATTTCGTTGTAAGTTATGGCTTTAACCTCACCGAAGATTTCATCTTCGTCCTTTATTCTATTCCCTCTGAACTTGGCTCGCAACTGATATCCCGGCGGACTCTCCTGCCTCTCGATTTGAATATCTTCTACTTTAGCTAAAATAAAATCATCTGTCTCGAAGAGGAAGAGAATTTCTTCCAGAAAGGCTACCAGTAATTGCTTGAGGTCACGGCCGTTCACCTCGACCACCTTTTCCCGGGCAGGTTTGACTTTTTCAGGTTTCCACATCAATTGACAGACTGCTAGAGCGGCATTGGCGAAGGCCTCCTCGAGAGTCCGCCCGAAAGCCTGGAACATAGCGTCGGCTGTATGAGGTAGAAATCTGAATTTCTCCATTTAACTCTCCCCCAGTTCCTTCTCTCTCACCTCTCGAATCGTCTCCTGTTGCAACTTCCGCAGAGCCGGGGAGTAATCCACGGGAAAACGCGGGGGATGGGAGGAAATCTCTTTATAGGATGCGTCCAGAGTGGCGAATTCACCTAGGAATCTTTCCCTTATTTCAACCAAAGAAGGTAAGGCCTTGGTTATTTTTCCCTGGCTCATAAACCTTTCCAGAAGCAACTCCCCTCTCTCAAATTGTTCCCAACGCAGGCCGAGAATATCTTTGGCCATTTGGCCCTCCTGGTTATAAAAACGAAAAACCTGTTTCTCCCCGGCCAGCGTCATTTTACCGGGACTTAGTTTCAACACCGGGCGGCCGTTATATTGAACCAGCTTATAGGCCATATCCAGATAAGGAGCATCGGCGGAAACGCCCATTTTAGTGCCGACCCCAAATGAATTCACCTCAGCCCCTTTTGCTAAAATCTGCTGAATCTTATATTCATCAAAAGCACCGGAGGCGAAAATCATGGTTTCCTTAAAGCCTGCTTCATCCAGAATCCGGCGGGCGGCCTGACTTAAGCGGACTATTTCCCCGCTATCAAGACGGATACCTTTCAGGGGAATGCCTGCCTTCTTGAGTTCCCGGCCTGCCTTCACGGCCTTCCTCACCCCGGCTAGAGAATCATAAGTATCCACCAAAAAAATTGTATTCTCAGGAAAAGTTTGGGCAAAAGCCCTAAAAGCGGCCAGTTCACTGGGAAAGCTGACCACAAAAGAATGGGCCATGGTGCCGTAAATGGGGATATTATATTCTTTCCCCGCCAAGACATTGCTGGTCCCGATAAAACCAGCGATATAACTCGCCCGGGCCACCTTCAGCCCGGCATCCCGGCCCTGGGTCCGCCGCAGAGAAAAATCCACCAGCGGTCTACCCTGGGCCGCCGCCACACAACGGGCGGCTTTGGTGGCAATCATCACCTGAAGATTAAGGGTATTGATCAAATAAGTTTCCACCAGTTGAGCCTCAATAAGCGGCGCCCGGACTTCCAGAAGAGGTTCTTCGGCAAAAAACAACCTGCCCTCAGGAATAGCCCAGACTTCTCCGGTAAAACGGAAATTTTTTAAATATTCCAGGAAAGCCGGTTTAAAGAGGCCTGTTCTCTCAAGAGACGACAAGTCCTCCGGCGTGAATCGCAAATTCTCCAGGTAACTGAGGGCATCAGCCAAGCCGGCCGCCACAAAAAAATTCCGGCCCGGCGGATAACTGCGGATAAACAGGCTGAAAGTCGCCGGCTGATCCATTTCATTCTCAAAATAACAAGCGGCCATGGTTAATTCATATAAGTCAGTCAAGAGTGCCCAGCCCTTGGAATTAATCTTCATTATGCTTTGTTACTCCTTGTTACTTCTTTCTGGCCCTAAAACCCATTCACTTAAGGTCAGATTATAAACAGAGGATAGCTTCGACAAAAAGCCACCCATGAGCAAATCAATATTCAAAGCAATATTATATATAATTAACCCCACCGAATAAATCAATTCAGTGTCCCTCGAGGGGCCTTATTTCCGAGAAGGGACTCCCCCTGGTCCTTTAAGCTATTAGATGAGAGAGAGAGAGAGAAAAAAAAAAGGAAAGAGGAAGGAAGAAAAAAAGGAAAAAGGGGGGGAATAAAGAAGGGGAGGAGGTGCAAAGTGTGAGACAAAAAATTCAGATTCCCTTATTTTTCCCTAAAAATGTATCTCTCTTAAGTCTCTAAGCCATAAAATTTCAATCTTTTTTATCGACTTGCTATAATACAAAAAAATATTTGTTTAAAGGAGTAAGCATGGAGGTGAAAGACCGAAGCCTCAAACGAAGGACTTTCCTCAAGCTAGGAGCTACTGGCCTCACCACTCTCACCTTACCCCTGGGAAAACAAGCTTTTTCTGGGCCTTCTCTCCAAGAAAAAAAGGGCAAATTTATCTATCGCACCTTGGGTAAAACAGGTCTAAAAGTTCCAATTGTCAGCATGGGAGTTATGAATGCTGACAACCCCAACTTGGTTCAAGCAGCCTTAGACGCCGGTATCCTGTTCCTTGATACAGCTCACACTTATCAACGCGGACGAAATGAGACAATGATTGGCCAAGTCATTAAAGGCCGACCACGGGACTCCTTCTATATTGCCACCAAAGTCCCCGGTCCCTCCCGCGATAAATCCCTGGCGGAACTCCCATCCCGAGAAATGAAAAAAGCTTTCTTGGAGAAATTCGAAACTAGTCTAAAACGACTCGGCTTGGATTATGTAGAAATTTTTTATCTCCACAATATCACTACTGCCAAAGATGCTCTTTTTGAGCCAATGCTGGAAGCCCTTCAACAAGCCAAAAAAGAAGGCAAGGCCCGTTTTATTGGTGTTTCCACGCACAAAAACGAGCCAGAAGTAATTAGAGCCGCCATTCAAAGCAACATCTATGACGTGGTTTTAACTTCCTTTAATTTCCGCCAAGATCACCGGGAAGAAGTCAGGCGAGCTATCCGCGAAGCTTCTCAGGCTGGTCTGGGTATTTGTATCATGAAAACCCAGGCAGGTGTTTATTGGGATCGAGAAAAAACTCAACCAATCAACATGAAAGCAGCCTTAAAATGGGCCCTTAACGAACCTCACGCCCATACGGCAATCCCGGGAATGACTACTTTTGACCAGCTTGAGCTCGACCTCTCGGTAATGAAAGATCTAACCTTGACCGAAGCTGAACTCCAAGATCTTAAACTAGCCTCCCAGGCTCCTGGTTATTTTTGTCAACAATGCGACCAATGTCTGCCTACTTGTCGCCAATCTCTTCCCTTATCGACCCTGATGAGAGCTTATATGTATGCGGCCTCCTATGGGAATTTATCTCAAGCTTATGCAGTGGTCTCCTCACTTGACTTGCCTGAGAATCCCTGCCAAACCTGTTCCACCTGTTCAGCTAAGTGTGTGAAAGGCATGGAGATTGGCCCTCGAATCCAGGATGTGTTAAAAATCCGGTCCCTCCCCGAAAGCTTGCTTATTTAAAATAAATGACTGTTCAAAATATTCTTAAAATATAAAACCTAATCTCTATTCATAAACTGTAAAAGAAAAAAATTTTGATGCGAGCCTTTTAAAAAAGGGGCGATTGTTTGGACCAATCTTTCAAGGCTGTTTTCCCTCTTCTTTGATTTTAACCTGTTTTATTCCAATATGTTATGAAGAAACACGGCTTTTCCTGTGAATAGATCATGTCCAAAGACACACCCAAACTATGAAAACTGATATACTTTTCGAGAGCACCTCCACAAAGGAGGTCGTTATTAATGGCTTGGCGAATAGCCCATTTTCAAGGTAATTATTCAGGTAAAACATAAATCTTTAAAAGATAATCAAATCAAAAATTAACTGAAAATTTAGATTTTCCTCGATAAAAGGACAAAGGCAGCCCTGGGTAGCCCCTTCCCTCACCCAAAAACACCAGCGATTTCCTGGCCGCAGTAACGACAGCGGTCGCCATCCAGGTGAAGCTCAACGTTGAAAAAACCAAATCTCCTGATTACCACCCGCTCACAGGCGGGACAATAAGTATCCTCTCCTTCAGCCAAAACATTACCCAAATAAACATATTGCAATCCTTCAGTCCGACCAATCTCATAAGCTCGACGAAGAGTAGAGAGCGGAGTGGCCTCGCGGTCGGTTAATTTGTAATCGGGATGAAACCGGCTGATATGCCAGGGAATATTTGGGTCAACACTCTTGAGGAAGCAAGCAATATCCCTCAGCTCTTCGGGAGTATCATTTTCTCCAGGAATAACCAGGGTGGTCACTTCGACCCAGATGCCTAATTTTCTCATCCTGGTGATCGTCTCTAATACCGGCTGAAGGTGAGCTTTACAGAATTTCTGATAAAACTCTTCTCGGAACGACTTCAAATCGATGTTGGCGGCATCAAGATAAGGCGAAATCTCTTCCAAAGCTTCAGCTGAAATATAACCATTAGTCACAAAATTATTTCTCAAGCCCTTCGCCGTGGCTAGGCGAGCCGTATCATAAGCATATTCAAAAAAAATGGTAGGCTCGGTGTAAGTATAGGAAATACTTTGGCTCTGCGAACGCCAAGCGGCACTGACCACTTCCTCCGGCTCAAGCTTTTCTCCCGGGATCTGAGGCAAACCGGTTTTTGACGCTTGGGAAATTTGCCAATTCTGGCAAAAAGGACATTGGAAGTTACAGCCGATGGTGGCGATGGAAAAAGCTCTGGTTCCGGGCAAAAAGTGGAAAAGAGGCTTTTTTTCAATGGGATCAACATGAGCGGCGATCACCCGCCCGTAGACATGGGTAACCAAGCGCCTTTCTCTATTCTGACGAACACCACATATACCAAATTTCCCTGGAGCAATAACACATTGATGAGGGCAGAGTCGACATTTAACTCGTCCTCCTTCCAGAAGTGAAAAAAACATGGCCTCTCGAATCATTTGTTTCTCCTTGCTCCCGGAGAGTCGATTTTGTCCGCCGAAGGGCATAAAAAGCGGAGGACACACTCCTGGCAACGGGGACGGCGAGCTTGACACACGGCCCGACCATGATCAACTAGCAAGTAATTAAAATCAAGCCAGTCTTCCCGGGGAACAATGGCCATTAAATCTTCTTCGATTTTATTGGGGTCTTGGGCTGAACTCAATCCCAAGCGTCTTGCTAAACGCCGGACATGGGTATCAACGGCAATTCCTTCGGCTCGCTTGAAAGCACTGGAAAGCACAATATTGGCTGTTTTCCGAGCTACACCAGGAAGGGAAATTAGTTTGTCCATTTCCCCCGGGACTTCCCCACCAAAATTTTCCATAATAGCCTGGGCCGCCGCAATTAGGTGGCGAGCTTTATGGCGGAAAAAACCTGTGGGCCGGATGATTGCCTCCACCTCTTCCTGTTTGGCTTCGGCAAGAGAGTCAATAGTCGGGTATTTTTGAAACAATTGGGGAGTGATTTGATTAACCCTTTCGTCGGTACACTGGGCGGCCAAAATCGTGGCCACTAGTAATTGAAAAGGAGTTTGGTAATGAAGGGCTGTTTGAGAATGAGGATAACTTCGGCGCAGAATTTTAATTATTTCTTTGACCCGTTTTTTCAAAGACTCAATTGATTTTTTCTTGATTTCCATTCCTCTCCCCTCAGCTTATTTCTTCATCGTCAACTTACTTTTTAATTCCTATATTCTTTACTAATTTTGTTTCACTATATTCTTTTTACTATTATTTAAAACATACTTCAATTCTCCTTTTTAGCATGGATAACCTATAACTCAAAATCTAAGCTCAGGAATAAATTCCAACACCAAAGAGCTCAGGAGGTGATTGAAAATTCTAAAGAAGGCGAAAAAACTCGCCAAATTATTAAAAATATTAGGCCCTCCCAACACCAATTTGCTCTAGGCACTATTCAACTTGAAACACCCTCCCGAGTTGATCAATAATTGCTCCGGCCGGAAGACAAAAAATCAGTTTAATTCTCATTACTCCCTCTCTTACCTAAGAGTTTTTTAATCCTTCCGGAAGCAATCATCTCAAAGACTACATTCCCCGCGAAAACACCCTCCCGAAAATTCAGAATCAACGGTGAGGAATTCCCTCAACCAATCTCCTTCCTCTGAATCCCCGCCAGCAAAGGAGAGGACCTGCCCTTTTTTGGAGCCATAACGGTAAACGGTAATTCCTTTACAGTGGTAAGCTGAAGCTTGAAGATAGATCTTTCTTACCTCCTCCACTGTTGCTTCTTCGGGCAAATTAATTGTCTTGGAGACCGAATTATCGGTGAATTTTTGGAAAGCAGCTTGAATTTTTAGATGTTCTTCAGGCTGGACATCAAAAGCCGTTACAAAAACCCGTCTTAACTCCTCTGGAATCTCCTTGACCTGCTGAATACTCCCTAGACGGCCGATATAGGCAATGAAATCCCGGGTATCCAGACTTTGCTTTTTTAATTCTTCTTCAAATAAGGGATGAATTTCAAAAAGTTGTGTACCAGAGAGCAAACGGCGGACATAGCTCAAGGCAAAAATAGGTTCAATCCCACTGGAACAACCAGCAATGAGACTAATACTGCCTGTCGGGGCGACAGTGTTAAGGGTGGCGTGACGCAACTTTAAACTCAGCCGAGGATAAATAGAACGCTCATAATTGGGGAAAACACCTCTTTCCTCAGCCAGTTCAGCTGACGCCTGGCGGCTGATCTGCTGGATGACCCGCATTAAGCGGGAAGCAATGGCCTCGGCTTGAGGATGATTGTAAGGAATTCCGAGCTTAATTAAAAAATCAGCAAAGCCCATGACTCCCAGGCCAATCTTGCGATTGGCTTTGGTCATTTTTTCTATTTCGGGGAGAGGATAACGATTGACCTCAATCACATCATCGAGAAAGCGGATCGCCCAGGTTAAGGTTTCTTTCAACCTCAACCAATCTACTTCCCCGTTACGGACAAACTTAGCCAGATTGATGGAACCCAGATTACAGCTTTCATATGGATAAAGGGGTATTTCCCCACAAGGATTAGTGGCTTCAACTGGTCCCAGGTCGGGCAGAGGATTATGATGATTAATTTCATCCAGAAAAACAAGGCCGGGATCACCACATTTCCAGGCTGAATAACAGATGAGTTCAAAGATGAACCTGGCTTTTAGCGATTTTGTTTTTTGACCAGTGCGGGGATTAATCAAGTCAAAGGATTCATCATTCTTCACTTTCGCCAGAAATTCATCGGTGACGGCCACCGATAAATTGAAATTAGTCAAGGCCGTCGAATTTAATTTGGCCTCAATAAAATCAATAATATCAGGGTGGTCACAGCGCAGAATACCCATATTAGCCCCCCGGCGGCGTCCACCTTGGACAATAACCTGGGTGGCGGCATTGAAAATACTCATAAAAGAAAGCGGTCCGGAAGCCTTTCCTTTGGTAGTGGCGACCAGGTCACCGGCGGGGCGGAGATGAGAAAAGTCAAACCCACAGCCTCCTCCTGTTTGATGAATGCGAGCCATATTCTTGAGTGACTCAAAAATACCCTCCATGGAATCTTCAACAGGCAGTACAAAACAGGCAGAAAGCTGGCCTAAGGTCGTCCCTGCATTCATCAACGTGGGAGAATTGGGCAAAAATTCCAGGTTAGCCATCATTTGAAAAAATTTTTCCTCAACTTCGGCTGGAGAGAACTTGCTTTTGAATTCCAGTTCGGCTTGACTAACGGCGCGGGCCACCCGTAGAAACATTTCCCGGGGGGTCTCAATCACCCGCTGCCGATCATCTTTAAGGAGATATCTGTGACGAAGGACATAAAGGCTGTTCAAAGGCAGTTTAAGGTCATCCTTAATGCCATAGACAGATTTTATCCGGCGCAGCTCTTCTCTTTTTTGGCGATAAAGAATGTATTTTTTAGCAATAAAGCCGTAGCCTTTTTCCATCAAGGCGCTTTCCACAATATCCTGAATCTCTTCAACGGAAGGAGCAGTCTCCTGGAATTCCTGCCGGATTCTCTCCAGGATTACCGGCAGAACATCGGCGCTCACCCGTTGGGCTTCCTCTTCCTGCCGGACTACCTCCAGAGCGGCGGTTTTAATCGCCTGGGAAATTTTAGACTGATCAAACGGCATCAACTGGCCATCTCTTTTCCTGATTTTTGCGGGTAAAGACGAATTTTTACTCATCCCCGACCTCCTTTTCTTAGCCTTCCTTCCTCCCTAGACAGCTCAACTCTCTCCAACCGGTTGATTTTTTGCAACAAGGCTTCTCCCTCCCTTTTTATTTTAAACTTTTCATTTCTTTCTGTGGAGACTTGCTCCGCCGGAGGGTGAAGGGTCTTATATGGACCAGTTCATCTCCAAAATGGAAATCCTCCGCCTGGTTGGTTGGAATCAGGAAATTTTTTAGGGAGATCTAATGCAGCTTTAATAATGAAATAATGAGTCCCTTCCCCTCGACTCAAATACTGGAAAACATGGCCTAAGTTGGGGTCTTTCATCAAATGATTCACCGCACGATAAAAATCTTCAAATACTTTTTCATTCTCCAGAGCTTGAGCGAATAAGTCCTCAACCGAGCTGTCCGCAGCCAAGGCAACTTTGACTTCAGGCCAGAAAGAAACTTCCAGGGAGGACATGGATTGCTGGGAATACTTTCGACTGTAGAACCGCCTCCAAAGCTCTCCATGTCTGGTTTCTTCATTGACCAGAAAATCCAACTTCTGCTGGAGCAGCTCATTCTTGGCTCTTTCTTTAAGGAGACGATATGTCTGCTCGGCCTTCACTTCGGGATGAAATGCCAGAGAAATTACCTACTCAGCCAAGAATGATTTTATCTTATCTAGACTTATTGTCATCAAAGCCCTCCTGAAACCCCTCCTGCCTCAACCAAGCTAAAATTCACTGAATTTTTCCCGGGGAGTATTACAAACTGGGCACTTTTCCGGGGCATCCCCTTCCATAGTAAAACCACAGACCGGACAAACGTAAATCGGACCTATCTCCAGATCCTTCCCCTGACTCAGAGCCTCTTTGGCCTGGCGATACAATTCAGCATGAACTTTCTCTGCGGCCAAAGCCCAAGTAGTGCTTAATTCCGCTTGTTTTTCGCCCTGTTCCTGGGCGATTTTAATATAGGCGGGATACATCTCGTCCACTTCAAAATCTTCACCATCCACCGCCGCGGCCACATTTTCAGCTGTCGATTTTATTTCCCCCAACGCCCGAAGATGATTATGGGCATGAATCTGTTCGGCATAAGAATTAGCCCTAAAGAGACGGGCGACCTCGCGCAAATTTTCTTTGGCTGCTTGCTCGGCAAAAATCATGTATTTCATATGGGCTTGACTTTCACCAGCAAAGGCATCCCAGAGATTTTTCTCCGTCATCTTTTTCATTTTAATTAGCCTCCTATTTCACTATTAGAATGAATAATCTTTTTTATCTTATAATTAATATCAATTAATATATAATATTAAATTGAAATCATTTTTTCAATCGCGGTTAAGGCTTTCTCCCGAATATCGGCGGGGATTTCGACTTGATAACGAGCTTTCTCCAGGGCATTCAGCACACTCAATAAATTTATTTTTTTCATGTCCGAACAAAGAGCTGTTTCTTTAAGGGGAATAAACTCGACGCGAGGATTTATCTTCTGAAGCCGGTGGATGATTTCCACTTCGGTGCCGATGATAACCTGGGAAGCTGAAGTTCGGGCTGCTTCTTTAACCATTTGCCCTGTCGAAAACACCTTATCCACTCGATCAATAACCTCGGGACGGCATTCAGGATGCGCCCAGATTTCCGCTTGAGGATACTGGCGTCTTTTTTGCTCCACATGTTCAAGGTGAATGTTATTATGAACATAGCAGTACCCATTCCAGGGAATAATCTTTTTCTTTGTTTGGCGGGCCGCATAATGAGCCAAGTTTTTATCAGGGACAAAAAGAACCACCTCATCATTAACTGCTTCCACCACGCGGAGAGCATTGGAAGATGTACAACACAAGTCAGACTCAGCCTTAACTTCGGCTGAACTATTAACATAGCAAATGACTTTTTTACCGGGATAGTTCTTCTTCCACTCCTGAAGCTCCGCGGCGGTAATCATATCAGCCATTGGACAGCCCGCATTTTTTTCGGGAAGAAGAACCATTTTTTCTGGAGAAAGCATCTTAGCTGTCTCAGCCATGAAGTGCACACCACAGAAAACAATGACTTTTTCCTTGAGAGTGGCCGCTTTTTGACTCAACTCCAAGGAATCACCCACAAAATCAGCTACATCTTGAACATCTGCTATTTGGTAGTTATGGGCCAAAATTATTGCGTTGTGTTCTTTTTTTAATTCCGCAATCCGGGCTAATACTTCTTTTTTTGTCATGTTTCAAACCATCCTCGTTTCTTTTATTACATCCTCATCTCTTTTATTAATTGTCGCTCCCCTCCATCCTTTATTCTTAGTCACCCTTTATTTTTTTGACATAGATCTTGATTACTTCGTCATCTTCCTCAATCCCGAGTAATTCATGTCCCGTCTGACGACACCAGGCAGGGATATCTTCTTTAATTCCTTCATCAGTGGCAATTATCTCTAATACTTGGCCTACCTCCATTTCTTTGATCTTTTCTGAGGTTTGGATTATCGGCATTGGACAAAGAAGGCCAAAACAGTCTAGGGTGTGATCAGCTTTCATGTTAATTGTTAGTAAACATTTCCTGATTCCCCCTTCAGACCCTGACTCTAGTAGCTCCACAGTGAGGGCATTTATCTCCTTTTTTTCGGGGCAAACCACATTCCGGGCATTCTTCCAGCTCAATCTGGCAAGCGCGGCAATATTCTTCCAATCCTTTGAGAGGCCCTTCACAGTAAGGGCAACTTATCTCTCTCGGCTTCTCCTTTTCGGAAACGGTTTTCTCCGCTTTCTCGTCTTCTTCTTTCTGGCTTTGTTTTTGCAAGTAATCTTCAATAGCTTTGTGCAAGGCATCGGCCCCAAGATTTGAACAATGAAGCTTATTCTTAGGCAATCCCCCAAGCTCTTCAGCTACCATTTTATTGGTGATCTTCAGGGCTTCTTCAATCGTCTTTCCCATGGCTATCTCGCTGACCATGCTGGAAACAGCAATAGCTGCACCACAGCCAAATGTCTGAAATTTAATATCTACCAAGCGATTATTTTCAACCTTGATATAAAAAGTCATCATATCGCCACAGACAGGGTTACCTACTTCCCCGACACCATCGGCGTCTTCAATCTTTCCCACATTGCGAGGATTCTGAAAATGCTCCATAACTTTTTCACTGTAAATCATTTCTGACCCTCCTTAAATTGAGCATATAAGGGAGACATCTTTCTTAATCTCGTGATGATCGGGGGAAATACTTCTAAGAGATAATCAATATCTTCCTTTGTATTCCCGTTAATTAAAGAAAAAACGATCGAGCCTTGGGCAAGAGCATGATCTAAGCCCATGGCCAGAAGAACATGAGAAGCTTTTAAAGCCCGCGAGGTGCAGGCTGACCCACTAGAGGCGGCTATTCCTTTTAAGTCAAGGTTAAGCAGCATCGCCTCTCCCTCGATAAATTGGATACAAAAACTTGCATGATACGGCAATCGGTCCTGGGGATGGCCGGTTAAAATCACCTGCTCAACCTGGCGGGGTAACTCTGAAATTAATTGATCCCGGAGCGGAATTATCTTTTTTTGCCAATCTTTCATCTTTTCTTTAGCCAAGAAGGCTGCCCGGCCCAGGCCAACAATTCCGGCCACATTTTCGGTGCCGGCGCGCCGGCCCCCCTCCTGAATTCCTCCATCCACCAAGGGGAAAAGACGGGTTCCTTTTTTGACAAACAACGCCCCCACTCCCATGGGGCCGTAAAATTGGTGTCCCGCCAAAGAAAGAGAGCTAACTGGGAAACTTTCAACATCTACTGGCAAATTTCCCACATAAGCAACTCCATCAGTATGAAATAAAACTTCTTTCTCCGCGCAAATAAAGGCGATCTCTTTAAAGGCTTGAATAGTACCTACTTCACTATTAGCCATCATCACCGCCACCAGGATGGTTTGAGGTTTAATGGCCCGTCGCACCTCATCGGGGTCAACTCGTCCATAGGAATCCACCGGCAAAGTCTCCACCTCAAAGCCCAGTTTCTCGAGAAACTTTCCAGAATGGAGTACCGACTGATGCTCAGTGCTGGAGAGAAGAAGATGATTGCCTTTTTTTTGGTACGCCAGAGCCAAGCCTTTTAGGGCTAGATTATTGGCTTCAGACCCACTAGAGGTGAAAATGATTTCTTCGGGGCGAGAATTAATCAAACTGGCGACCTGTTCCCGAGCATTCTCAATGGCCTCTCTTGCTTCCTGCCCAATAAAATGAAGACTTTGCGGATTGCCAAATTTTACCCCCAGAAAAGGCTCCATGGCTTTTTGGACTTCTGGGGCAACGGGAGTCGCCGCAATATGGTCAAGATATGCTCTTCTCACCTTTTTCTTCCCCCTCCAGCCGAAGAAGTTAATAAAAACAATGATTAAACGGCCACAACTTCTTTAACCTCAGGGATTTCTTTCTTTAAAATCCGTTCAATGCCCATCTTTAAAGTCATCTGAGCCATGGGACATCCGCCGCATGCTCCAGTCAAACGGACCTTAACCACTCCATCTTCAATATCAACCAACTCAACATTGCCTCCGTCGGCAACTAGAGCGGGCCGAATTTTTTCCAAAGTTTTTTCTACTTTTTCTTTCATAATTACCTCCTCAAATTAGCGACGACTGGTCAATTAACATTGACTTGGTCAGCATTTAATTATTATAAAACTTATTGGCCTTCAAGTGCAAAATATAAGCCTCTAAAGTTTTCTCCCCTCCTAGTTCTAGCCAGGTCGATAACGGAAACCAAAAATTCTTCTTTGCTCTTAAACTTCGGACAAAATCCCACCACTGACGACCACTTCCACTCTCCAAAAATTTCCACCAAAAAGGCCAAATCATTGTTTTTCCTAACCTCTATTTATATTTCCTATCATATCTATCGGTAATATAATCTTAAGCTTTTTCTTCTTCATTGTCAATAAAATTTGTTATATATTTTTTATTTAATATATTTTTCCAAAGCACGATTTAATTCAATCCTCTAATCGCTTTCACTGAAAAGGAGAGAACAATCCTTTTTTCCCTAATAGCAACTTTCTTTAAAAAAAAGCAGCGATCTCGGCCTATCTGTTAAACCAGCCATGAAAAAGTACTCCGGCTCCTCATTTGCCGGCATTATTAACAATCTCAAATTTCACTTGGGGGAGGCAGGTAAAGAAAGATTAATTTAGCTCTTGGTTCAAACAATCTTTGACTCTCTGGAGATTGACTAACTCAGCTAACTCTCTATCCTTAATTACGGTTTCAGAACGCTCTTTTCCAGTGGAGACAATGGCTATTTTCACGGCCAAATTATCTTCAAGAAAAGAAATAAAGTCTTTAAATGCGGCGGGTAACTCCTCCCAAGAAGAAACCCCTTTTAGGGGTGTTTTCCATCCCTTGAATGTTTTGTAAACAGGTTCGACCTTTTCCAGAAGCCAGCTCTCAGAGGGAAACTCGGTGATCACTGTCCCTTTATATCGATAACTCACACAAACCGGAATCTCATCCAAATCCTCTAAAACATCTGGTTTCATCAAAGCTATTCTGCTTACACCATTTATCCGGCAGGCATACTTGACCGCGACCAAATCGAACCACCCACACCGCCGGGGACGCCCGGTAGTAGCTCCAAACTCATTGCCTCTCTCTTGAAGTCTACTGGCCATTTGAGGCTCCGCCTCGCTAGGAAAAGGTCCTCCCCCAACTCTGGTAGTGTAGGCCTTGACGATTCCCAGAACATTACTAACTTGGGAGGGAGGCAAGCCTAAGCCAGTGCAAATTCCTCCTGCCGTGGCATTGGAGGAAGTAACATAAGGATAAGTTCCAAAATCAATATCAAGCAGGGTACCTTGGGCACCCTCAAACAGGATTCTTTTTCCTTTCTTTATTTCTTCATTCAAAACTGCTGTTATTTCGCGGACAAAGGGTTTTAGCCTCTCACCAAAATTTTGATAATCGCGGACAATTTTTTTCTCATCCAGGGAAGCAAAATTAAAACGCTGGAAGATTATGTTTTTCTGATCCAAATTCAAGCCAACCTGCTCTTCCAAAAAAGCTGCATTTACTAAGTCTCCAGCTCTTATTCCTAAACGGCCATATTTATCAACATAAGCAGGACCAATTCCCCGAAAAGTTGTTCCTATCTTTTTTGCCCCCCGTATCTCTTCTTGAATTTTTTCTAATTCTAGATGATAAGGTAAAATTATGTGAGCCCGATCACTAACGATAATTTTCTTCTCATCCAGGGGGACAATCTTTTTGACCATTTCTAATTCTTCAAAAAAGGCTTGAGGGTCGATGACGACACCATTGCCAATGACACATAACTTCCCGCGATGCAGGGCTCCCGAGGGAAGAAGATGAAGAACCACTCGCTGTTGGCCAATACAAACCGTGTGTCCGGCATTATGCCCCCCCTGATAACGAGCCACAATGTCGAAAGAAGGAGTCAATAAATCTATTACCTTCCCTTTTCCTTCATCACCCCATTGAAGTCCGATAACTGCCAGATTTTTCATTGTTTAACTCCTCACATTTACCTTCCACCCCTCACAATCTCCCGATGGATTCTAGCAGATTAGAGACAAATGGACAAGATTAAAAGACCAAAGTTACTTGGAAAAAATAAGTATCATCTTTTTTAGTTTCATCCTTCCGGTTCTTATTCCAGTCATATTCAAACTTGAAATAAACCTTGTCCACCAATGGATAAATCAATCCCAAAGTCCAACGTTGCCTTTCCCAATCGATTCCCTGGCCGGGAAAGGAGGGAGCAGTAAAACCTGGCCCATGAAATTCATCACGGTAATTAATTTCTTGGAAACTAACAACCGGACGGAGTCCAAAAAGGGTTAGCGAGGCTTGCAGATAAATTCCCTTGGCCTTTCCTTGGGCAAAGGCAGAAGGAACTTCGAGAGAACCAAGAATATATTCTCCGATTAGAGACGAATTTTTTCCTCTCCAGGCCAGATGGTAGCCATCTAGAACCAGTTGTCGTTGGCCTTGGTCATCATATTTCCCCTGTTGGCGGGAATAACCAAGCTGAAAACCTTGACCTAACTCCCAGGTAATTTTTCCTCCGATGGCTTTGTTTCGATTATGATCAATGAACTGTTGTCCCTCAGCAAGGGAGGAAGCTTCGGTTAATCCATTGCCCAAATAAAGCCAATAACTAAAATCACCCCAGGATCCCAGGACGACCACCCCCATATCTCGCCACCGATAAGGTAATATGTATTCATAAGTTAAGGGTTGACGGATCAAAGAACTTTGGTAAGGAAGCGAATTCTCGTTATAGTAGCCAAAAGGAACTAGATAAAGACCAAAAATGGTGGTCAACTTAGAAGAAAAACGCCACCGCAACCAGGCTTCATCCAACTGAATTTCATCTCTCCCCACCAGGTAAAATTGCCCATAAAAATCTAATTGCGGGTTTATCGCCTCGGCAAAGCTGGCTCCCAACTGGGGCCGTTGAAAACTTCCCAAAGAAAAAGAAGTGTCTTCTTGGCCTTTAGCATACTCAGCCGCCATAAAAACAGAAATTTTGGCCCAACTTGACCAAGTTAAGGTCAAACACAAGAGTAATAAAAGAAATGTTTTTGAAAAAAAGCTATTTTCCTGGTTAACTTTCATTTTTCACCTAAAAAATCAAATTCATCATCAAAGATCTTTTCTCCCCATTTCGAAATATTTTTTTTATTCTTAATGGTTTTTTCATTGTTGAGATCGAAAAGGAATGGTTAACTCACTTTCCGGAAAAAATCTTTACTCACGCCACATAGGGGACAAGTCCAATCATCGGGTAATTCTTCAAATGGAGTCCCGGGAGGAATGCCATTAGTCTCATCACCAACTGCTGGATCATAAATATAACCACAAGCTGTGCATTCCCATTTTCCCATCTATTTCTCCTTAAATTTAATTTTTCATTTTTTATTTAGCTAGGGCCTTTTTTGGGCTAATGAGTTGATTAATTCCTTTCTTCGCTAGAGCCAAGTTATCTCTTCTGCTGAATTTCATACTTTTTTTATCATTATAGAAGAATTTATCGTCTTTAAGCAATTATAATCTCCCTTCAAAAATATCAAAGTAGTTGCCTTTTGTCTGACCTAGCTAAAGACACCATTTTTATAGATTTCAGAGCTTCTCGGAAACATCTCTTCAAGCTTGATTAAGTTGACCTTAACTTTTGACTCAAATAATAAGCAATAAACGATAATTAGTTCCAAATTCGTCACCTCTGCGGATAAGACTGTCAAGAAAAATAAAGAGCCGGTTGTCATTTTTCTGCCTCGGTTTTCAAGATAACCAGACTCTCCCCCCTAAAACTTGAATTTCCAACTAAAATTAATTATCATGATTTTTCTGACATGAACGGAAACAGATTTAAATTCAAAGCAGTAATAGCCCTAATCTCAGGCTGGCTTATCCCTGGATTAGGCCATTTATGGATCAAAAAATATAACCGAGCAATCATCTTTTTCTGTTGTATCGCCCTAATGACCATCTTGGGTCTAATTATGAAAGGCCGGGTTTATTCTTTCGAGACCCAAAATCCGTTGACCATTTTAGCCTTTTTTTCTGACTTAGGTAACGGTCTTTTTTACCTTTTAACTCGCTGGCTGGGATGGGGAGTAGGCAATCTCAAAATGTCGACATTTGAATACGGGACGGCCTACATTGCGGGGGCAGGTTTACTAAATTATTTGGTTGCTCTTGATGCTTATGATATCGCCCGAGGAAAGAAAAAATGATTTTCCGCAGCCATCTCTTGTCGATGATCGTTTATTCCCTGTTAGTCTGCCTAGTACTTGCTCAAATTAGAAGAAGCACTCGCCGCGAGCAAATACGTTATTTTATCTCTTTGTTTCTAATCATGATCATGGGCGCTCTTCTTTTTGGCTGGTTCATGTTTCTTTTTGCTCGCTAATATTATTCGCCCAAATCTCTTGCCCAGGAGAACGGGGAATGGGCTTAAATCTTTTCCTTGTCAATCAATTTTAAATCAAGTTTGCTTTATCATTTCGCTTTAAATTCTATTTTCACTATCTCTTTCTATCTTCAATTACCGTTTTTTATATGATATAATCCACATCCAATTATGAGTCTAGATAAATACGAAATAACCATCGGCTTGGAAATCCATGCTCAACTTTTGACCAAATCCAAACTTTTCTGCGCCTGCAGCACTCAATACGGAGAAACCCCTAATTCTCAGACTTGTCCTGTCTGTCTAGGGCTCCCTGGAGCTTTGCCAGTTTTAAACGAAGAAGCAGTACGGATGGCCATTAAACTTGCTCTAGCGATCGGAGCCAAAATAAACCAGCGATCCATTTTTGCTCGCAAGAACTATTTTTATCCTGACCTTCCTAAAGGCTACCAAATTACCCAGTATCACATTCCCGTGGCTGAAGATGGCTACTTAGAGATCGAGTTGGGCGATGGCCAAAAGAAGAGAATTGGCATCGAACGAATCAACTTGGAAGAAGATGCCGGTAAATCACTTCACGAAGGTTTTCCCGACTCAGACGAGAAATCCTACATTGATTTCAATCGAAGCGGTGTTCCTCTTCTGGAAATAGTGGGTCGACCAGAAATAAATTCACCCGATGAAGCTGTCCAATTTCTCCAGCTCTTCCGCATTATCCTCCAGTATCTAGAAATTTGTGATGGCAATATGGAAGAAGGAAGTTTACGTTGTGATGCCAACTTGTCTCTTCGCCCCAAAGGATCTTCTGAACTGGGAACCAAGACGGAAATTAAAAATTTAAACTCCTTCCGTTTTCTCCAAAAAGCCCTAAGCTATGAGGCTCTTCGTCAAAGTGAAAGACTAGCTAAGGGATTACCCATTCTTCAAGAAACCAGGCTTTGGGATGAAAAAAAAGGGCAGACTTTTCCCATGCGGAGCAAAGAAGAAGCCCACGATTACCGCTACTTCCCCGAACCGGACTTGCTGCCCCTAGTCATATCCAAAGAATTAATCCAGAATGTCCAGGAAGCGTTGCCGGAACTTCCCCAAGAAAAAAAGCAACGCTTTATCCAGGAATATGGGTTGCCCAACCATGATGCCCAGCTTCTCACCAGTTCCCGCCAATTAGCTGACTATTACGAGGCCGTGGCTCAAAATTGCGGTTTACCTAAGCAGGCTAGTAATTGGGTAATGCGAGAAGTCCGGCAAACCTTAAAAGAAAAAAATTTAAACATCGAAGATTTTCCTCTCGCCCCCCAAAACCTCGGAGCTCTAATCCAGCTTGTCGAGAAAGGCACCCTCTCTATTAGAGTAGCCAAAGAAGAAGTGTATCCAGAAATGTTAAGGACTGGAAAGCCTCCCCAGGTGATAATTGAAGAGCGAGGATTAACTCAAATCTCGGATGAGAAACAACTCTTGAGCCTTGCTCAAGAAATTATTAGTTCTAACCCCAAGCCCTTCCAGCAATACTTGCAAGGGAAAACCCAAGTAGTGGGATTTTTCATCGGCCAAATGATGAAAGCCACCCGGGGCAAAGCCAACCCTCAACTCGTCAAAAAAATCATTACCGAGGTTCTCGAAGAAGAAAAAAGAAAGCACCATGAATAAATAGCCTAATTTAGAAGGTAAGATAATTAGCGAGGATGTTTTTTTAGCATGCTTTTTAGAGCTAAAATTGGTGGGCCTGCAACTCTTTCCTTCCTCATCATAACCAGCACTCTAACTTTTAAATTAAAATGAAAGACTTGAGGAGCTCTGTCCTTCAATAAAGACAAAATGATTGAACTCTATCGGATTTGGAAGCAATATCGCCAACCTCACTGGGCTCTCTCGGATGTCACTTTTACTGCGGAAAAAGGAGATTTTTGGTTTGTGACCGGGCCCAGCGGCTCGGGAAAAACAACTCTCTTGAAAATTATCTACCGGGAAATCAGACCCACCTCTGGGCAAATCATTATCAATGGCCGCAATATCCTGCGTATCCCTGACCATAAAATTTATAACTTACGGCGGAAAATGGGGATTGTGTTTCAAGATTTTAAACTTCTTTTTCATAAAAGAGTTTTTGATAATGTCGCCGTGGTTCTGCAAGTCCTAGGCCGACCTAAGAAAGAGATCCGGCGGCAGGTTTTTCAAGCTCTGCGGATGGTTAATCTTCACCATAAAATGTGGGATTTCCCTTCGCAACTTTCCTATGGTGAACAACAACGGGTAGCCATCGCTCGGGCGGTGGTTAACCAACCCCAGATTATCCTCGCTGATGAACCCACTGGCAACCTGGACCCCGAACTAGCCTTTGAAATAATGAGTCTCTTCAAAGAAATAAATTCCCAAGGCGCCACAGTTATCATCTGCACTCACGACCGGGAACTAATTCGTCACTTTGGGGAAAAAATACTTTTTCTCTACCAAGGAAAAATTCTAAGAAAGGAAACACTCTAATTGTGGTTCAACAGATAAAATATTTTCTAAAAGAAACTGTTTTTAATTTATGGCAGTTCAGAGGGAGAAATATTTTTTCGGTAACAATTATCTGTCTGTCTTTTTTTATTTTGGGAATTTTTCTAAGCCTAGCCAACAACCTTCGCTATACAGCTCAACAAATCACCCAAAATAGGCACGCTGTTTTTTTCCTTAAAACTAACATTTCACCCGAGGAAAAAAGAGCAATTGAGGGGAAGTTAAGTAACTCAGAAATCATCGCCACGTTCAATTATGTTTCCCCTGATGAGGCCGCCCAAAAATTTAAAGAAAAATTCCCTCAACTGAGCCGCATTGTTGATAGTTTAGGATTTAATCCTTTTCCGCCATCTATCGAGGTTACTTTCAATCAAAAATCACTTTCTTCTCAGGTTCAGCTCTTATTAAAAGAAATCAAAGAAGCTTCTGGGGTGGAAGAAATTCAATATAACCTCAAATGGGTAGAGAGAGTCAATGCCTTGGGCCGCCTCCTAACGGCCATTGGGCTTTTTCTGGGAGGCATTTTAATCCTGGCCTCTTTCTTCATCATTTCCAATGTGATCAAACTAAATGTTCTTTCCCGGAAAGACGAAATCGATATCCTTCGCTTGGTCGGAGCCTCAAATTTCTTTATCCGCGTTCCCTTTGTTTTAGAAGGGATGACTTTGGGGCTTATCGGAGGCCTCATTTCCTTGGCCCTTCTTTTCCTAACTATCCAGATTATTCCCCTTTACCTCGGAAGTTCTCTCGGAGCCCTGACAGAATTAATCCAATTTCGTTATCTCTCCTTCTCCCAGTCTATATTTCTCGTTTTTTCAGGAATGGTAATTGGGTTACTAGGAAGCATGAGCTCAGTTTCTAAATTTCTCAAGGAAGAATAATAACTTCCTCGAAAAGGCAAAGTTTTTCTCTCGCCCTTTCTCCAATTCTTCCTTCTCCAGAAAGATCACCCCCCAAAACTTATCCATGATTAGTTTTAATCGTTAATGTTTAAAGATACCTTGTGCTTTCTGGTGAGCGATCCGCAATGGCTCGGGGAGGCGAAACTTGGCTAGATTAAGAACAATCTCCCCCGCTGTTTGGATATCCATTTTGTGACCTGGAGAGACAAAAACCGGTTTAACTCCACCCCGGGTGCGAAGACATAATCCCACTTGCTCTCCATTCTGGTTGTAATAGGGAACTTTACCGCCCCGTTCTCTTCCCGGAGCTTGATAGGGAAAGAAAGGAGATTTAGCGCACCCAATGGTCGGTTGATCCAAAAGGACCCCGAGATAAGAAGCAAGTCCCATTTTTCGAGGATGGGCAATTCCATTCCCATCCACCAGCAGAACATCAGGTTTGATCCTAAGCTGTCGCCAAGCCTTGATTATAACCGGGGCTTCTCTAAAATTTAAAAAACCAGGAATATAAGGAATGAATATTTTAGCCAGGCTTCGAACTTCTTCCAACAATTCCCCGGAATTGAGATCAAAAACAACAATCACTGCTCCCAGACGACGACCACCTCGCTCATATCCACAATCTACGGCTCCAACAGTCCTTGGGTTCGACAAGGGAAAATCAAACTTCAATAAAGAAGCCAACTTTTCTTGGGTTCGTTTGGCTTTATTTAGGTCAAACAATCCATTTCCTTTCCTTGATATTTTACTCCTGATCACTTAAAAAATGAAAGATAACCATCAAACTTAATAACGACTCATGTCTTTTTTTGGATAGGACGAGCTCTTTTACAACTTTATATTAAGGCAAAATGATTACCCCCGGAGTTGGCTTTAAAGACATGGTGATAAACCTGAAGATTCAACATCTAAAAGAGAGAAGAAAATCAAAGCGAAACGACAATAGAAAAAACGCTCTATTCACTACCTGGGAAGCCTTTAATCTATAAATCATAGGAGCGATAACAAGCCCAGCTAATTTCCAACTATTTAATTATCATTTAGTTAGACATTGACCTTCGTCCCGCAATGGCTTAAAATTCCATCAAGATGCCTTCTTTTGGACAAGATTTAAAAAGGGAAAGGGAGGTTCGGGGTATTTCTCTTCAGGAAATAGCCGAAACAACCAAGATAAGCCTCCGCTACCTCCAAGCATTGGAGGAAGATCAATTTGAGCTACTACCGGGAAAATTCTTAACCCGGGCCATAATTCGCTCCTATGCCCAATTTATCGGCCTTGATCCTGACCAAGTGCTTCACCAATACCATCAATTGCTTCCAGCCGAAGAAAAACCAAAGGAACCCCTCCCCACCCCCGAGAAAAAGCCAATTTTTCGGCCCACCAAGCAAATAATTAGCACCGTGGCCATTATCTTTCTCTTGTCTTTAGCTGTTATAGCCTGGTTCATTTTTAAATCTCCAGCTCCACAAGTTCAGGAGCTCTTAATCTTCACAGAGCTTCCCTCGACCCAAACAAAGGGTGTTGAACTTTTGGGGACAAACATCATTTCCCTCCCTTCCTCAATCCCCTTGAAACTAAATTTTACCTTTAACCAAGAAACATGGCTTCAAGTTTACACTGACGGCATTTTAAAAATAAATGGCCTGCTCTTTCCCGGAGACACTCTTTCTCTGGAAGCTCATCAGGAATTTCTTCTGCACATCGGCAATGCCGGCGGCTTTCATTACACCCTGAATGGTTTACCAGGCCGACCTCTTGGTCAACCAGGCCAAGTTCGAAAAAATTTAAGAATTAATCGCCAAAATTATCACTACTATATCAACCTAAACTCTCCTGATACTGACCACTTGTCAAATTTAACGGGATAAGCAACAATAAGTCTAAATGGAAGATTCAAAGAAAAAAGGCTCCCGCATTATCGGAGGAATCATTATTCTTCTGGTTTTCATTTTCTTTGTTATCGAAATCTTTATTCGAGAAAGTAAAGAGTTTTCACCGACTTCCTTTACTAATATTCTCCTGACAACTCTTCAGGTAATCGTTTTTCTTCTTTTTCTGATTCTCTTTTCCGTTCTCGGCCGAAATTTAATCAAACTTTATCTCGAAAGAAAACGCAAAGTCATCGGGGCTCATTTCAAGACTAGACTATTAATCTTTTTTATCTCCCTTTCCTTTATCCCCACCCTTCTCCTTTTTCTTTTCGCTAGCGACTTAATCAGCCGGAATGTTGAAAGTTGGTTTCGTACTCCGATGGATAAAATCCTCCAAGACACTCAAAACCTAGCCGATGGTTTTTATTCTAATGCCGAGGAAATTACTCTTCATTATGCCCGGCAACTCAGCAAATCCATTCAAAAACAACGACTTCTCACCCAAAAAAGCCCCATTATTCTTCATAACTTCATCCGTTCTAAGCTTGTCGAATATCACCTTGATGAAATAAGTCTTTATCAAGGAGAGGAAGAACTATTTAGTTACTTAAACCCTAATCTTCCTTACCAATATTACCGGGACTTAAGCATTAATCTGGTCAAAAGAGCCCATTTAGGAGAAGAATTCAGCAGTATTCTACCCATGGGCCAAGGACAAATGATTAGACGTGGCGTCTCTTTCGAAACCCCTGAAATCGGCAAAATCCTGGTGGTAACCGGAAAGTATATTCCCCAGAACTATACAGAAAAAATTAATAGCATTTCTGCCTTCGTGCAAAGATATAGTCAGCTCAAGACCCAAAAAAATCCCTTCAAGACTTTTTATGTTATCACTCTGTTATTTGTTACCTTGTTAATTATTTTTGCCGCCACTTGGATTGCTTTCCATTTAGCCAAGGGCATAACTGTTCCTATCGAGAAATTGGCTCAGGCAACTCGAGAAGTTTCCAAAGGTAACCTCAATATTCAGGTCGAAGACCCGGCTTCTGATGAATTGGGAATTCTAATTGATTCTTTTAATCAAATGATCAGAGATCTTCGAGACAGCCATGATCACATTGCTCAAAAAACCTCCGAATTGGAAGCTCGCAAGAAATTCATCGAAACCGTTCTTGATAATGTCACCACCGGAGTAATTACCTTAAACGAGGCGGGGCGGATAACCAGCATTAACCCTTCGGCTCTCAAAATGCTCGGCCTAGTTCCAAATAATTGGATTGGGCATTCCATCGAAGACATCTTCCACGAAACTAAAAGTGAGCAACTCAGAGATACTGTCCTCAAAGGGATGAAAAGAAATTTTAAAATTAATAACCAAGAAATCCAGGTGGAAAGTGATGGACAGAACCGGATAATTGCTCTCTCTCTAGCTCCCCTCCCGACTCTCAATGATAACCGACGAGGGTGGATTCTGGTTCTTGATGACCTCACCCAATTAATCAAGGCTCAAAAGTTGACCGCCTGGAAAGAGGTTGCTCAACGAGTAGCTCATGAAATAAAAAACCCCTTAACCCCCATTCAACTCTCGGCCGAGCGAATTCTTAAAAATATCAGGTCTACTTCCCGGCGAAGCAAAAAAATAATAACGGAAGGAGCCCAAACTATCGTTGATGAAGCAGCCACGATCAAATCCCTCGTCGACGAGTTTTCCACTTTCGCTCGACTTCCCTCTATTCAGCTTAAAGAAACAAGCCTCCATCAATTAATTACCCAAACAATTGCTCTGTTCAAAGGAATTTATGATGAAGTTGAATTCAAAACTTCTCTGTCTCCGGGTGTTCCTCGACAAATGAAATTAGATCCCGAGCAGATGAAAAGAGTTTTTATCAATCTTATCGATAATGCCATTGAAGCCATGGATAAACGAGGTGAAATTCACCTCTCTACAGATTACGATGAGAAAACAGATATCGTGCGCATCGAAATAGCCGATTCCGGCCCCGGAGTTCCTGACAAAGATAAGGATAAACTTTTCCTCCCCCATTTCTCCACCAAGAAAAAGGGGACCGGCCTTGGTTTAGCCATTGTCCATCAAATTATTAGCGAACATAAGGGGACCATTGAAATTGAAGACAATCTTCCTCATGGAGCAAAATTTATTATTCAGGTGCCTAAGCAATGAGTGACAAAATTTTAATCATCGATGATGAACCTGGCATTCGATCATCTTTAAGGGGAATCCTTGAAGATGAAGGGTTTAATGTCCAAGCTGTGGCAAGTGGTGAAGAAGGCTTGGCTTTAATCAAAAGAGAAAATTTTGACGTTATCCTTCTTGATATCTGGCTTGAAGGATTAGATGGTCTGGAAGTACTAAAAAAACTAAAAGAGGAAGAAGAAAAAGCCCAAGTGATTATGATTACTGGTCATGGGTCAGTAGAGACCGCCGTTCGAGCAATTAAACAAGGAGCTTACGACTTTCTAGAAAAGCCCCTCTCTTTAGAGAAAGTTGTGGTTACGGTTAAGAACGCTCTTCACCAAAAAAAATTGGAAGAAGAAAATTTAATTTTAAGAAGCAAATTTCGCAATAAATACCAAAAGTTAGTTGGGGAAAGCCCGGTTATAAAAGAATTAAAGAAAAAAATTGCTAAAGCGGCAGCCTCCAAAGCTAGCGTGGTTATTTATGGAGAGAGCGGAACAGGGAAAGAGCTGGTCGCCCGCCTCATTCACCAACAGAGTTCCCGGAAAAACAAAAAGTTTATCCATATCAATCTCGCGGCCATTCCCGAGCATCTTCTTCCCCGTGAACTATTCGGTTACATTAAGGGGGCCTTTCCTGAGGCCACCAGTGATAAAAAAGGAAAGGTCCTTCTCGCTAATGGAGGGACCCTCTTTCTGGATGAAATTGGTGAAATCAACCCTCTTCTCCAGATAAAACTCCTTCACCTGTTGGAAAAAGGAATTATCGAACCCGAGGGCTCATTGGAACCTATTCCTGTTGATGTTCGAATCATCGCTACCAGCCAGGTTAATTTAGCTCCCTTGGTCAGAGCCAAACGATTTCGAGATGACTTGTTCTTCAAAATTAATGTCCTTCCCATTGTTATCCCCCCTCTTCGCGAAAGAAAAGAAGACATCCCCCTTCTCATTGACTATTACCTCGATTATTTTTCCCTTGAATTAGGGAAGAAAAAGAAGACCATGACCTCCGCCGCCAAAAAAGCCTTTCTAAATTACTCCTGGCCAGGGAATATTAGCGAATTGATCAATGTTATCGAAAGATTCGTGATCATGGTGCCTGAAGATGAAATCCGGCCTGAACATTTATCACTCTTGGTTGAGCCACGAGAGCTCCAGTTAACACCCCAGAATAACCATATCCTCTCTCTGAAAGAAGCCATTCTTCATTTTGAAAAGGAATATATCCATCGCCGGTTAATGACCAATGGCTGGGAGGTAAAAAGAACAGCGCAAGAATTAAAAGTAACTCCCCAGGAACTAAAGGAAAAAATTAGATCTCTAGGAATAAGGATAGCTGATTAAAAATTATCAATTTATAGGGAAATTAAAGCGGGAAGGAAGAAGGGATTATTAGGGAGAAGAGGCGGATTTTTTTTGGACGCTCCTGGTTAAGGTTATTCCCCAGCAGGTGACTTGTCTTTTTGTCAAAAATAATCCCAGACCCGAAGCCTTCTTGCTTCAAACACTATCTCTATCGGCAATCTTGCGGTAATACTTTTCATTTACACTCCATTTAAGTTATGATATGGTGAAAAATTAATTTTACTAAGGTGAAATCGTTAAACAAAGAAAGAGACAATGCAAGGGCCAGCACAAAGAATTGTTTTAAGTTCCGCCCGGAAATTTATCAACATGGGAGCTTTGTCTCGTCTCTGGAACCTATTTAAAAAACTTCACTCAGCTGATATCGCTTCTATTCTTAATCATCTTACCAACCGCGAAAGACTAATTATCTTCAATGTTCTTTATGAACAAGACAGAGAAAAAGCGGCCGAAGTAGTAAGTGAACTCGAACCCGAAGACGCCGCCCAAATTCTTAAAGAAATACCCATCAAGCAAATAACCGAGATATTTCATCTAATTGCCTCCGACGACATTGCCCCCATTCTCCAACAGCTACCCGAAGAAATGCAAAGTGCGGTGCTGGATGAAATGGAAGAAAAACCATCCGAAGAAGTAAAAGAACTTCTCCACTATGAAGAAGAAACCGCCGGCCGAATTATGTCCACCAACTTCTATGCCCTAAACCAAGAAACAAATGTCTCCGATGCCATTACCGCCATGCAATTGGAGGGAGACGTTGAATCTGCCTTTTATCTTTACGTTGTTGACGATGAAGGCCACCTGGTTGGGGTTGTCTCCTTGCGTCAGCTCTTGTTTGCTCGACCCAACACAAAACTCAAAGAAATCATGAATAGAGAAGTTATCTCCGTTCGAACAGATACCGACCAGGAATTCGTAGCCCGGGCGGTAGCGGATTACAATTTGGTGGCCATCCCTGTCGTTGATGAAGCCAATAAACTGGTAGGGGTGGTTACTGTCGACGATGTCATCGATGTCATCGACAAAGAAGCCACCGAGGATATCTATAAAATGGTCTCTTTGGACTCCAGCGATAGAGTCCAGGACAGTCCCTTTTCTTCAATAAAAAAAAGACTTCCTTTTCTGCTAATAAGTCTGGCCACTGCTTCTCTGGCTCCCTTGGTAGTTAACTTTTTCAAGGGAACCATCCAACAGGCAGTAACCTTGGCGGTGATGATGCCTCTCGTCGCTGCTTTGGGAGGAGTGGCCGGAAACCAAACCATCGCTATTATGGTCAGAGAAATCGCTATTGGACAAGCCGACTGGCTATCCGCCCACAAAATTCTATTGAAAGAAATGCTGGTCGGCTTAGGAAATGGGCTGGTTATCGGTTCCTTACTGGGCGCAGCCACCTTCCTTCTCTTTAATAATCCCTACTTGGGATTGATTATGGGGCTGGCGATTATTATCAACCTTTTCGTCGCCGCCCTATTAGGCACTCTTATTCCCCTTACCTTAAAACTTTTGCGCCTTGATCCCGCTCTTGGATCGGTAAATTTCTTAACCATGTGTACTGATTCCGTGGGAATGCTTTCCTTATTGGGATTGGGGACTATCTTTTTAAAACATATCTAGTCAGCCACCCATGCCCATAAAAAAGTGTGAAGCTTTTGTTCTTCGTTCTTTTCCGGTCGGAGAACAAGATAAAATTGTTTTTCTTTTAAGCCGAGAGAAAGGAATTCTCCAAGGGATAGCCAAGGGGGCTCGCAAATTTAATAATCGCTTCGGGAGCTCTCTTGAACCTTTCTCTTATATCGATGTTCAATACTACGAAAAGGAAAAAAAGGAGTTACTTACCCTAAATTCTTGCGATCTCAAAAAGTCTTTTTTTAATCTCCACCATAATTATGATACTTCTTGCTTGTTAGCTTACATAGCTGAAATGGTGGAAAATTTTTACCCTCCCCGTCATAAAGATGAAACATTATTTCGACTTATTTATGCCCTTCTTCAGGCCCTGGAAAAAGGTCAATCCCCCCAATGGATAGGGGCCTATTTTGAGGCTTGGCTGGCCAAACTCAATGGCTTTCTGCCTAATTTTAAAAAATGCCGTCGCTGCCGGGCCAAAATAACCTCCTCTTCCTGGTTGACAATGAAAAGGGATGGTGTTTTTTGCCATAATTGTACCGACACAAAAAAATATCCTGTGCCAATAGGCATGGACGAATTTATCACCTTTATCAATAAAAATCACCCCGCCGTTGCTTATCCCCAAAATTTAAAATTAAAAGAAGTCAGAAAACTGTTGCAAGAAATATTAGTTTTTCACTTGGAAAGAATCCCCAAATCTCTTCTCTTTCAGAGAAACACTTCTTTAAAGAATGAGTGATCTCCCTCTTCGAAATTTGGGCAGCTGAGTCTCTAAGAAGGCAAGGATCCGGGGTTTATAAATTTTCAAAAAAACGCTTAGCGACCAAAGCCAAATCTGAGGCCAAGGCCTGTTTCCAATCCTCCTAAATCTACTTCAATTTGATTAATTTCGGTTTTCAAAAAGTTGTATTTTAAATTTAAGGTAAGGGCAAGAGAAGGAAGGAGATAAACATGAACTCCCCCTTGGAGATGAAAGCCTAAATCGCGACCACGCGTTGTGGGAATTAAAAATTCTGGTGGATATTCCTCTCGATAAATCACCATATCAAGTCCTGGGCCAGCATAGAGGGAAATCCGGGAAAAAGTATATAAATATCTCAATGCATAGGAAAATGACCACAGCTTGAATTTTATCCTGTCCTCTAAGTAAGATGATCGTCCTTCTTTTTGGGAATAGCAAACTCCCAACCATAAATCAACTGTCTCGAGAGGAATAGGCAAAACCACCGCATACTCACCCCGAAAAAAGACCATTTGGTGACCATAGAGTTCTTGAAATACAGTATCTTTGACTAAATTAATTCCTGAGACAAATCCCATTTCGATGCGCCGTGGGCCAAAACTTACTATTTCCGAAGAGGGGGGAGGAGGAATAATTATGGCGGGTCTAATTTCTGGTTCTACCTCTGACAAGGACTCCTTGGCTTCAGCACTAAACACAATCTCATGTCCCTCAGGGACAGGGGAGGCGGTAAAATTGGGGACTTTATTTTTAAACTCAAACTCGACTAAGACATTTTCCTGGTCAATAACTCTGATTCTAATCTTTTTTAGCTGAGAGTCTTCCACCAACAGGGGCGAAGCAACCGAAATCTTCTCAAGACCTCGAACATTAAGACCTAAGCGATTCTCTTTAACAAGTTGAGCCTTGGAAATTTCCACCTTACCTTCCATGACCAATAATATCTTCAATTGAATACCTTGACGATCTATTTTTATATCTTTCAGTTCTTTATAAGTGCTTTGGGCGAAAGCAACTGAAATAATAAAAATAAGTAAATAAAAATTAAAAAGCCATATCCCGTGAGTTAATTTTTTCATTCTCCCCTTCTTCTATTGGAGGAAAAATGGTGGAGCTGAGGGGACTCGAACCCCCGACCTCTTGACTGCCAGTCAAGCACTCTCCCAGCTGAGCTACAGCCCCACCTGGCGAATGCTATATTAGCGAACATTGGATATCACGTCAAGATAGAAGGAATAAATTAACAATTCGTCAAAAAGATGATAAAATAGAGCCTCAAGAGGAAAAGATTCATGCCTATACCCAAAAAACAACCCAAGTCTTATAAAAGCGTCCTATTCTGGCTAGCCGCTGGAATTATCATAATTATTTTATGGAGTTTGCTTCAGTCAACTGGCGCAGTTCGCGAAGAAATCAATTTTAGTGTTTTCCTCGATTCAGTTGAACAGAATAAAATTGGTAAGGTCACCATATCTGGGAATCAGATTGAAGGCGAATACACAGATGGCTCGGCTTTCAAAACTATTGCTCCGCCTCAATACAACGATCTAGTAAAAATTCTAAGGGAACATAAGGTCAACATCGAAGTTAAAGATGCCAACCGTAGCCCCTGGTTTTCTTACCTTTTCACTTGGTTGCCAATTATCATTCTCATTCTTTTCTGGGTTGTGTTTATGAGGCAGATGCAAGCCGGCGGCAACAAAGCTCTTTCTTTTGGAAAAAGCCGGGCCAAAATGTTTTCTAGTCTTCAGAAAAAAATTACTTTTAAAGATGTGGCTGGAGTAAACGAAGCCAAGGAAGAACTCCAAGAAATCATCGAATTTCTGAAAAATCCCAAGAAATTTCAACGCTTGGGTGGCCGAATCCCCAAAGGAGTTCTTCTGGTTGGAGCCCCGGGAACAGGAAAAACATTATTAGCCCGGGCCGTGGCTGGAGAAGCCAATGTTCCCTTCTTCTCCATTAGCGGATCTGACTTTGTTGAGATGTTCGTGGGAGTAGGAGCCTCAAGAGTGAGAGATCTTTTCGATCAAGGGAAAAAGCAGGCTCCCTGCCTTATTTTTATCGATGAAATAGACGCCGTGGGTCGTCAACGAGGAGCTGGATTAGGCGGAGGACATGATGAAAGAGAGCAAACTCTAAATCAACTTTTGGTCGAGATGGATGGTTTCGACTCCAATGAAGGCATCATTCTCATCGCTGCTACTAATCGCCCTGATATTCTAGACAGCGCGCTTCTTCGACCAGGAAGATTTGATCGTCGAATTGTCGTCAATATGCCCGACATTAAAGGACGAGAAGAGATTCTCCGAGTGCATACTCGCCAGATTCCTCTTGACAAAGACATTGATCTCCAAGTTCTAGCCCGGTCTACACCAGGTTTTTCTGGAGCTGACCTGGCTAACTTGGTCAATGAGGCGGCTCTTTTGGCAGCTCGTCGGGGCCAGAATAAAGTCAAGATGAAGGATTTCGAAGATGCTAAGGATAAAGTGCTGATGGGAGTCGAGCGAAAAAGTATGATTATTTCCGACGAGGAGAAAAAATGCACTGCTTATCATGAAGCTGGCCATGCTCTAGTGGCAGCTCTTCTTCCCGAAGCAGACCCAATCCATAAAGTAACCATCATCCCTCGCGGCCTAGCGCTGGGAGTAACTCAACAGTTGCCTCTAGATGATCGCTATACCTACTCTCAAGATTACCTAGAAGCTCAATTATCAGTTCTCTTAGCCGGTAGAATTGCTGAAAGCATTTTTCTCCACAAAACCACAACTGGAGCGGCCAATGATTTTGAAAAAGCTACTGAAATTGCCCGCAAAATGGTCTGTCAATATGGCATGTCTGATCTTGGTCCTCTGACCTTTGGCGAAAGAGACGACCTGATTTTTTTAGGACGGGACCTAACTACCCATAAAAATTTCAGTGAAAGAACCGCTCAGTTAATCGACGAGGAAGTAAAAAAAATCATCCTTCGCAACTATAATCGAGCCAAAGATCTTCTAGAAAAAAATAAAGATAAGCTCCAAAATATTGCCCAAGCTCTGCTGGAAAAAGAAGTTCTTTCTTCAGAAGAAATAGAGAAACTTCTAAAAGGGAAACCGCTTAAATCATCGCCGAAAAAAAGAATGGCGAGAGGGCCAAGAGAAAAAACCTCACCCAAGAAGGTGAAAACCACTTCTCTCAAGCCCCAAAAGTCACCTCCTCGAGTAAAAAAATCTACTCCTGAGGGAAGCCTAACCTAGATGAAGCGAAAAATTACTCGCCTTACCCTTCGTAATAATTCATATCTTCTTGGTGAGAGAACATGGCTAATGGGGATTCTTAACGTTACTCCCGATTCCTTTTCAGACGGAGGGCGTTTCCTATCTCCGGAAAGGGCCATCGAGCACGGGCTCCAGATGGTAGAGCAAGGGGCAGATATCATTGATATCGGAGGAGAAAGCTCCCGCCCTGGCTCCAATCCCGTTGCTGCCGAAGAGGAAGTGGAGAGAATTCTTCCCGTTATCAAGGGCCTGCGAAAGCAAACTAACTGTTTCCTCTCCGTTGATACCACCAAAGCTTATGTTGCTCAACAAGCTTTAGATGAAGGTGTTGACATCATCAATGATATAAGTGCCGGAAGATTTGATCCCGAAATCCTTCCTTTGGCCAAGAAGTATCGGGCTACCGTGATTTTGATGCATATGAAGGGTCAACCCAAAACCATGCAAATTAACCCGGTCTATGAGAATCTCCTCGAAGAGATCGGACAATTTTTTTCTGAAAGAATAAGCGGGGCGCAAAAATTAGGTTTTGACTCGAGCCAACTAATAATTGATCCAGGAATCGGTTTTGGTAAAACCTTTAATCACAATCTGTTATTACTCAACTACCTTGACTACTTTCAAAGGTTCTCGGCCCCTCTTTTGGTCGGGGTCTCCCGCAAGTCTTTCATCGGAGAAATAGTCGAGCAACCCCCTGAAAAAAGGTTAGCCGGAACAATTGGAGCTTGTTTAGCCGCCATTGTTAGAGGAGCTCACATCCTGCGAGTTCATGACGTTCAACCCATCAAGGAAGCTATTCAAGTAGCTGAAAAAATATTTAATACTCACTTTTCTTCACCCAAAGAAAATAAACACGAGAAAGAATCCTATGTTCACTGATATCATTATTGCGATTAAGAGTTTCACTCTTGGGGATTTTGTCGACATCTTATTGGTAACCATTATTCTATACTCCTTCTTCCGCTTAATTAAAGATACCAAAGCTTACCAGATGGCCATCGGGTTAGCTATTGTAGGCATGCTTTTTATCATTACCCAGTGGGGAAAGCTTTATGTCTCTCATTGGTTGATCAAGAATTTTATCACCTATTTAATCATCGCTATAATCGTGCTGTTTCAGAGCGAACTACGGAGTTTCCTAACTACCATTGGGTCTCGTTCTCTCCGTAAACCTTACAGCTTGCGCTCCATTAGGGAAAAAATGGAAGATCTCTACCTGGCTGTTGAATATCTCTCAGTCAAAAAAATCGGAGCCCTAATTGGCATTGAGAAAGACGTTTCCTTGAAAAGTTATATCGATCGAGGGACAAAATTAGATGCGCTCCTTTCCAAAGACCTCCTGGTCAGCATTTTCTTTCCCCATTCTCCTCTCCATGATGGTGCAGTTCTTATTCAGGGAAATAAAATAGCTGCCGCCGGTTGTCTCTTACCTCTTCCCCAATCCCATAACTTAGGAAAAAACTTCTTGACTAGAACAAGACATCTAGCAGCCATTGGTCTTTCTCAAGAAACGGATGCGGCGGTTGTGGTTGTCTCGGAAGAAACAGGAACAATTTCTTTAGCTATCAAAGGCCAACTCATCCAAGGATTAGACAAAGATGAATTGAAAACAAGGTTAATTCAATACTTGAGTTTAAGATAATAAAATGTTGACTCTATTCAGAAATCTATTAATCAAAAATTGGGAATTAAAACTTATTTCCTTTTTAATTGCCTTTATACTTTGGCTAACGCTTATTCCTGAGGAAAGAACTTTTTTAGAAAAAACAATCAGCGTCCCTTTAGAAGTTCACAATGTTCCGTCTCAACTTGAGTTGGTGGAAAAACCACCAGAAACTGTGGACGTCAAGATTCGAGCCCCTCAAAGTTTAATGCCTCAAATTAATCCAACTACTGTCCATGTCGTTCTTGACCTCCAAATGGCAGATGTCCGTCAAACTGAATATCCCCTAACTCCTAACATGATTAGCATCCCCCCCGGAGCTGAAGTCAAGGACATCCATCCCAGCCAAGTTTCTCTGCGGTTAGAAGAAGCCAGAGAAGAAATAATGGAGGTCAGACCTAACCTAATTGGCAATTTACCCGAAGGATATTTACTAGAAAAGGTGGAAGTCTTACCTCCTCAAATTCTTATCCGCGGGCCTAAAAGTCGTTTCAAAGAGGGAGAAGTAGTGATGACCACTCCCGTGGTGCTTTCTAATCTCTCCCAAACCACTGAAGTAGTAGTCTCTCCCATTCCTCCTAATCCCGATCTGCGAGTTGCTACTCCCTTATCAGCTATAAAAATAAAAGTTTATATCAAGAAAAAAGAAGAGGAAAAAGAGGGAAAGCCGGCCGTCAAAAAAACAACCAAATAATCTATCCCCAAAGCCCTGTGTTTCACTCTGGAAGTCTATTTGGGCTATCGAACGGATAAAAAATAATTTAATCAAAGGCAGTTTATTCAAAGGATGAGGCCTAACTATCTAATTGATACCCTCCAAGTTATCATTTGAATTTTCTGATGGTCAGTTAGAAGGCGATTAGCCAGGAGAAGTGAATTTAATCTGAATAAATGGAAAGTTTTTTGAATTTTCTCTTTAGAGAGGTTGACCTTTGTGCTAAAATTTGATTGTCATGGAGAATAAGAATCCGCTAAAAAAATCCCATTTTTCGGATTTCTTAAATCCCTCCCGGATAGTATTCGATCTTCAGGCGAAGAATAAGATTGATGCTCTCGATGAACTTCTGGAAGTATTAGCTCAACAAAAGTTAATCAGCAACAAGAAGTTAGTTTTAACTCGATTAATTGACCGCGAAAGACTAGAATCAACGGCCATTGGTCATGGAGTGGCCTTGCCTCATGCTCGTTTAGATTCTGGCCATGATATCCAAGTCGTTATCGGCCGCTCCCAAGAAGGAATTGATTTTGAGGCGATCGATAATCAGAAAGTTCATCTCATCATCCTCGTGGTCTGGAATCCATCGATTCCTGGACTGTTTAATCATCTTTTTGCGGGATTGGCCAAATTTCTGAGAAAAGAAAAATTTAGACAGAGCTTGTTTGAGGCTCAAAACAAAGAAGAACTCTATCAGATTTTATCAGAGATTACCCTCCTCTTTCCCCAGCACGAAGAAAAAATTATCAATAGAGCTAGTCTTCTCTGGAAGCTGCAAGAGATTACTATTGCTTTACGGAAGACCAATAAAGAAAAGAAAAAAGATTTACAGGAGCAGGCCAACATGATTAGGATGGAGCTAGACGAAGCTTTAGTTGACAGGTTCGATCGCTTAATGGCCCGTTATGGATATGCGGTTGCCGAGGTGATTGACGGCGTCTGTCAAAGCTGTAATATCAACCTGGCCACCAGTATGAGTTCGGCGCTTGATGGAAGCAATGATATTTTCGTTTGTGAAAATTGTGGGAAATTCCTGGTATCTAAAATTCCAGAAAAAAAGTAACTTTGAAATCCAAAAAATGGGGATAAGGCAAAAATAGCAGAGGTGGATTCTTCTCTCTTGACAAGAATCTTTCCTCATCCTAAGTTAGAACCGAAGTGAAACTATTAATCTTATTTTTTTGTTTTCTATGGCCGAGAATACTTGATTTTCCACTCGTGTAAAAAAATGTTTTCCGTCAAGGCTAAAAAACAAGAAGAACTGCGGCACCGAATGGAAAAACTAGGAATCAAAGAAAGTGATCTTGTCGAAAAATTTATTCGGTCTTCGGGACACGGCGGACAAAATTTGAACAAGGTAGCCACTTGTGTCTACTTGAAGCACCTACCAACTGGCCTGGAAGTTAAGTGTCAACAGGAAAGATCACAAGCCTTGAATCGTTTTTTGGCCCGAAGAATTCTCTGTCAAAAAGTGGAAGCCTTAATCAAAGGGAAGGAAAGTGAGAAACAACAACGAATAGCCAAGATTAGGCGGCAGAAACGAAAAAGATCTAAGCGAGCAAAGTTAAAAATTTTAGAGGAAAAAAGAAAAAGGGCAGCTAAAAAAGAAGCCCGTCGATTTAAACTGAATCCCGAAGAATTAGAAAAAGAATAGAATTCTCACCACATGATAACTACTCCCCATACTAAAGGAAAAAATAACTAGATATATTAATCCAAAATTAACTCATTAGCCGCTCAAAATAACGAGGAGCCATAAGATATTGACAAATCAATTTCTTTTTCGTGGCTAACTGGCTAGTCTGACCATTGCATTCAATAATAAATTAGCTCCCTTCTCTAGATCTTCCCATCTTATATTTTCCTCTGGAGAATGACTGATTCCATCTTCACAAGGGATAAAAATTAGACCCACGGGAGTAACCTGGGCCAGTATTTGAGCATCATGACCAGCTCGACTGGGAAGACGAAGGAATGAATAATCCAACTTGCCTGCCTCTTCTTCGAGGAGATTGATTATCATGGGTTGGATTTCCACGGGCTGGGTTGAGTCAATAACTTTGAATTTAAAATCTACTCCCCTTGTTTGGGAGATTGAGTCGGCCGTTTTGGTAATGAAGGACGAGATGTCGTCTAAAGTTCCGGCGTCGGTGGAGCGGAAATCAATTGTGAATTCAGCCTGGCCGGGGATGAGGCTAAATCCTCGAGGCCAGGTTTGAACACTGCTGACCGTAAAAAAGCTTCCGTAATGATTTTGGGCCACATAATGGGTAACTTGGAAGCTAAGTTCAGCTAAAGCCAGAAAGGCATCGTGACGAAGCTCAAAAGGAGTGGTTCCGGCGTGATTTGTTTCCCCTAAGAATAAGCAAAGCCAATCTTGTTTACCGGCAATTTTATCCACAATGCCAATTTCCTTCCCCTCAGTTTCAAGTGTTGGTCCCTGTTCAATATGAAGCTCAAGGAAGGCAGTTAATTCCGGCCGGTGAAGATGAGCATCAAGAATACTTTCCAGGGAAAAAGGCGTAGCTTGGAGAATATCTGCCAAGGGTCGACCAAAGGAAGTCAAGCTTTCATAGAGAAGGTTCTCATCAAGAGCTCCAACAAAAGCCCGACTGCCAAGAAAATCGCCAACTAAATTACCTTCTTCATCGGTAAAGGAGGCCATTTCTAGAGGTAAAGATAAGGGCACATTTTCTTCCTTTACCCGGCGTAAAGCTTCCAGGGCCGCCAAGACTCCCGCCGCTCCATCAAACCGGCCGCCATTAAAAACAGTATCTAGATGAGATCCAGCCATTACGACCGGTCCTTCTCCTCCAAGGTGGGCAAAAATATTGCCCGCTCCATCCTCGCGGCAGGCAAGACCTGCTTCCTCAATTTTGTGCTTCAACCAATCGCGCGCTTCGAAGTCCGCCTCACTGAAAGAAGGTCGTGAGATACCCCCCCGAGAATCTCGCCCAATCTCAGCTAATTCCAGGATGTCTTGTTGAAGACGCTCCCGATTAATCTTCAGGAACATTGCTTTTCCACCATCAATGACTTTTGCTTTCGACAAGCTGAATCATCTCCCGAACAGCTCGATCAACCCCGACAATTGCGGCCCGGGCGACAATGGCAAAACCAATACTAAATTCTGAAATCTCCTGAATAGCGGCCAGCGGGCGAATGTTATAATAATCCAATCCATGTCCGGCATGAATCTCCAATCCCATCCTTCGTCCTAATCCAATGGCTTCTTTGACTCTTTCCAGAGCATTTAGTCTTTCCTGATGGGTCCCTGCCTCCGCATAGCTAGAAGTATTAATTTCGATAAGGTCAACTCCAACCCGCCGACAAGCTTCAATTTGTTCCAAATCAGGATCAACAAAAATACTAACTCTGATTCCCCCTTCTTGGAGAGCTTGAATATGACTTTGGAGAAAATTGCTTTGTTGGACAACTTGGAGACCTCCTTCAGTGGTAAGTTCATCAGGTTTTTCCGGAACAAGCGAAACAATCTCTGGTTTAACTTCAAGGGCAATTTTTTTCATTTCGGCGGTGGCTGCCATCTCGATGTTCAGCTTCGTCTTGATAGTTTGACGCAACATAAATAGATCTCTTTCTTTAATATGTCGCCTATCCCCCCGTATGTGACACACTATCCCACCAGCCCCAGCTTGTTCAGCTAAAAGAGCCGCTAAAACGGGGTCGGGTTCTTTACTTTTTCGGGCTTCTCTTAGTGTTGCAAAATGATCAACATTCACCGCTAGTCTCATGAATCCTCCTTTTTGGAAAAAAGGGAATTAATAATCGTGGATCAATATTCCCTTATTTCGCTTATTTAAAGTATTATAATATCTTAATTCAATACTTTTTTTAAGACTGCTTGTAATCTCTTCCCCCATAACTCAATAAGGCTTTCTTCTTCACTTTCCAAAAGAAGGCGTAAAAGAGGCTCAGTTCCCGAGTAACGAATAAAGAGGCGTCCTCTACCTTCCAAGGCCTGCTGAGCTTCTTCTAGAATGCTTTGCACCTCGGGGAGAGAGTTTAAATCCAGCTTTTTTTTCACCGGAATATTGATCAGGCGTTGGGGAAACTCAGAGTAATCGGAAACTAATTGACTTAATGAGGCATTTTCATTGCTCATCACTTCGAGAATTTTTAAACTCGTCAGGATTCCGTCGCCAGTTGGGCACTTATCGAGAATAATCGTGTGTCCCGATCTTTCACCGCCTAAATTACTCCCCTCGGAGAGCATGGCTTCCAAAACGTACTTATCACCGACTTTGGCCCGGACCAGCTTCAAGTTTAACTTACTTAAGGCCATTTCTAGACCGAGGTTGCTCATTATGGTGCCCACAATTTTATCTGAAGACAGGAGCTTTTTCTTTTGAAAATAGCGAGCCAGGATAAAAAGGGTGTGATCCCCATTTAAGATTCGACCTTGATGGTCCACCCAGATCGCCCGGTCGGCATCCCCATCATAAGCGATTCCCAAGTCAGCCTGTTGGTTCACAACCTTTTGGGCCAAGGATTGAGGATAAAGAGAACCACAATGAAAGTTAATATTTCTTCCATTCGGAGAACAGCCCATAGAGATGACCTTAAATCCAAGGGAAGATAGAACCAAAGGAGCATAGGCCACACTTGCTCCATGAGCACAATCAACCACAACTTTTAAATCTCGGGCACATCCAGCAAAGCTGGCTTCGAGAAAGGCCAGATATTTATCTTGGTAATAATTTTCAGGTTTTGGAGAAAAATTTTCCTTCCCAGAAGAAACTGAGGGTGAAGCTGATGGGGAGGGGGAGGAGAGCAAGGACATCATTTTTTCCTCGAGATAATCTTCCCACTCTTCTGGAATTTTGGTGCCTTGGGTTTGGAATATTTTTATGCCGTTATCTTCAAAAGGATTGTGAGAAGCAGAGATGACCACTCCCGCCGAAAATTTTTCTTCCCGGGTTAAATAGGCAATGGCTGAAGTGGTAATGACTCCAGCCGAGTTGACTTCCCCCCCAGCTGAAACAATCCCTCTTCCCAAGGCAGCTTCCAGCCACGAACCCGACTCCCGGGTGTCCCGCCCAATAATAATCACTGGTTTTAAATAATTATCTTCCAGGAGGTGAACTAAGGCTTGCCCTAACTTAAAGACCGTTGATTGGTCAAGTGGAAATTGACCTGCTTTACCGCGAAGGCCATCGGTTCCAAACCACTTAGGCATTTATAACCCCCATTAAAAAATAGATATCATTATACCTAAAGATAGAACTAGTGCAACTAAGTTATTGGAAAGAGAGCCAATTTCCCTCACTTAACATTGAAGGTCAGGGAGTTGACAAGAGCTATAACTAAATTTAAAACTAAGAAAATCGGATGTGATTTAAACCTCAGCAATATAATGTTAGACTTTCGCCAAAGTCAAAGGGAAAATTTTGGCCCCAACCTCTAATGAATAAAGGGTGAAGATCTGATTCCAATTTCTTTAAACAAAATTTCTTTAAGGGAAGCAAACTTTTCCCGGTAAATTCCATTTACTAAATTATTAGATTGTCTAGGTAGTTTTTAAGCTCTTGAAAAATTGCCTCAACTCCCTTTACTTGAGCAGCGACAACTGCCAGTTCCATTCCCTGCCTGAGGGCATCTCTAATTGGTTGCCCTTCTTTCAAACCAATCACCGTGGCCGCGGCCAGAACATCGCCACAACCAGTAGTATCAACTGGCTCGACCGCAACTGGGGGAGCCAGAATCTCCCCCTTGTTTCCTTCCCCCAGAAAAACTCCGGCTCGCCCTAGAGTAACCACCACTGCCTCCACTCCAAACGAAGCAGCTTGCTGAGAAAAATCAATCATCTGGCCAAGCGTTGGCTTTTCTTGGGGATTTCCCAATAGACAAGCTAGCTCCTGCTGGTTCGCTTGAAGAAAGGTCACTCCCCTCGCCCAATCTGGCCAATCAGGTAAACTCCGGTAGCGACGAGGTTGACCGAGAATTGGTTCCAAGACCAGCGAGTGAATGTCTAGCCAAGTTGGGCAATCGATTCGCTTGACCAGCCATTGCCAATCCTCACGCCTAAAGTCAAAGCCGGAATTAATCACCGCCATTATGAAATCCCCGGCAGAAAAACGCCGAGCCAAGTTCTTTAAATTTAGAGGAGGAACTACATTTTCCAGAATCTCTTCTCTTTCTCCCCGGGGTGGATAATAAAGGTGAACTCGATTTCCAGGCCGAGAAACCACTTTTACTGCTGCCCGGGAGAGGCTTCGCCAGCCAGAAGTAAGCCTTCTAAACTCATTGACCAGATTCTTACCAAGATGAGCCCAAAGTCCAACCGGTTTTTTAAAGGCGCAAAAAACACTGGCTTGATAAAGAATTCCTCCCAAACTACGAAAAGTAGCCCCTTCCGGAAGATCAATTATATCTTCAGTGATGCTCCCCAGAAGAATAATCCGGGGAGTCAAATCTTTCTTCTTGTCCATTATCTTTTCTTCTTATTACCAATTAATATCAAAAAACAATCAATCTTGAAAATGACTTTCCTGAAATCCTGATTTATTACTAAAAAACTTATTTTCTCAATCTTACTGGATGCATCTTCTTTTCCTTTCCAGTCTTCAACTTATTCTCACGCCAAATCATCTTTTCCCTGGGCCCAAATCCTCCCCCTTCTCTTAATACCCCCAACAGCTATAAAAAAATATCTCCTGGGCCACGTAAACTCTAAATATTCAACATCGGTTTTTATTATTTCCCTCATTATTTCCTCCTCATCGTATAAATGATACAATATTTTTCTATGATTTTTTCTCTGACTATTAAGAACAACAAAAGAAAACTCTTAGATGATCCTTCGTTTTAGTCAATAAGAATAATTTCCATAATCTCAAAAAGAAAGGGAGAAAAAAAATGACAAAAACTCTCTTCTTAGACGGCCAGAGTTTGACCATTGAAGATGTTTATCAGGTGGCTTATTCTTCTCCCGGGGAGGTAGAGGTTCGCCTCGCTCCCGAAGCTTTACCTGCCATTACTCGCGCTGCTCAGGCCGTTGAACAATTTGTCAAAGAGGGCCAGGTTGTTTATGGCCTAACCACTGGCTTCGGTGCCTTTAAGGATAAAATCATTCCTCGAGAAGATGTTCGACAGCTTCAAAAAAATATCCTCATGAGCCATGCCGTGGGGGTGGGCGATCCTCTGGACACGCCTACTGTGCGAGCCATGGTTCTCATCCGGGCTAATACTTTAAGCCAGGGACATTCTGGAGTCCGAGTGGAAACTCTAGAAGCACTTCTTCAGCTTCTCAATCGAGGTCTGACCCCCATTGTTCCCTCTCAGGGGTCACTGGGGGCAAGCGGTGACCTGGCTCCTCTGGCCCACATTGGTCTCGTCCTTATTGGAGAAGGTGAGGCCCAATACCAAGGCAAAATTCTCCCTGGCCAGGAAGCTCTTCGCCGGGCCGGCCTAAATCCCATAACTCTGGAAGCCAAAGAAGGCCTGGCCCTCACTAATGGGACCACTATGATGACTGCTCTAGGAGCATTGATTGTTAAAGAAGCCGAAAGAATCTCCCGGGTAGCTGATATCGCCGGCGCTTTGAGTCTAGAAGCTCTTCACGGCACACCGCGAGCTCTCGATCCCCGCATCCACGCCGCCCGGCCTCATCCCCGCCAGATGGAGTGTGCTGCCTATCTACGTCGCCTGCTCGAAGGAAGCACCTTTCTCCGCACCAATGACCCCTCCTACGTGCAAGATGCCTATACTCTGCGTTGTCTACCCCAAGTTCATGGGGCTGTCCGGGAGGCAATAGCCTACGCTCGTTGGGTAATTGAAATTGAACTGAATTCGGCCACCGACAACCCTCTCATTTTCTTTGACAACCAAGACCGACCTGAAGTTATTTCTGGAGGAAACTTTCATGGCGAACCTCTAGCAATCGCCATGGACTACCTCGCTCTGGCTTTAACTGACCTCGGAAATATTTCCGAACGGCGTCTCACTCGCCTCACCGATGAAGCCAGCAACCAAGAAACCCTGCCCGCCTTCCTTATCAAGCATGGCGGCCTCAACTCCGGATTTATGCTCACCCAATACACAGCCGCAGCCTTGGCGGCGGAAAATAAAGTCCTGGCTCATCCCGCCAGTGCCGACAGCATCCCCTCCTCTGCTAACACCGAAGATCACGTCAGTCTAGGCTCTATTGCCGCACGCCAAGCCCGCCAAATCTTGGGCAACGTAGAATGGATCCTGGCTCTCGAGCTCTTAGCTGCCGCCCAGGGAATAGACTTCCGCCGGGAAGTCATGCCTAAAGCACGCCTTGGCCGAGGCACCCGGCCAGTTTATGAACTTATCCGAAAAGAAGTTCCTTTTCTGGAACATGATGCAGTGATGTTTCCCTACATCCGGGCCGTTCATCGCCTTATTACTTCCGGGCAAGTGGTAGAAGTGGTCACCCAGGAGGTAAAAGAATGATAGAATCATCCCCTCTTAGAAAAAAAGCCGAAAAAATGCTCTCGGCTATTTCCTGGACCAAGTATATTTTTGGCTGGGATATCCTCCCCCGAATAACTGAACTTTTGAGTAATACTCACCAGGAAAAAATAAAGCATCTGGCCCTGATAACCAATCTTCATCGGCGGGACAAGGAAACCTATCTCCATCTTCTCTCCTGTCTTCAGAAAATCATCCCCGAAGTCAGCGGCCCTTTCCCGCCGGCCCGGCCTAACGCCCCCCTAGAGGATGTTCTTCAACTGGCAGCCACCCTCAAAAAAGTTGCTCCGGAAGCAGTGCTGGTTGCCTCCGGCGGCTCAGGGATAGATGGGGCCAAAGCATCGCTGGTACTGGCTTTTCTAGAGGGCGAAATAGAAAACTATTTCGGCCTAGGAAAGGTTAGCCAGCTCCTCTCTTCCCAGAAAGTCTCCTTCCCTCCTCTTTTTGCTCTCCAGACAGCCGCCGGCTCAGCTGCTCATCTTACTAAATACTCCAATATTACCAACTGGTCCCTCCGGCAGAAAAAGCTTATCATCGATGAAGCCATTATTCCCCGGGGAGCAATGTTCGATTATTCACTGACAACAACCATGCCTCTTTCACTTACCCTGGATGGAGCCTTAGACGGATTATCCCACTGTTTGGAAGTTTATCTTGGGGCTCGAGAAAATCCTGATTTTTCCTCTTTAGAAACAATATGTCTCACGGGAATAGAGCTAGTTCTTCTTGCTCTCCCTCAGGCAATAATAAGTCCCGACAATAAAGAAGCTCGCCTTCTGCTGGGATTGGCCACTGACTTGGGAGGTTATGCCATTATGCTTGGCGGTACTAATGCTGGTCATCTTAGCAGTTTCGCGCTCGTTGACATCCTACCCCACGGCCGGGCTTGTGGTTTACTTAATCCCTACTTCCTGATTCCCTTCAGCTTGGCGATTCCCCGCCAACTAAAAAAATTGGCGGAGGTGCTAGCCAAATATAAATTAATCGCTAGCTATCCCGGGAAAATCGACCCCCCTTCCCTCGCCTATGTTATCGCCCAAGGATTGCAATACTTCTATCAACAAGTTGGATTTCCTCAAAGCTTCAAAGAAATCCCCGGCTACACATCCGCCCATTTGGAGCGTCTCCTGGAGATGGTGGCTAACCCTCAGCTACGCTCTAAGCTCCAAAATATGCCTCTTCCCTTAACCTCTGAAACAGCCCATAAACTATTCACCGAAGTCTTCCAGGCAGCTGAAAAAGGGGATTTATCCAGGCTTCGCCCTCTCCCCCTTACCGCCTCTTAAAATCAAACTTGGGGATCATTCCTCTCGCTTAAACGAAAGAAGCCTTATCTTCGGCATAATTAAGAGCGAAATGCCAACCAGCTTGATTAGCCTTCGGGGCTCAAGCGTTTTAAAAAAGCTGGTGAGAGTCGTTCTCAGAGAACGGCGGTGAAAAGGGGCGGCCAAGTAAGCAGAAATAAAGTTGGAAAAATAAATTTTCTAGTCTCTTATACCTTTAAAGACCATTAAGTCTCGACCGGAGACTACCGGGCCAGGGAAATAAGCCTTCACTTCCTGAATTAATTCCTCATCGGTTGCTCCCCAGTAAAGTTGATGGGTGAGCACCAGCAGTCCTGGCTTAACCTCCTGGGCGATTTTCCCTAACTCTTCCCCTGAAGTATGATTGGCTTGATGATAACGTTGCCACTCCAGTGATCTCTCCTTGAGCTTGGCCGCACTATATACTTCATGGACAAGGATATCACAACCGCGGGCATAAACCTTGAGTTCTGGGCAAGGGCGAGTATCCCCAGAGACAACAATGACCTTATCCCGGCTTTGAAAGCGATAACCATAGGCATAAGGCCAGGCGCCATGTCTCACAGGAAAAGCTTCCACTTTAACCCTTTCATCCTGAAAGACCAATCCCTCTTTAACTTCATGCACTCTCACTTGATATCCCTCTCGATTAACCGGCTGTAATCCATATAAGCGCACCGAAATATCCTCTTGATAAGCCTTCAGCAAATGGCGAGTCATTTTTTTCAGCCCTGGAGGACCGTAAGCCTGTAAGGGCTTGTCCCGGCCAAGCACCCAAGGCGAAAAGATAAGATCCGGGTAGCCAAGGGTGTGATCAGAATGAAGATGGGTGATGAAAACATAGCCCAACCGCTCTGGCTTCAAAGCCTCCAGCTTCTTTTCTTGGAAAGCAGCTACCGCTCTCCGAACTACTCCCGGTCCGCAATCAACTAGATAAGCCACTCCATCCACAATAATGGCCACTGCTGGGCCCGCTCGATCAGGTTCACAATTGGGAGTACCGGTACCGAGCAAAACAAGCTGCGTGCTTGCGGCAGCCCCGGCCTCAAGACCTCGCGCCTCGAGGTTAAGTGCCCCGGCAAAACTCATCATAGCCATTAAAAAATAAAAGAAAAGAATCCGGAGAAAACCGATTTTGGAGATAAGCCCTATCTTTTTTTCCGTCTTGCCTTTTCTGGTTTTTCCCCTGATTATCTTCTTATCTTCCATAGTTCCTCCTCTCTTTCTTCTATTTTTTTCTTTTCTCTTGTTTATCTTCGGCCTATTAACAATCTGGTTTTCATTGATTTTTTCGCTTATTTGTCTTCTTGCCTTTTACATTTCTCGCCACCCTCTTTTTCTTCTCCTCTCGTTAATAATTTCCCCGTCCCTCCTAGGCTCGAGCATCAATCCTTATTTTTTCTTCTCTGTCCTTTCCTTTAAGGATTTCATGACTTTTCTCAGGCTCGAAAAACCAAGCCCGACCCCCACCACAACCAGACTACCCACAAGAATATAGAGAGTCCAGGCAAGGCCTAAGCCTTCACCCGGAAGGACTGCCTGAACCGGTCCCCGAACGACAAAAAGAAGGGCCGTCAAACCGGCTCCAAAGCCAAGGGCAGCTGCCTTTTCATCAACTTTTTTAAAAAGGAGTCCCAGGAGAAAAACGCCGAGCAGGCCTCCATAGGTATAAGAAGCTATCCCCAGACCAAGCTCAACCGCCGCGGGTCGCTCCCGGCCGGCGCCAACTTGAAGCAGGGCAAAAACAAGAGCTGCTCCCGCCAGGACTATTCCCCAGCCAAAAGTCATCCACCGGGAAAGTTTTAATTCCCGCTGGGGAGAGAGGTCCTCTCCCCGGAGCGGTTTATATAAATCGAGCATAGTAGCTGAAGCCAGCGAGTTAATGGAAGAAGAAAGAGTGCTCATCGCCGCCGCCAGAATGGCAGCCACAATCAACCCGGCTAACCCGGCTGGAATTTGCTCGACAATAAAGCGAGCAAACACTTCATCAGCCGTGGCCAATCCCAGAGCAACGGGTGACTGGCCGCCATAAAAACCAAATAGAAGCAGACCAATAGCCAGAAAAAGGGCATATTGAAAGCACACGACAAAGCCACTAGTAATAAGGGCCTTCTGGCTGGACCGGAGATTGCGGGTAGCCAGCAACCGCTGGACGATCAGCTGGTCGGTGCCGTGGGAAGCCACTGAAAAAATAGCGCCGCCAATAACCGCGGTAATTAAAGTATAAGGCTCCGCTAGAAAATCAGCTAAGCTGAGGTTAAAGCCGGTGGAGATCAACTTCAACTTGCCCCCCGCTCGGGCTAACTGCCAGAATGAACTCCAGCTCCCCGCCAGGTGACCGAGAATAATCCCCACGGCCGCTAGAGCCCCGCTGGCATAAATCGCCCACTGGACAACATCCATCCAGACAACAGCCCTGATGCCTCCTTTATAAGTGTAAATAAGCGTCACGGCGGTAAGCACAATAATAGCCAAAAAATAGACTTGAAGGGCCGGCCATTTAAAACCAGCCAATTTCAAAATGATCACCAAAGGAATGGCGGAGGCAAAAAGACGCACCCCATCAGCCAGCACCCGAGTGACCATAAAGGTAGCCGAAGTTAGCCGGCGGAGTTTCAGGCCAAATCTCTGGCCGAGAAATTCATAAGCCGTGGCCATTTCACCTTTAAAAAATCGGGGTAAAAAGACGAAGCTGACCACTAGGCGGCCAAGGATATAGCCGAAGGTGATTTGAAGAAAGGTTAAATTGCCTTTATAGGCTACAGCCGGGATGCTAATAAAAGTC
>Ga0209834_10000051_pt1 | contig 60582 bp, 48 predicted proteins | sample Mar14236cmmetaG_FD_184134 | JGI IMG/M metagenome (GOLD analysis project Ga0209834, IMG submission 184134) | Marine hydrothermal vent microbial communities from Guaymas Basin, Gulf of California to study Microbial Dark Matter (Phase II) - Marker... ... | reverse complement strand
GTTAAGATACCGGGGGGAAGGGGGGTCTACCGTCCGGTGCAAGAGAGCCAGCTCCTGCGGGGATGGATTAGTGAACGGCAGCTGTCCGGTTAATATCTCGAATAAAACAATTCCCAAACTATACACATCCGAGGCAGGTGATGGGGCTCTCCCGGCAGCCTGTTCAGGGGAAAAGTAAGCTGGTGAACCCCAGATTGCCTGAGATCGTTCATCATGTTTTACCGATGCCAGAGCTCTTGCAATGCCAAAATCAGTCACCTTTAAACGATTATCTGGTGTGATCAGCATGTTGTGAGGTTTGATATCACAGTGGACCAGACCCGCCCGGTGGGCATAGCCGATACCAGCGCAGGCCTGCACAAATAAGCGTGATGCCAGGGGTACAGGCAGAGCACCAGTATTCTTGATGATCTGTTTCAGATCCGTTCCGGGGACATATTCCATGACAATAAAGAGCCGGTCTTTGTCAAAACCGAAGTCATGGACAGTGACAATGTTTGGGTGAGTGAGATTTGCAGCAGCCCGAGCCTCTTCCTTGAATCTTTCCTGGAAAGCTGTTGAAGAAGAGAAATCTTTTCTGAGGATCTTTACCGCAATGGTCCGCTCCAGCATGAGGTCAGTGGCCTGATAGACGATGGCCATGCCACCCTCCCCAACTTCTTTATCCAGCCGGTAGCGGTCATTTAATATCTCAGACATTTTGGTTTTTCCTGTGGACCAGTGCCGGTTTGATTGTACCATCATCTGATTGACGGTGATATCTGGATAGAGTAAACTTTGTTAGTATTGCAAACGACTATCCCATTTTTTCAGGAGTTTGGATGAGAGCTCAGTTGATCTACAATCCCATGGCAGGTAAGTTTCCCTCTGAACCCCTAATAGAGAGAGCGGGAAGAGTATTAAGGGCCAATGGCTGGGAGGTAGATATCGTTCAGACAAAAGGGAAGAACCACATTACCAGATTAGCCAAAAGGGCTGCGGTGATGGGGATCGATGCCCTATTTATTGCCGGTGGTGATGGATCCCTGCACAGGGCGGCAGCTGGCTTATTAGGTAGCCAGACAGCTTTAGCCGTATTACCATCCGGCACAGCCAACGTCTTTGCCCAGGAGCTGGGATTGCCTAGCTTGTCCTGGACAAATCCAACTGCTTTGGAAAGCAGCGTCAAGAAGCTGCTAAACGGGACTGTCCGAACCATGGATGTAGGCATTTGTCAGGGTACCCCATTCTTATTATGGAGTGGAGCGGGTTTTGATGCATTTGTGATCCACCATCTTGAGCCACGTTCCCGCTGGCAGAAGCAGTTCCCATCCACTCAGTACGCCGCCAATGCGGCCTGGCTTGCCCGCTCCTGGACAGGAATGGACTTAAAGATCTGGGTCGATGGCGAAAAGATCGACGGTACATATATTGTCGTCCTGGTGACCAATATTCACCTCTACGCTGGAGGAATAGCAGAACTATCCCCCAAGGCGAAGATCGATGATGGTAAAATTGACCTCTGGTTATTTTCAGGGGATACTATGCAGGAGACTCTCCAGCATATTTTTGACCTGGCCGCAGGACGGCACATTGATTCGGATAAGACCAGTTATTTTTCTTGCGAAGAGATCAAGATCAAATCGAAAAAGGATATGTTCCTGCAGCTGGATGGCGAACCAATCCCACCGTCTAAAAATGTCAATATTTCGATCAGTCCACAATCACTCAAGGTCCTTGTGCCCAACGATCTGCCGCGGCCTTTATTTTCAAAAGATCACTAATGAAAGATATCTTTAACCCATGGGTAATTGCAGGTTCGGTCCTCATAGCAAGTTTATTGTTGGCAGGTAGTTTTCTGGCAGCAGGTCAGCTGACGCCATCAGACCAATCTGTATATAGTGGGGAGGCGGTGATAACTGTTATTCCTGTGCCAACCTATACACCAACCCCCTTGCCGACCCAACCAGATATTCCGGTTGTTAACCCAACAATTGAACCGGCGGCCGGTATCCATGTGAACGGATATGTACAGATTTTGGGTACTGATGGGGAAGGCCTTCGATTGCGAAGGGATCCTTCCCTGGAGGGTGAGATCGTTAATGTCGGATTGGAAGGGGAGATATTCCTGGTGATAGGGGGACCTGAAGAACGGGATGGGTATTTGTGGTGGCAGCTCGAAGCTCCATTGAATACGACCCGCAAGGGGTGGGCAGTCTCTAATTATCTGGTTTTCGCTCAAAGTCCTTAAATGAAAAACAGAAGGGAAACCCTTCTGTTTTATTTTATATCCAAAGCTGGTTTTGTTAATCCTTGGTGAGATGAACCAGGTGGTTGCTGAGGTTGTGTTTCACTGCGTAGGCAGCCGCTTCAGCCCGGTTGCTGACATCCAATTTTGAGAGAATGCTGCTGACGTAATTCCTGACTGTCCCTTCACCCAGGTAGAGGGTTTTGGCGATCTCCCGATTGGTATTGCCTTCAGACACGTGAATAAGGACGTGTTTTTCCTGGTCCGTGAGATCAGTAAAAGCCGAGGCTTCTTCTTCCCGGGCAGCTTTTCGAACTTCCTTAAATATTCGCTGAGTTACTGCTGGGTCAAGTAAGGCCTCTCCGCGACTGACAGCTTCGATGGCATCGATCAGATCGTTGCTGCCAACCTGTTTTAAAATATATCCAGAAGCGCCTGCCCGGATTGCCGAAAATAACATTTCATCCTCAGCATATGAGGTCAGCATGATCACCTTGGTATCGGGGTGCTTTTCGATGATCTTTTCACAAGCTTCAATGCCTGATCCACCGGGAAGGCGGATATCCATAACCACAACGTCAGGATGGTACTGGTCGGCCTTGGTTACCGCTTCTTCCCCAGTAGCTGCTTCAGCGACAACCTGGAATTTTGTATGACGATCGAGAAGGGATTTCAGACCCAATCGCACTACTTCATGATCATCTACTAATAAAATCCGTTGAAAGGACATTTTGTTACTCCTGTATTTAGCTAAGAGAGTATATACTAGAGTGCCCTGGATGGCAAGGAACCTTGTTACCCTGCCTGGAAAGGATTCGGTTGTATTCCCAGGTAGAGCAGATGATGATCCTGATGATCGGTCAGGCCGTCTTCCGGTATTTGCTGATTGTATTGTGTGGGCCGTGAGATGTGTCAGGATTAGTTATTCCGCTTTTTCCTGGTCCCTCCGGAAATTTACAAAACGATATCCGACCCCTCGTTCTGTTAAAATATATTTTGGATTGGAAGGGTCTTCTTCCAATTTTTTCCTGAGATAATTGACATAGAGGCGGACATAATGGGGCTCATCCTGATACTCGAAACCCCATACTTTGGAAAGAAGTTGTTCATGGGTATTTACCCAGCCAGCGTTCTGGACCAGGTGATATAACAGGCGGTATTCAGTTGGCCGGAGATCTACTTTTTTGCCTTCTACCCAGACTTCACGCCGGGAAAAATCGATAGTTAACCGGTCATCAACTTCGATCTGGTCAACCTGGTCTTCTTTGAATGATTTTGTGCGCCTGAGCACTGCCCGGATCCGGCTGACCAGTTCACGGGGACTGAATGGTTTGGTGATATAGTCATCTGCACCCAGTTCAAGCCCCTGGATTCGATCATCTTCCTCACCTTTGGCAGTCAGCATGATCACTGGAACGTTATTAACTTCCCGGATCTTTTTCAGGACTTCAAAACCATTGATATCAGGCATCATGATATCCAGCAGGATTAGATCCGGTAGCTGGGTTCTAACTTGTTCCAAAGCTTCTTTTCCGTTGTAGGCGGTCACTACCTCAAATCCATCCTGTTCCAGGTTCAACTGGATGAAACGAACCATGCGCTGTTCATCATCAACAGCCAGAATTTTGTATCTTGTTTTTTCACTGCTCATAATTATTATTCCCTGATGAAGCTGACTACCTCTGCGGCGGTATCTCCAGGTAGGATCTCTAGAAAACTGATTTCGGACCAAGGCCAGTAAACGGTCACTACGTTACGCTCCAGATAGATCAAATCTTTGCCATCCTTCTGTCTTGGATTGCTGAGTTTGATCAGTACATCTGTTAATTGCGGCATTTCATCAATTTCTGCAAGCATAGGTTCCGCATTTCTGATGTGGACTATGACTGAATTTGACATTAAAAACCATCCTTATTTCATGTCTTTCGGCAAGATCACTTTCATATTGAATTTGCCCAGGGATAACACATCACCATGATTCAATGGAACTTCTGAGTTGGCCGGAATCTCATACCCGTTAACGCTTGACCCGTTAGCGGATCCCAGGTCGACTACAAAGATCGTGTTCTTTTTAGTATTGATCCGAATCGTTGCATGCACCCGGGAAATCCCCATATCATAAGCTTCATAATTATTCAGATCAACATCCGGTGTTATGACCTGTCCTTCTACAAAACGACCGATGGTAAATTCATTTTGTTCGGGGATTTCGATCACTTCTTCTCTTTCGGTACTGTACAAGATAAAGGTGCTATTTTCCAGGAGTTTTTTGGGGATTGTTTGACTGAAGTCGACTTCCAGTCCCCGAATTTGGTTAGGGTATACCAAGGTGTTCACCATTTTGTCGGAGGTAAATGCCACTTGCGAACCGCACTCTCCACAAAATAGGACGCCTTTGTATTCCTGATTATTACATACTTTGCAGGTAATCATGTTTTTTCTGGTAAAAGCAGTCTCATCGTTCCATATTTGAGCTGCTTCTTGCCTGTGGGGCTGAAGTTGTTGTGGGATTTTATATAATCTGCTTCATTCATGGCAATTTTTGCCAGAGCATCTTCCCCTTTTGCCATCAGATGGGAGGATAGATTGAGCAGTCTCTGGTATGCTGTACCTGGATTGCCGCTGGCTATATCCTGTTGAGCTTTTTCCTGCAGCCGATAGAAGGTAAGGTGTGAGATAGCCTTGAAGATCTCTGGCGGAGGCGGTTCTAAATTTTCAATATCCGAGCTGAGGGTCCTATCCAGAGTGATGGGTATAACTTGATCCCGAATCTTTTTCTTAATAATAAACTCTCCGGATACGATCACAGCCCGATCGATTTCCCCTGGGATGGGATCAACCAGGAATTCAAACAATACACGATGCGGTTGATGTTTTTTTAATATTCCCAGAGAATAATTCTCCTGGATAGGTAAAGGAATGGCTTCAGGAAGGATTCTGAATGCTGAGAGCATCTTAACACCAGGTGCTGGAGTAACTTCAAGGGTCAAGCGTCTTGAAAAAGCCTCTTTGAGAGATGCTACGCTGTGTTCCAGAAACTCCTTGACTTGCTCTAGATCATGAACAAAAAGGGATTGTCCGCCAGTCAGGGCACAAAGTTGATCCACGAACTCATCATTCCACTCGATCCCTATCCCTAAACCACTAATTCCAATATCCTGATCAGCGGCAGTATTTGCCAGTGCGATGCAGTTATCCTCATCTCCGTAGGTATGGCCATCGGTGATCAGGATGATATGGTTAACATAATTCAAAGTAGGGTGTTTTCTGATTTCTTCATATCCGGCTTCGATGCCCTGGAAGATTTCCGTTCCTCCTTCTGCATACAGATCGTTCAGAGCGGTTTCGACTTGGACATCACTTGGCTGTGTTTGGCTGGTGAGTAAAACCTTGGCCCTGTCGTTAAAACTGATTACTGAAACAAGGTCATCTTCTCCAAGATCGCTGATGATCTCTTTTGTAGCCGCTCTCAGGATATCCAGACGGGGTCCCTTCATGGAAGTGGAATTATCGAGAACCAGGGAGATGTTTAACGGAAGATCAGCGGATTTTTGTTCTTCATCCTTAGTCGAAACGATATCAACCAGGGAATATATTACCTGGGGTTCTTCCAATCTTAATAAGGCTTCCTGGCTGTATTCAATAGCAGTCAGAATGCCAGATGATATATCATGTGGATCCCGGTCCTGATCGTAATCACCTTTTCTATTTGGATCAGACAGGATCTTATAGGCTTCCTGGATATCCAGGAAGAGCTGAGTCGCCCCATCATTCCTGTTTACATCTGGATGTGTTTTTCTTACTGCAAGCCGATAGGCCTTTTTAATAGCTTCTTCTGAAGCTCCTGTTCCAATGTTCAGCCTGCGGTAAAAATCAGTCTTATCTGGCATGTTTTCAGTGAAAACCTAAGAAAACTCTACTAATATTGCAGAAATATTATCCGGGCCTCCAGCATCATTTGCCGCATCGATCATACGGTCACAAATATCCTGGGGGTTTATACCTGATTTGATGATAGTTTGCAGTCCTTCTTGTCCAACAATACTCCATAATCCGTCAGAGCACACAAGCAAGGATCCGGATTCTGGTCTGGTGGTGGATATGATCTCAGGTTCAAAAGGTTCCCCCTGGCCCAAAGCTCTGTAAAGAACATTTCGTTGGGGGTGCACAGCAGCCTCTTCTGGAGTAATTTGGCCCAGTTCCTGAAGACGTTTTACAAGTGAATGATCCCTGGTCAGCGCTTCCATGGTGCTGTCCGTGGCGATTGAATATACACGGCTGTCGCCGACATGGGCAATAGTCATCTGGTCGCCGACGATCAATATGGCTGTCACTGTCGTTCCGCCGCCGTAGGAATTCCTGATGATCTCTGAATTGGCCTGTTCGATCCCGTTATAAAAAACCTCCCGGAAGGATAGTTCGCCTGGTACGGGATTCAGCCCCATCATTGGTGTGTAAATTTCGGTCAATATAGTACCAACAACTGTTCTGATCGCCAGTTCACTGGCGATCTCGCCATTTTTATGACCGCCCATCCCATCTGCAACGACATATAATCCGAAGGGAATCTCATTTTCATTAAAAGAGAAAAACGTAGTTAAAGTGAAGAATGCATCTTCATTATGGGACCTTTGTTTCCCGGGGGAGAGGCCATAACCGACATTGATATGAGGTGAGCTGTATCCGACAGATTCTGTGTCGACCGGAATAGTTATCTTGTCCAACTCTTTGGTCACAACAGTAGAATCTTCTCCATGAACTACAGTTTCAGGTTCAACAGATTTGGGCTGGAAGAACTTTTTAAGTGAGTTGAGCAGTTTATTGGTCATTTCCTCTCGATTCTTAGGCTGGTAAAGCGTAGAACTTGTTATCAGCTGCACCAATATAAATTATGTCGTCAACGATGATGGGGGAACCGGTGATCTGGCCCTCAGCCTGATATTTCCATCTTAAGCGTCCGCTCCCTGCATGCAAACTATATACCATTCCGTCCACATTACAAAAATAGACAGCCCCTTTGTAAAAGACTGGAGAGCTGTTGATCTGATTATCAGTATCAAAACTCCATACTTTTTTGGTTGATTTTGAATTAATACAGTAGAAAGTATTGTCTGTGGAACCTACATAAATGTGGTTTTCGTGAGTTGTTGGCGTACAAATTGAGCCGTTATCCATTCGGAAACGCCAGATCACCCATCCCGATTTAGCGTCGATGGCATATAACATGGCATCGAGAGATGTGATATAGATGATATTGTCATTGTGATGTGGAGAAGCTGTTACAGAGCGTTTTGCGGCTGTTCTCCACTTGATATTGCCGCTGAAATCATAACATTGGATTTCACCGTTATCGCTTCCAACATACACTCGCTCATTCACCACAAGCGGACTGGACCTGACAGAAGAGCCAAGGTTCACACTCCAGGCTTCGCGCCCGGCCATAAGATTTAACACGTGTAAATGTTCATCATCAGAACCGATGAATAAATGCCCTTCCGCGATAGCGGGTGAAGAATAAATAGCTCCATCAGTGGGTTGGACCCAAACCTTCTTCCCACCACGGCAGCTTACAGCATGGATATATTGATCGGTGGAGCCAAAATATACCTTATTGTCATTAATGGCTGGTTTGCTGACAATGCCTCCATCAGCGGCATATTTCCAGATAAACTTCCCGTTATCAGCAGCCAGCGCATACATATTATGGTCATAGGATCCGATATATACGACCCCTTCGTGGTAGGTAGCTGTACCGCGGATTTCATCCTCGCAGGTGAAACTCCAAATAGGAGAGTGGCTTTGATCCTGGAAGAATTGTGTTGCCTGAGCTACTGAGATCTCATCTTCCAGCATACCTGTTTGCTGAGCTAGGGAGATCAGGGCTTTACGCATGATCGCGGCATTTTCGAACCGGTCTGGCGGGTTGTACATTAACGCTGTGTTGACGATGGTTTCTAGGGCGACGGAAACATTGGGGTTCGCTTGCCGGATGGGGCGTTCATCAAAAGTGAATGGGGGTTCAGTTCGTGGATCCTGGTTTGTTAACAAATGGTGGAGGGTCGCCCCCAGGGCATAGATATCCACTGCTGGAGACGCTTCACCCCGGTACTGTTCTGGCGGAGAATAGCCCTCGGTTCCGATCATGGTCCCTTTGGATCCAGTTTGGAAAGTTTTAGCGATACCAAAATCAACCAGGCGGATCTGATTCCTGCGGGTGATCATCACGTTGGCAGGTTTGATATCCCTGAAGATGATCGGTTCTGGTTCATGGGTGTGAAGGTAATCCATCACGTCACAGAGGGCAATACCCCAGGCTATGACTTCTTCGTCCCCGAAGGGTGCCCGTCGCTGTTGGAGTTTGATTTCAAGGTTATCACCCTCAATGAATTCCATCACCAGGTAGGATCTGGCGCCGAGGGTGAAATAATCATAAATTGTGGGAATCGCGGGGTGACTGATTGTGGCGAGGATATTGGCTTCCCGTTCAAATCCTTCCACGATGTTTGCCTGGATATCTGGGTCCGTGGCCTGGTTGATCATTTCTTTTACAGCAACAACCTTTTCAACCTTAAACCTGAGGTCCTGGGCTCGATATACAGCACCCATTCCTCCCCGGCCTACAGTGGACAGGATCTTATACCTGCCTTCAAGTTTAGTGCCTGGTTGAAGGTATTCAAGGGCTTTTGATCTCTTATCCAGATTTTGGGTTATCTTCCTAGTTTCCAGACCAAACCTCCCGGTGAACTTTCAGCTCACTTTATTATATCCTCTTTCAATTTACGGCATTTTCTTTAATGAATGGATTTTATCATAAACCCCTTCTTCTTCGCCAACCCGCATGGGAATTAAAGGGCTGGTGAGAGCTTCTCTGGGGGCATCATAACGGAATTGCAAGGCAGGGTTTATAATGTAACTGTGTGTAATATTGGAAAAGGAGGGAGTTCACTCCCTGGGAAATATATTTATGGATAATTCGATCTATCAGTCTCCTTTCTCATGGCGGTACGGATCTGATGAAATGCGGAAGATCTGGAGTGTTCACAATACACGAACTCTCTGGCGCAGGATCTGGGTTGCCCTGGCAGAAGTCCAGGTTGAGTATGGTCTGGTATCCAGCCATCAGGCTGCGTTATTGAAAAATAAAGTCGACGAGGTTGATCTGTCCCGATCCCTCGAAGTGGAATCCAAACTGCAGCATGACCTAATGGCCGAATTAAAGGTCTTTGCTGAACAATGCCCTGAGGCAGGGGGGATCCTGCATCTGGGTGCGACATCAATGGATATTAAGGACAATGCCGGGGTTCTCCAGCAAAAGAGCGCTTTAGAGCTGATCCTGCAGCGGTCCAGAGAGGTTCTGATCTACTTGGCCGGATTGATCATAGAGTGGGCGGAAACTCCGTTGATTGGATTTACTCATCTGCAGCCTGCAGAGCCGACGACACTAGGGTACCGTCTGGCTCAACCTGCTCAAGATCTTCTGAATTATCACCAGGAATTGACTAGATTTTCGGAAATGATCAAAGCCAAAGGTTTTACCGGCGCGGTTGGGACCAGCGCATCTTTTGCTGTCTTGCTGGGAAAGGAGAACCTGCCGTCATTTCAAGATAAGATCTCCAGGAAACTGGATCTGTCGTTTTACCCCGTAGTAAATCAGACTTATCCCCGCATCCAGGATTATCAACTGCTTTCATTACTGGCCGGACAAGGTGCTGTGATATATAAGCTGGCATTCGATCTGCGGCTGTTGCAATCTCCGGTCCTGGGAGAATTGGCCGAACCTTTTGGGAAAAACCAGGTGGGATCATCAGCGATGCCATTTAAACAAAATCCGATCAAGGCTGAGAAATTAAACTCCCTGGGGAGGATCCTGGCTCAGCTGCCCCGGACTGCCTGGGATAATGCAGCCCACTCTCTTTTAGAGCGAACCCTGGATGACAGCGCCAATCGCAGGATTGTACTTCCTGAGGCATTTTTATGCGCTGATGAGATGCTGATCGCGCTGACTGAGATCCTGTCCGGGCTGCAAGTATATGAGGATGCCATTCAGAAGAATCTGTCAGAGTATGGCCCATTTGCAGCTACAGAAAAGGTAATGATGCTGTTGAGCAAAAAAGGTGCAGACCGCCAGGAAATTCACCAACGGCTGCGAGATCACTCTCTCCAGGCCTGGGCTGCTGTACGCCTGGGGGAACCGAATCCGCTAATTTCCCTGGTTGGGGGCGATCCTGTCTTCAGGAAATATCTGTCTGCTGAGGAGTTGAATGATGCCATGCAGGGAGAAGGGTATCTTGGTGATGCCGTGGATCGCGCCAGGGAATTTGCCGAGGGGATCAAAGACATATTCCCCGGCTGATCCATAATTATCTAAATTTATTTCTATATTCCCAATCCCTGATACTTGATGAATAAATCCTTCTTTAACGAAAATCAGATGGGAATTCTGGTTTATTGTCCAAGATTTTTTCGATGGTACCAATAACGTCTGGAGTCAACTGATCAACTACCTTCAAGGCCAGCATGTTCTCCTCAACCTGGGATGGTTTTGAAGCCCCGGTGATCACTGTACTTACATTGGGATTTGTAAGACACCAGGCCAGGGCCAGTTGGGCTGTAGTGCAATTCAGATCTTGAGCGACTTTGGATAGTTGACCCACTTTTTGTACCTGTTCTTGCGCTTTATCATCGGTAAATCGCTTCCGGAGCCATTCATATCCTTTAAGGTTTGCCCGGGAGTCATTGGGGATACCTTTATTATATTTACCGGTCAATAAGCCGCTTGCCAGGGGGCTCCAGATAGTGGTGCCCAGACCTATCTCGGTATATAAACGCTGATATTCGACCTCTACACGCTCCCTATGGAACATATTGTACTGAGGCTGTTCCATCAAGGGAGGAATGAGATGCTCACGGCGAGCCACTCCATAGGCTTCCATAATTTGCTGAGCGGACCACTCGCTGGTCCCCCAGTAGAAAGCTTTGCCCTGATCGATCAGGTGGTTGAAGGCGCGGACAGTCTCTTCGATTGGTGTATGGATATCAGGCCTGTGGGCAAAAACCAGGTCGACATATTCCAGTCCCATTCTCTTCAGCGAACCATCCATGCCTTCGATGATATGCTTCCTGGATAAACCAATTACATTCGGACTTTCTCCACCCCAGAAGATCTTGGTGGATAACACAAGGTTCTCTTGTTTCCAACCGATTTTCCTGATAGCTTCACCCATGATCTCTTCCGATTTACCATTGCTGTATACTTCAGCATTATCGAAGAAATTCACACCAGCTTCATAAGCAATTTTCATCAGAGAGATGGCTTTATCGACATCTACCTGGCTTCCAAATGTTACCCAGGATCCAAAAGACAATTCAGAGACTTTCAATCCTGATTTTCCTAAAAATCTGTATTTCATGTCTCAACCTCCAAATGGTTATTTTTGAATAATATTCTTACGAGCCTGGTCAACCACTTCTTTTGAGGCTGCGGCGATGATTGGAAAAGGGATCTTATGGTAATCAGTTCCGGGCTCTGCAGGGAAGGGCTGTAAATCCCCAAAAGGTTCGATCGTACCGCCGGCTTCTTTTATGATCAGCCAGCTGGCAGCAAAATCCCAGATGCGAACTGTGCTCTCAAATGCCAGAACCGCTTTATTATTTGCGATCAGGCACAGGTGGTAGGCTGCCGCGCCCAGGGACCGGTTTTTATATGGCAGGCTAACTCGGTAGAGTTTATGCATTCTGGAACAATGAACAAATATTGGAAACAGATCCTCGTCAAAATCTTCAAAAACTTTCAGAGGTTGGCCGTTTAAAAATGCACCTCCTCCCTGAACAGCAGTAAAAAGTTCATCTGTGACTGGAAAATAAAGGGCTGCCGCTTGGGGCCTCCCGTTTTCCAGGTGTGCAATTGATACCCCCCAATAATCCAATCCCCGGCTGAAATTTACAGTTCCATCCAGTGGATCAATGATCCAGGCATGCTGGCTGTTGGGAAATATCGTCGATCCTTCTTCGCTTAGAATTTGATCCCCTGGAAATTCACCCAGGATCATCTCCTGAATCGTTTTATCAGCAGCCCGGTCGGCTTCTGTGACCAGAGTCTGATCCTTTTTCAAAAACCCTGTTCGATCACCACTCTGGTAAAGGCCGAGCAGGATTTTCCCGGTCTGGAGGGCTGCTTTTCTGGCTAAGTCTGATCGGCTTGATTTCATATCATTCCCTTAAATTGCTAGGCTAAGTCTGGATTCTTATATTCGATATTTGGATTGAGAAGGAACTCTGCCACAGCTTCTTGCGGGCTGATCTCTCCCGCCAGGACTGCTGTTTCATAGCGCCTGAACCATTTGGATAACTGAGGCCATCCCAAACGTAATTCAGCCAGGATAAGATCAGCGAGGGATCCGCCTTCTGGGATAAATCCGCTCGTATAAAAATCATCTTCTGCAGCCTTTTGATCATAATCGATCCGCACAATTTCAGCCTGCCAGGATTGATTATGGTAAGTGAGCTGGGCATACGATGCCCTGGTATCCCCGTCGAATGGCAGTCCGACAGATCCAGTGTTGATGATTGTAGTTTTTCCCCATTTCCTGATAAATGGTTGGTGAGTATGTCCAACCAGGAAAAGGTTGGCGTCCGTGTTAATTAATCCGGGTAGATCCAGTCCAGGCGTGTCCGGGTAGATTCCGATCCTGTCACCGGCACTCGATGCGTGGCAGGCCCAAACGAGTTGATCTCCTGCAGTTTCCTGAGAGATCTGAACAGGCAGATCTTTTACTGCCTGAATATCCTCGCTGGAAAGGGTTTCATAAGTAAAATGGATCACTCTCCTGAGTTCATATTCCATACCGGAATGGGGAAGTGCGGGATCTTCCATATTGAGGACATAACCCTCATGATTGCCTTTGATGATGTGCCAGGCAGAGGATTTTCCTCTCTCCTGGATCAAATGCAGGCATTCTCGAGAGCGTGGTCCGCGGTTAATGATATCCCCCAGAACAAGCACCAGGTCAGGACGCCAGCGATCAACGTGATCAAGTACGGTAATCAGGGCCTGGTAATTACCGTGGATATCTCCCAGAGCAGCTATCTTCATAACTCAGGGTTGTGTTTCGATGATCTGCACATAATCCAGGGTTTCACTCGCTTTGGATTGGACTCCCAAAAGTTTGAGAAGATCATCAGCAACCTGGGCTTTCTTCTCTGCGTCCTCCAAACTCCAGGTTCGGCTTTTGACTTCAAGGAAAGTTCCAAGGTCAGGCTCATCCAGGCGATCGAAATTGATGAAGAACTCAATATTGCGGAAGGATACTTTCCAGCGCCGGCGATCCTTCTCGATGTAGGTTTCATCGGTTGGTTTAAAGTATTCTTTGTAGAATCGGAGACTGTGGGGCGCCGGAGCGATAAAACGGCTGCGAGATAGAAGGACATCCTGGGGGAAGTGTTTTTCTCTCTGGGGTCCAATCAATGTCAGCCGATAACGGACATTCTCAACTTCTCCCTTGGCATCAATGAATTCGTCTTCCCGATAGCGGAGCCAACCCTCTTCCGGATCCTCAAATTTGAAGTAAGTGTCAAATTCATGGTAATGGCGGTGATACAGGATCTCCAGTTCGGATTCTTTCAATTTTGTGATCACATTTTCGGGATCATCAACCTTTACTTTGATCTGGACCTCATAACTTTCCTGTTCTTCCGCGCCGCCGATAGCAATCAGTTTGGAATATACGGACTGGAATCTTTCCACGAGGAAACGGTCAATTTCCAATGCCAATGACTGAGCTTGTGGCAGTAATTTATCAATATCTACAGTTAATAGTTTCTGTTCCCGCATCAGCCATTTACCATCAACCATCACATCTGTTACATCGGTGGATTTTGCAGCATATACCAGCTGGGCATAAATACTGTTAGGATCGTTGCGGTAATGGGGAGAATTGTGAAGGGTGTCAATATTCACCAGGATCAAATCTGCCTTTTTCCCGACCTCCAAAGACCCAGTCAGGTCACCAAGGTGAATGCATTTTGCTCCCATGCTGGTTGCCATGGCGATCGCCGTCCGGGCTGGGACGACAGTTGGATCTCCACTGCTTCCCTTGGCAAGCAGAGCTGCCAGGCGGATTTCCTCGAACATATCCAGATCATTATTTGATGAGACGCCGTCTGTGCCGATTCCGACGTTCAATCCCAGCTCTAACATCCGAGAGACTTTTGCGATTCCGGATGACAATTTCAAATTGGATGTGGGATTATGGGCTACACCTACTCCATAGCGCCCCAATTTATGCATTTCCCTTTCGTCAATATGCACACAATGAGCGGCAATGACCTTGGCACTGAAAACATCGAATTGCTCGAGATAAGGGACCACAGGCATATCAAATTCATCCAGGCAATCTTCAACTTCCTGGGAAGTTTCAGCGATGTGAATATGAAGCGGGACATCATATTTCTGGGCCAAAGCTGTAGCCGAACCTAGGATATCCACCGTTGATGTATAAGCAGCATGTGGGGCAATCGCAGGGGTGATCAGCGGGTGGCCCTTCCATTTTTTGATCATCGTTTCCGAGGCAGCCAGAGCTTCCTCATAGGAATCGGCATCAGGGGAAGGAAATTTGAGAATGGTCTGACAGCAGATTGCCCGTAAACCGGCTTCTGCGGTAGCTTCAGCCACTTGATCTTCAAAATAATACATATCCGCAAAGGAAGTCACCCCGGACCGGATCAATTCAGCACAGGCCAGAGATGTGCCTAAGTGTACAAATTCGGGGCTGACAAATTCTCTCTCAACAGGCATGATAAAGCCCAGCAGCCAGACATCCAGCCTGAGGTCATCGCCCAATCCGCGCAGCAGGTTCATGGGGACATGGGTATGTGCATCCACCAATCCGGGCATGAGGATCTTTCCTTTACAATCGATCACTTCCGGGGCTTGATATTCCTTCGTGAGTTGATCCATATTCCCTACGGCCTGGATATGATCTCCTGTAACAGCAACCGCCCCTTTTTCATAACGGTTGAAATCATCATCCATGCACAGCACATGGGCGTTTATGAATAATTTGTCAGCTTTCTGAACCATATCTACCTCACTTATTTTCCGGGACAACTAGATTTCTGTCCCAGGAACACACATTAACCTGCATATTGGATAATATCCTTCGATAAATCGCTGATTCCATCCAGGAAGAAAGATCTGGATCCTTTATCTGTCAGGAAAAGTTTTACCTTTCTGATGACGATCTTAAGGACAAAACCGCGACCGCAGCGTTCAAAGCGGACCTCGCTCTCTCGGAGCGGGTTGATTGGATAACCACTCCTGGCCCCATTTTAAATAAGGATACCCGAATCATAAAATTATTAGAAAAGATTGTATCACCTGAATTCATTTTTTATCGAAGAGTTCATCTAATCTTATAGTTAGATTTGGATGATTTTTGAGGGGATTTCAGGGGTTTTTAGGCTCTCTAGATGGCTCCCGGGAAGAGGTTTGGAAGGGCGATGTATGGTAAAATAGAGCATTGATGAACATCAACAAAATTACCCTTCCAGAGCCTCCAAATGTTCTAAAATCCATCCGAAATGGGTTTGATGCAATCACAAAACATTTGATATTATTGCTCTTTCCAGTAGGGCTGGATCTCGTCTTATGGTTTGGCCCGCACCTCCAAATTAAATCCCTCATAGAGGGATTAATTACGAGTATGAATGATGTGCCAGAGCTCATGCCCGCAGATTTTGGAGAGGTAATGGAAGCCGGGCAAGAGATCTGGACAGCAGCTGCTCAGCGGATCAATCTATTGATCGGACTTCGATCCCTCCCCGTGGGGATATTCAGTTTATTTACCGGCATCCTGCCAGTAGAAAATCCGCTTGGCTCCCCGATCTTCTGGGATATATCCAGCCTGGGCACTGCGGGCTTGATCGTGTTGATAGCTTTTTCACTTGGCATTTTTCTGGGCGGGCTATTTTTTTCTGCAGTCCGTCAGGCAGCATTATATGATGACTTGAATTGGCGCACTATTTTTCAGGATTGGCCCAGAGTCAGCCTGCAATCCGGTATATTAAGCCTGATCTGGATAATATTTTTCATGGCTATTCTGGTTGTGGGCAGCTGCGCGGCAACTGGAATTACGTTATTCAGTGTATCGCTGGGGCAAATGGTCATTATTCTGTTTGGAATTATTTCATTCTGGCTGATCTTTCCACTCATTTTCTCCCCTCACGGGATCTATTCTAAGGGACAAAAAGCCTGGAAATCCATATTATCCAGCATCCGATTGACGAACCTAACCTTTTTAAAAACCAGCCTATTTATTTTGCTGGTCCTGCTCCTAAACCAGGGATTGAATATGCTCTGGCAGGTTCCTCCAGAAAACTCCTGGTTGATGTTGATCAGCATAATCGGTCACGCATTTTTGACCACAGGGATGCTCTCTGCCAGTTTTGTGTATTACCAGGATATGAACCGCTGGTCGGACGAAATCCAGTCCCTGGGTCTTACTCAACCAATAGTTGAAGAACGATCAACAATAGAGAAATAATTATTATCATGGTATGATGCGGGTTTGCGTGAACCTTACTGGAGGTTTTTGTGGCTGATAAGAAACAAAAAATGTCCTATGATGCAAAAGATATCCAGGTCCTGGAGGGGCTTGAAGCTGTACGCCTTCGGCCTGGTATGTATGTAGGCGGAACTGACATCAAAGCTCTGCACCACCTCGTATATGAGGTAGTGGACAACTCAATTGATGAGGCGTTGGCAGAATATTGTGATGAGATTGAGGTCATTATTCATAAGGACGAAAGCGTCACCGTCACTGATAATGGTCGAGGCATCCCGGTGGATATCCATCCGGAGAAAAAAGTTCCTGCCCTGGAATTGGTAATGACCAAGCTGCACGCCGGCGGCAAGTTTGGCGGCAGTGGCTATAAAGTCTCAGGTGGTTTGCACGGTGTGGGACTTTCTGCCGTTAACGCCCTGTCCGAATGGTTCGAAGTTCTGGTCTGGCGTGATCGGAAGGAATATTTCCAGCGATATGAAAAAGGTGTGCCTGTTACCAAGTTGAAGGTTGTGGGAGATGCTCCCAAGGGAAAAACCGGTACAACCCAGACATTTTTATACGATAAGACCATTTTTGATCAAGAAATGGCTTTGCAGTTTGAAACCCTGGTGCAGCGTTTCCGGGAAATGGCTTTTGTCACCCGGGGTGTCACCATTAAATTCTCCGATGAAAGAATTGATCGTGAGATGAGTTTCTATTTTGATGGTGGTATCACTTCTTTTGTCCGCTACTTGAATCGCAATCGAGTAAAATTGCATCCGGTCATTCACGTTGAGAAGGAAGTTGAAAATATCGTGATCGATGCAGCCTTCCAGTATACAGATGCTTTTTCAGAATCCATCTATGCCTTTGCGAATACTATTAATACGCATGATGGCGGCACGCATCTGACTGGTTTAAGATCTGCAATCACCCGTACGATTAATAACTATGCCCGCACTAAAAAAATATTCAAGGATTCTGATCCTAACCTGTCGGGAGATGATACCCGGGAAGGTTTGACCGCGATCATCAGCGTGAAACATCCTTCACCCCAGTTTGAGAGTCAGACCAAGGTAAAATTGATGAATGCTGAGGTCAAGACTCACACCCAGCAGGTTGTTGCAGAAGGCGTAGAGGCATTTTTGGAAGAAAATCCTGCCGCGGCAAAAGCCATTATTAATAAATGCCTGACATCTGCGAGGGCAAGGCAGGCCGCCAGCAAAGCCAGGGACCTGGTTATCAGAAAATCAGCCCTTGAAAGCATGACTTTGCCAGGAAAACTGGCTGACTGCTCCTCCCGTAATCCCGAGGAATCCGAGATTTATATCGTCGAGGGTGATTCCGCTGGAGGTTCTGCCAAGCAGGGCAGAGACCGGCATTTCCAGGCCATTCTGCCGTTGAGGGGCAAAATCCTGAATACAGAACGAGCCAGGTTGAATCAGATGCTTGCCAATAACGAGGTTAAATCCCTCATTTCCGCTCTTGGTGTGGGTATTGGAGAAGGATTTGATATCGAAGGGTTGCGCTACTGGCGGGTGATCATTATGACAGACGCCGATGTTGATGGCGCTCATATCCGCACCCTCCTGCTGACTTTCTTCTTCCGTTATATGCAGCCGCTAATTGATGCCGGCCACCTTTATATCGCCCAGCCACCGCTATACCGGCTGAGTCATAAGAATAAACAGATCTACGTCTACTCCGAAAAGGAAAAACTGGATTTGTTCAAGGAACTGGGCCTCACCCCCGAGAAAGCGAAATTGCAGCGATATAAGGGTTTGGGTGAAATGAATCCCATTCAGCTGTGGGATACAACCATGGATCCTGAAACGCGCACTCTGTTGCAGGTCACTATTGAGGACGCCGCAGCGGCAGATAGAACTTTCGACATGCTGATGGGATCTTCTGTTCCACCCAGAAAGAGATTTATTATCACTCATGCCAATGAAGTAAGGAATTTGGATATCTAGTCAAGATAAACAGATGACGCTTAATCAAGGTCAGCTCCTTCGCGATCGCTACAGAATCATCGAGGTCCTAGGACACGGTGGGATGGGTTCAATATTCCGGGCCGTAGACGAGAACCTCGGTCTTGAAGTTGCAGTTAAGGAGAACCTATTTACGATTGATGATTATGCTCGCCAATTTCGTCGGGAAGCGACCATCCTGGCCAGTTTGCGCCATCCTCATTTGCCGCGGGTTTCTGACCATTTCACCGTCGAAGATCAGGGCCAGTACCTGATCATGGACTATATCGAGGGGGAAGACCTCCAGGAAAGATTGGAGAGAATTGGTCCTTTTGAAGAAGAAGAGGTTGTCTACATCGGGGCAGCCATCTGCGACGCCCTGTCTTATATGCATTCCAGAGAATCTGTGGTCCTCCATCGCGATATAAAACCAGCCAATGTGCGTATCACTCCAAGCGGGGGAGTGTTCCTGGTAGATTTTGGGCTTGCGAAAGTGATGCAAGGAGATCAAACTACCACGACTGGTGCCCGGGCAATGACGATGGGTTTCTCACCACCTGAACAATATGGGGCTGCCAGGACAGATGCAAGGACTGATATTTACTCCCTGGGAGCAACCTTGTATACAGCGTTAACCGGATTAACACCCGAGGACAGTCTGGCTCAAACCATGGACCAGGAGGAACTCACTCCTGTACGGGAGAGAAACCCCAGGGTCTCCAAGCGAGTTTCAGAAGCAGTTGAAAAAGCTCTTCAGGTTCACCCCAACAACCGCTGGCAAATGGCTGCAGAATTCAAGAATGAGCTCTTAAAGGCTCAGAGCGGAAGATTCAATATCAATTTTGGGTTTGATCCGACATCGACAGCGATATCAAAAAAGCCGGATCCCAAAAAACCTCCCGGTGTGATCGTCCGCGGTGTGGAAACCAAACAGATCACAAAAAAGCGGACCCCCCGGGATGCGAACGCTTCCGCAGAAAAGAATGGAACACCCCGACAGCGCATAAAGATCGATCGAGGTGGATGTCTGGCATTTATTGCTCTTTTGACTTTTATTCTGATCCTAGCCGGTGCGGTTTTTGCGCTCCTGAATCCTGTTTTCACACGGAATTTAATAAATCTCTGGTTCTAGTCCCACCTGATAATAAAAATCTAGCACTATGCAAATTTCAGGGCTGAATTGCCCTTATTTTCACATATATGATTAAAATCATGACTTTAGCCAGATAACTTGTCTGACAATTGACAGGGGAGAAAGAATTTGCTAAACTTGTGGTTGTCAGACAAGTGAAAAAAGGATTCCTATGCCTACTCTACTCGTTAAGGACGCCCAGGTCTTGGTCACAATGGATGATCACCGTCATGAGATTCATGATGGTGGCCTTTTTATCAAAGATGGCTTTATTGAAAAAGTCGGAAAATCTGATCAATTGCCTTCAAAAGCAGATCAGATTCTTGATTTAAAGGGACATATTGTTCTACCTGGCCTGATCAATACCCACCATCATTTTTATCAGACCTTAACCAGGGTAGTGCCAGAAGCACAGGATGCCAACCTGTTCCATTGGTTGAAGACCCTTTATCCGATCTGGGCCAGAATGAAACCAGAGGATATCAGAATCTCTACCCGAACAGCGCTGGCAGAATTGGCTCTGTCTGGATGCACAACAGCATCTGACCAACTTTATTTGTTCCCAAACGGATCTCGGCTGGATGATGAAATCGAAGCCGCACTGGAAATGGGTCTGCGATTACACGCTTCCCGGGGATCAATGAGCCTGGGTGAGAGCAAGGGAGGTCTTCCGCCGGACAGTGTTGTGGAAGAGGAAGGGCAGATTCTGAAAGATTCCCAGCGTTTGATCGAAACTTACCATGATGCCAACCCCGGTTCCTATACCCAAATTGTCTTGGCACCTTGTTCTCCATTCAGTGTGACCGGGGATCTTATGCGCGAGAGCGCTGCCCTGGCCCGTGAGTATGGGGTTCAATTGCATACCCACCTGGCTGAAACAGAAGATGAAGTGGACTTCACAATCCAGAAATTTGGAAAACGACCGGTTGCCTATATGGAAGAAGTCGATTGGCTTGGTTCCGATGTCTGGTTTGCCCATTCTGTCTACCTCAATGAAAGTGAGATTGGCGTTTATGCCGATCATGGTTGTGGTGTTGCCCATTGTCCAAGCTCTAATATGCGCCTGGCATCTGGAGCGGCCTCTATCCTGGAGATGGTAGCAGCAGGAGTGGACGTTGGCATTGGTGTGGATGGCTCAGCCAGCAATGACGGATCGCATTTGTTAGATGAAACCCGTCAGGCGATGCTTCTCTCCAGGCTTAGAGCAGGGATCAACGGAGCGTCGCGCTCAGGTGGTGCTGATCAGCCAATAATGTCCGCCCGGCAAGCACTTGAGCTGGCAACCCGTGGTGGGGCAGCAGTACTTGGCCGGAAAGATATCGGATCACTGGAACCTGGCAAAGCGGCCGACTTTATTGCCCTGGATCTGGAAAGAATCGAATATGCGGGTGCATTGCACGATCCGGTTGCCGCTATGACCTTTTGCGCTCCAGTCAGAGTAGATTACAACGTGGTGGGCGGCAAATTTGTAGTCAAAGAAGGCCAGCTGACCGCAGTAGATATGCCTATGCTGATAGAAGAGCATAATCGGGCAGCAGCCCGTTTATTAAACGGATAGAAACTTGGCTTTTCCTAGAGGAGCATAAGATGGACCGAAAAGAAATTAGCAGCCGAACCAGAAATCTTGTGGATGTAGCGATGGGAAGGACCAAAGCTGATCTGGTTATTAGAAATGGTCAATGGGTTTGTGTCCAGTCCGGAGAGATCCTGCCTGGTACGGATCTCGCTGTAATTGGTGACAGAATTGCGTTTGTGGGAGATGATGCTTCCCATACTATTGGCGATAAAACGACAGTGATCGATGCTGATGGAAAATACCTGGTTCCTGGTTTGTTAGATGCGCACATGCATGTTGAATCAGGTATGGTAACCATTACTGAATTTGTCCGGGCAGTTGCCCCTCGCGGTACCACCGGAATGTTTATCGATCCGCATGAGATAGCCAATGTCTTCGGGTTGAAAGGTGTACGGTTAATGGCTGATGAAGCTGAAGGTCAGCCCATTCATGTTTGGGTTCAGATCCCATCCTGTGTGCCCTCTGCTCCCGGCCTGGAAACGCCAGGTTCATCCATTGATGCGGATGATGTGGCTGAAGCTATGAAATGGGATCGGATCATCGGTCTGGGTGAGATGATGAATTTCCCCGGAGTATTTTACAGCGATCAGATAATGCATGATGAGATGGCCGCTACTAGAGAGGCTGGAGGAGTGATCGGAGGTCATTATGCTGCTCTGGATCTGGGTATTCCCTTCCGTGGTTATGTGGCCGGTGGCCCCGAGGATGATCACGAGGGGACACGTAAGGAAGATGCTATTGCAAGGGTTCGGCAAGGTATGAAAGCCATGCTGCGATATGGCTCTGGCTGGCTGGATGTAGAAGCCCAGGTGAAAGCGATCACTGAGGACGAACTTGATTCCCGTCATTTTATTCTCTGCACGGACGATTCGCATTCAGAAACCCTTGTAAATGACGGTCATATGGACCGAGTGCTGCGGCACACGATCGGACTGGGTGTTGATCCCATGGTGGCTCTCCAGATGGCAACCATCAATACGGCGGAACACTTCGGTGTTGGCAAAGACATGGGCCAGATCGCTCCTGGAAGGTATGCAGATTTCCTGATTGTGTCAGATTTGAATGATTTCCGCCCGGAAAAGGTATTTGCCAAAGGCAAACTCCTGGCAGTATCCGGTGAGTGGCAGATTGATCTTCCTGAACACGAATATCCGGACTGGGCAGCCCGTTCTGTTAATATGAAGCGCCCGCTGGTGAAAGATGATTTTAAACTAGTTGTGGATCAAGATATCTCTTCTCCCGCAACTGCACATGTGATCGGAGTTGTTGAAGGCCAGGCTCCGACCAAGCACCTGAAGATGCCTGTGGAAGTACAGGGCAGCGAAATCAAGATCGACCTCGAGAAAGACTTGATCAAAATCGCTCTGGTGGAACGACATCAGGCTACTGGTGGCGTAGTTGTTGGTTTGGTATCCGGATTTGGATTGAAGGGTAAATGTGCTATCGGTTCGACGGTTGCCCATGACTCCCATCACATGATCGTTGTTGGCACCGATGAGGAGCAAATGGCTCTGGCCGCAAACCAACTGGCAGAGATCAAAGGTGGTCAGGTGGTTGTAAAAGATGGAGAGGTTATCGGCCAGGTATCGCTGCCGATTGCTGGATTGATGTCAAATAAAAGGGCTGACGTGGTTGCCGGAGAGGCCGCCAGTGTGCTGGAAGGATTCCAGGCTTGCGGGTGCTCGATTATAAATCCCAATATGCAGCTGAGTCTATTAGCTCTGGTCGTAATTCCTGCCCTGCGCATTTCTGATCTTGGTCTGGTGGATGTTGAGAAATTTGAATTTGTCCCTGTCATTGAAGGAGCTGGATCTTGATCAGAGATAATGATGTCTCAAGATCGTTACACGAACAGCTGAGCCTGCTGATAGCGGAGACGGAATCTGGCGAACAACTGCCCTCGGAACCTAAATTGGCAATTAATTTGGGTGTCTCCCGGGCATCTCTTCGGGAAGCCATGCGGACTTTTGAAACCCGCGGTTTGCTGCAAAGAAAACAAGGTGTTGGTACATTTGTTATTCATCCCACCGGGGTTTTTGATACCAGCCTTGAAAATCTAAACAGCCTGGAGACTATAGCCGATCAGCTAGGTCTGGATGTATCGATGGGTGACTTACAGGTAACCCGCCGAATTGTTGATCTTGAGATGTCGGAAATCCTTGAATTACCTGAGAATGAAGAGATTCTCCAGGTATCTCGCGTGATCTTAGCAGAAAATCGACCGGTTGCATATTTGGAAGATAATCTGCCGATCGATGTGATTAGCGAGGAGAAAGTCAGGAAGGATTTCACCGGATCCGTACTGGATATGTTGATTAAGCGAGATGATGTTCCGCTGGCAAGTTCAAAGTGTGAGATCAGCGCCATTGGTGCCAAGCGTAATATCGCCACCGCTCTAGATATTCAACGCCATGATCCACTGCTTGTATTTTCATCTTTGTTATATTCCACCCGGGGGAGGATCATTGACTCCTCCTTCAGTTATTTTTTACCCGGGTATTTCCATTTTCATATAGTACGGCGGATAGGAGAAAGTTTAACCTGACCAGCTTGGGAGGAAATAAGAAAAAATATATGGTAGTAACTTCAAAATAAACGAAGACTAAAGATTATTGAATACTAATTCTAAAGGAGAAATACCATGAGAAGTTTTGTAGGCCGTGACATCTTATCTTTGAGAGACATTGAACGACACGAATTTGAACGAATATTCGCGGTTGCTAACAAATTGGCTCCCATTGCGCAAAATCGAAAAAATGTTGATCTGCTGAAAGAAAAAACCCTGGTAACCGCTTTTTATCAGCCATCCACCCGGACCCGGCTGGCCCACGAAGCAGCTATGCTGCGCCTGGGCGGAAAAGTAACCGGATTTTCTGATGCAAAAATGACCCGCGCGGGTGATTTTTACATGGAATCCATCAAGGACACCTTTAAAATGCTTGAGAATTACGGCGACGTGATTGTGGTGCGCCACTTCCTGAAAGGTGCTCCTCACGAAGCAGCCAAATGGGCCAGCGTTCCGATCATCAATGGCGGTGACGGCTGGGGAGAGCACCCCACCCAGATCTTGACCGATCTCTATACCATCCTGACTGAGAAAGGTCACCTGGATGGACTCAGATGGGTTGCTGTTGGCGATATGCGCATGCGTACCATGCACTCCCTGGGACATGCCCTGAGCCAGTTCGATTGCCCGATCACTTTTGTTGCTCCAGAAGATATGAAGATGCCGGATGAATACAAGGAAGATTTCAATCGCAACAGCCTGGACTTCAAAGAGGTTGATGATGTTCGCGAAGTGATTGAAGACGCAGACATCATTTTGGTTGAACCGGTTGTGCAGCCAGATTACACCAAATCCCGCGATGAGAGAGATGGAGATGTTGCCTTAACACCTCCTCAGTTCCAGATCACCAAGGAACTGCTGGAAACCAAAGCCAAATCTGATGCAGTCCTGCTGCACTCACTTCCTCGTATGGATGACATTCCTGCGGATGTTGATCAGACTCGCTGGGCCCGCTACTGGAAAGAGGGCTTCAACGGCGTTGTCATGCGCATGGCTCTGCTGGCCCTGGTTCTGGGCGCAGAAGAGTAGATCGAAGTCGATAAACTGGTAGATTTACCGCGGGTTGATCTACCAGTTCGTTTTTATTGATTATTTGTTTTGCAATAAGGAGAAAATAATGATATCTGATTTAAGAGGTCGAGATTTGATCGGCGACCTGGATTTTACAAAAGAAGAAGTCGAAACTGTCTTGAGTGTTGCCTGGGATCTGAAGAAAAAACGCGCTTTGGGTGAACGCCATGCTTTGCTGCTGGATAAAACCCTGTCGATGTTGTTCTTCTTCTCCAGCACCCGGACCCGGGCTTCCTTCGAGTCTGGTATGGCCCAATTGGGTGGACATGCAGCTTTCATGGAAAGCCGCACCACCCAGGTTTCCCATGGTGATACCGAAAAAGAGCTGGGTGAGATCCTCGGCCGTTATTTTGATGGAATTGCCATCCGCCATGTGGATTGGGGCGTCGGTAACAAATATATTAATAATGTTGCTTCTTCATCCCGGTCTCCAGTTTTGAACATGCAGTGCGAGGTCTACCACCCACATCAGTGCCTGGCAGACATCATGACCATTTTTGAGAAAAAGGGCCCGAATTTGAAAGGAAAGAAGATTGTTGTTTCCTGGGCTTACGCATCATCCTATCTTAAACCAATGTCCGTTCCTCAATCCCTGATCCTTCAGATGCCCCGTTTTGGTCTGGACGTCACCCTGGCGCACCCGCCAGAATTCAAACTCATGCCGGAAATCATGGAACAGGCCAGAGAACAGGCCAAGATCTATGGCGGAAAATTTGAAGTTGTTGATGATATGGAAGAAGGCTTCAAAGATGCCGATATCGTTTACGCCAAGTCCTGGGGTCCGCTATTAACCACCCAGGATCCTGAGGAAGGCAAGAAGATCCAGGATCAATATAAAGATTGGATCACAGATTCGAAAAAGATGGCCCTGGCTGATAAGGATGCGATTTTTATGCATCCCCTACCAGCAGACCGAGATGTAGAAGTGACCAGTGAAGTGATGGATGGTCCTCAATCTGTTGTCTTTGACCAGGCTGAAAACCGGATGCACGCCCAGAAAGCAGTGATGGCGCTGACCATGCGCTAGGAGTTATTATGACAAATGATAAAAAAGTTGCAGTTGTTGCGATTGGAGGGAATTCCCTCATCAAATCAAAACAACACCAAACCGTACTGGATCAGTATAAAGCTGCCCAGGAAACCTCAATTCACCTGGTGGATATGATCGAAGCGGGCTGGGATATTGCTGTTGGACACGGAAATGGCCCCCAGGTTGGTTTTATTCTGCGCCGCTCAGAAATTGCCCACAAAGCAGAAGGGATGCATGAAGTTCCACTGGATGTTTGTGGGGCGGACAGCCAGGGTGCGATCGGTTATTCCCTGCAGCAGACCATTTATAATGAACTGAAAAAACGCGGTATCGATAAGACTGCCGCAACCGTGATCACTCAAGTCCGCGTAGATGCTAACGACCCCGCTTTTCAGGCACCAGCCAAACCAATCGGCACCTTCATGGAAGAAGATGAAGCAATGCAGAAAAAAGAAGAACTGGGTTGGAATGTTGTGGAAGATGCTGGACGGGGATGGCGGCGAGTTGTTGCCTCTCCCATCCCGGTGGAAATCATGGAATTGGACGCCATCAGGGCGTTGATCGATTCTGGAACCATCACCATCACAGTTGGGGGTGGCGGCATTCCGGTGATCGAATCCGAGGGTGGGTTGATTGGCACAGCAGCTGTGATCGACAAAGACTTCGCGTCAGCCTTCCTGGCTAATGAGATCAATGCCGACTTGCTGTTGATCTCCACTGCTGTAGAAAAGGTTTCCCTGAATTTCGGAAAACCTGACCAGGTGGATCTAGATCAGATCACAGTGGCAGAGGCCAAGAAATACCTCGACGAAGGCACCCATTTCGCAAAAGGTTCCATGGAACCAAAGATCAAAGCTATCGTCAAATTCCTGGAGCAAGGTGGTAAGGAAGCCATCGTCACAAATCCGGAGAATATTGGCCGGGCGTTGAAGGGTGAAACAGGCACCAGGATTGTTCCGTAATCATCCCGGAATGCCAGTTGGAAGTAGTGTCAGACACTAGATAAGGATATTTTTCTTAAGGCGAAAAGCAATATTCAAGTATACTAATACTATTAATTTAGAACTCTTTTCAAGGAGGTGGCACAATTCAGATATAGCGTAGTGTTTTATAAGTCAATTTCAATGTAGAGGAGATAAAATGAGAAAGAAAAGTATATGGTTGGTGATTAGCCTGGTGCTGATTGCAGCATTCGTTTTCACAGCTTGCCAGCCTGCACCAGCAGATGAAGCTCCCGTAGCTGAAGAAGCTGAAGAGGTTGTGGAAGAGGAAGCTGAGGAAGAGGCAGCAGCTGAAGGCGGCTTGCAGATTCCTGACGCTGTAGATGGCATGTTCAACGTTGCCGTCGTTATGCTCAGCAACCACGATGACGGTGGCTGGTCACAGGCTCAGTGGGAAGGTATCAACTACGTCCAGGATAATATGGATGGCGTTCATACTGCCTATGTTGAGCTGGTCGCAGAAGGCGCTGACTCCGAGCAGGTTTTCCGCGCTCTGGCCCGCAAGGGTTTTGACCTGATCTTTGGTGGATCCTTTGGTTATATGGACCCCATGCAAGTTGTAGCTGAAGAATTCCCCGACATCGGTTTTGTTCACATTTCTGGCTACAAGTTCGATGGCGTCAACTTCGGCAACCTGTTTGGCGAAATGGAAGTCATGAAGTATATGGCTGGTATGATCGCAGGCTCCCGGGCCAAGGCAGATGGCGCCACCCGCGTTGGCGGTATGGCCACCTTCCCCATCCCCGAAGAACTCCGCCTGTTCAACGCCTATGCTCTGGGCGTGGCAGAAACCTGTCCCGATTGTGATGTGGACATCCGCTGGATCTTCACCTGGCACGATCCCATTGTAGAACGAGAAGGCGCTGATTCTCTCTTTGATGCTGGCTCCCATGTTGTTATGACCGGTGCAGACACTCCGGCTTCCGCTTTAGCAGCGGCTGACCGCGATGGCGTCTACGGCATCACCTACGACTGGATTGGCTCCTGCACCATCGACGAGTGCCTGACCGCTCCTTATTGGGTCTGGGGACCTGAGTTTATTCGCATTATCGAAGAAGTACAGGCCGGAACCTATCCTTACATGGCAGATTACTTTGATGCTTCCGGTGGCGGCGTTGGCCTCTATGGTTTGATGGAAGGCCAGGAATTGCAGCCCGGCGTGGCAAGTCTGCCCGCAGAAGATCTTCAGAAAATCCAGGACGTTATGGCATTGGTCCAGGCGGGTGAATTTGACCGCTTTGACGTCTTCGCCGGCCCGATTATTGATATCGACGGCAACGTGATTGTTCCTGATGGCGAATTCATGACCCAGGCAGACATCGACCAGTTTGCGCCCGGCGCGCCTGGTTTTGAGGCTACCTATGGTATGTACTGGTGGAATCAGAATATCGCAGCTGACCTGCCTGACCTCTAGACACTACAAATGTTTATTGGGTGGCCAGATTTTTCTGGTCACCCAAACTTTTATTGCTATTATCTTTTTTTTATAAACTTACTCATCGCATAGATAGATGGTGGATTATGGATATTGAGAAAAGCACGGATGAACTTGTTGTTCAGATGCGATCCATTACCAAGAAGTTCCCGGGAGTGATCGCTAATGATCGGGTTGATTTTGAGCTGCGAAAGGGAGAAGTGCATGCCCTTTTGGGTGAAAACGGGGCTGGTAAAAGCACCCTGATGAATGTGCTGGCTGGTTTGTATACGGCTGAAGCTGGTTCAATAACAGTTCATGGCAAACCGGAAAATTTCGGCTCACCTAGGGAAGCTATCGAGGCGGGGATCGGGATGGTTCATCAGCATTTTATGCTGGTGCCCTCACAATCCGTAACGGAAAATATCCTGCTTGGATTGGATAAACCACGCTTCAGGATGCGATTAACAGAATATAATCATCGGGTTGCCGAAGTGGCCGACAAATATGGCTTGCATGTTGACCCAGATGCGAAAGTCTGGCAGCTGTCTGTTGGTGAACAGCAGCGAGTAGAAATTCTAAAAATGTTGTACCGCGGTGCTAATGTGTTAATCATGGATGAACCAACCGCTGTATTGGCTCCCAGTGAAATTGATGAGTTATTCAATACTTTGCGCTCGATGACAGATCAAGGTAAATCTATTGTTTTCATCAGTCATAAACTTCATGAAGTTATGGAAATCTCTGATCGGGTTACTGTGCTTCAAAAAGGCAAGGTCACCTCAAGCGGGTTGTATACAAAAGATGTTACCCGGGCTGACCTGGCCCGTCTAATGGTTGGCCGTGAAGTGGTTTTCCGGGTTGAAAAGGCTGAGGTCCAGATTGGAGATGTTGTCCTTGATGTCAAAGGCCTTGAAGCATTAAATGATAAAGGCATTAAATCATTGAACGGCGTAAGCATTAACGTCCGCGAGGGCGAGATCGTTGGTTTGGCAGGTGTGGCAGGAAATGGTCAGAATGAATTAGCTGAAGCGCTAGTCGGTCTCCGCGAAGCCATAGAAGGATCTGTCACAGTAAATGGTCAAGACGTAACTAATAAACCAGTCAAATTGGGCATCCGCCATGGTATTTCTTTGATCCCGGCGGACCGAGCCAAAGTTGGGACTGCTCCCAATTTGAGCGTGACCGAAAATGTGATAATGAAAAACTACGATCAAAAACCTATAGCTAATGGATGGCGGGTGAACAAAAATGAAGCCGGCAAATACGCGACAGGATTGAAAGATACCTATGACATCATAGTCCCAACAATTGATACGTCAGTTCGCCTGCTTTCTGGAGGTAATTTGCAGAAGGTAATCCTTGCTCGGGAGATTTCCAGCGAGCCAAAATTCATGGTTGCTGTACAGCCTACTCGAGGTTTGGATGTTGGCGCGATTGAAGGTGTACAAAAGCTGCTGCTCTCTCAGAGAGAATCGGGAGCTGCGGTATTGCTGATTTCAGAAGAGTTGGAGGAGTTATTAAGCCTGAGCGACAGGATTTACGTTATCTATGAAGGGGAAATCATGGGTGAGATTGATGATGGCGATATTGATAAGATTGGGCAAATGATGACTGGCACTCCCCTTGAGCAGATCGGTAAAGAAGGAGTGAATTAATATGGCCGATATCAGCGTAAAAGAATCTACTCCGAAATGGAAGTTCCCGTTCAAAATCAATATCGAGAATCGGGTAGATAACCCCCCTCGTTGGTTATCTCCAGTATTATCACTTGCCGCTGTGGCCGTTGCCTTGTTGATTGGTGCGCTGGTGATCTGGATCGCTGGTGGTGATCCTTGGGCGGCTTATACCCATATCGCCAAATACTCCCTGGGCAGCTGGGGTGTTCTTTCGGATACGATGGTCAAGGCCATCCCGCTTATGCTGGTGGGCCTGGCATGTTCTATCGCTTTCCGGATGAAATTATGGAATATTGGCGCTGAAGGGCAATTTTTCCTGGGCGCTTTTGGCGCAAGCATGGTTGTTCTGCTGCCGGTGCTGCCTATGGAAGCACCCAAGTGGCAATTTATTCTCGTTTCTGCCGGATTTGGTATGTTCTTTGGCGCTTTATGGGGATTTGTGCCGGGATTCCTGAAAGCACGCTTTAACGTCAATGAGATCATCTCCACTCTGATGATGAACTATATTGCCATTGAGTGGAATAATTATTTTATATATGGAGTCTGGTCTGAGAGTGGCTTCCAGATGTCCCGTATGTTCCAACGGAACGCCTGGCTTCCGCGTCTATCTGACCTGGCCAAACGCTGGCCCTTCTTTGGAGGATTGACGACCCACTTTGGGCTTGTTTTTGCTGTTGTTGCGGCGCTAATTCTGTCGTGGGTGTTAAGCAAGAGCAGGTGGGGATATGAAATCAGGTTAATCGGAGATAATCCCAGAGCAGCGGAATACGCTGGTATATCTATCAAAAAGAATATTGTGTTGGTAATGATTGTTTCCGGAGCCCTGGCAGGATTAGCTGGAGCTTCTGAGATCATGGGCGTTGTTCACCGCTTGCAAGGTGCGATCTCTCCAGGATATGGTTATACAGGAATTATCATTGCTTGGTTGGCAAAACTCAATCCGCTGGCGGTAATTTTGGCATCGATCCTTTTTGGAGCTTTGATCCTGGCAGGTCGGGAAGTACAACCATCGGGTATACCAACATTAATTCAGGGATTGATCATGGTGTTTTTGATTGCGAGTGATTTCTTCTATCGCAACCGGGTCAGAATCACCCGGAAGGTGGAGGACTAATATGGATTTGATTCTTATCTTGGCATCCGGTATAGCGACAGGAACCGTTTTGTTGTATGCAACGGTAGGTGAAATATTCTCAGAAAGATCAGGCATTCTGAATCTCGGCGTAGAAGGTATGATGTTGATTGGTGCCATGGCTGCCTATAGAGCAGCAGCAGCGACTCAGAGTGCCTGGTTGGGATTATTGGTTGCCATGCTGGCAGCTGGACTGGTAAGCCAGATCCATGCTTTTATTACGATCACATTGCAGGCTGACCAGGTCATCAGTGGCCTGGCACTGAACTTCCTTGCCACAGGCATCAGCCTGGTATTGGGGGAAGGTCTCACCAGCCTGCGGGATGTCGTTCCGCAGCTTCCCAAATTCTCAATCCCTGGTTTATCTCAAATACCCTGGCTGGGAGGAGTATTTTTCGATAACCATAGCATTATGGTTTATATTGGTTATCTGTTCATTCCCCTGACGTGGTATTTCATCAATCGCACCAGGCCTGGATTGCATCTTCGCTCTGTAGGTGAATACCCTGCCGCAGCCGATACTCTTGGCATTAGGGTGTATTTCACTAGATATTTATATGTATTTGTAGGTGGATTGCTGGCAGGAGTGGCAGGCGCTACAATCAGCCTTTCGATCTCTCCAGGTTGGTTCGGCGGCTTAACAACAGCAGGTCAGGGATGGATCGCAATCGGCTTGGTGATCTTTGCCCAGTGGAATCCTTACCGGGCAGCTTTTGGTGGATTTACATTTGGTGCCCTGAGACGGCTTGTGCTTGACCTTCAGGGTCCAGCATTGATCTTTGGCTTATCCAATCCTTTTCACTACAATATTCATTATGGCTTCTTCCTGAAAATGATCCCATATATCTTCACTGTTGTTTTCCTGGTAATAGGCAGCAGCCAAGCGAACCGTAAACGAATCGGAACACCAGCAGCGCTGGGGTTACCCTATATACGCGGACAGCGCGGGTTGTAATCCATGATCAGTTTATCCGAACGAAAAGACTTAATCAGGGCAGCCCTTGGACAGGTGCCGCTGGACTTGAGGATTGACAGGGTCCAGGTGGTGAATGTCTTTTCGGGCACTATAGAACCAGGGTCAATTGGGATCAAGGGTGGACGGATCGTCACTCCTTATGCCGCAGACTATGATGCAAATGTTGTAGTTGATGGTCAGGGCAGGTTTGCGTTGCCAGGATTTATCGATACTCATGTTCATCTGGATTCCACCCTGGTTGTCCCGGAATTTCTTTCACAGCTTCTGCTTCCCCGGGGAACGACTGTGATGCTTTCTGATCCCATGGAAATTGCCAATGTTGCTGGACTGCCAGGATTCAAAGCCTTATTCCATTCCATAGAAAAACTGGATTACCATATCTTCTTGGAAGTATCTTCTCGGGTTCCGACGGCGCCGGGATTGGAAACAACCGGGGGTGAGCTGGATCTTGCTGATGTCAGCGAGATCCTGACCTGGCCCCAGGCTGTCAGTCTGGGTGAACTGGACCCATCCAAAGTACTTGAAATGCGGGACGAATACCTCTTAAAGGTAGAAGCAGCCCTGCGTCTGGGGAAGATATGCAACGGTCATGCTGTAGGTCGGGTAGGAAAAGAACTGGTGGCCTATGCCTGCGGCGGTCTGGCTGACGATCATGAATGTGTTGACTATGAGGAAGCGGTCTCTCGTTTGCAATTAGGTATGGCAGTATTGGTCCGTGAAGGGAGTACAGAGAGAAATCTTGATCCCATTCTGAAAGGAGTTGTCGAGAATGGGACTTATTCCCATCACCTGATGTTTTGCACTGACGATAAACATCCTGATGAGATCCTCGAAGAAGGCCATATTGATTTTATGGTCAACCGGGCAATTGAGCTTGGATTAACACCCATGCAAGCCATCCAGATGGCAACAATCAATGCCGCCAAACATTTCCGTATTGAACACCTGGTAGGATCCCTTTCTCCGGGTAGGTGGGCGGATATTCTGCTGATGGATGATCTCCAGCATATCTCTCCCAACCAGGTCTTCTTTAAGGGGAAAATTGTAGTTGAGGATGGGAAGTATATCGGTACCCTTCCCAAACCTGAATATCCAGATTGGCTTTATAAAACAGTCACTTTGAAGAGCGGAAACAGTGGATCTGATTTCCGCCTGGAAGCAGCAGGCGATCAAGCTGAGGTCTGGGTCATTGATCTATTCCCCGATCAGATCATCAATACCAGAACCCAGGACAAGTTGAGAGTTATCGATGGTGCTGTGGCTCCTGATCCTGAACGGGATATTCTAAAACTAGCTGTGGTGGAACGCCATGGTAAAAACGGCAATATCGGAGTTAGTTTTGTAAAAGGTTTTGGCTTGAAGAATGGGGCCCTGGCTTCATCGATTGCCCATGATCATCATAATATCATCGTGGCCGGCACCAATGATGATGATATGGCTCTGTGCGCTAAAACCATCGAAGAAATGCAGGGCGGGTTTGCCCTCGTTTCTGACGGAAAAGTACTTGGTAAATTAGCCCTACCTATAGCGGGATTATTGACGGAAGAGCCAGTAGCAGATGTGATTGCCGGGCTTGAGGATATCAATCAGGCGTACCATGACCTGGGTGGAAGTTTACCAGCTCCTTTTATGACTATATCATTTATCGGATTGCCAACTGTGCCTGATCTGGGATTAACGGATATGGGACTGATAGATGTTTTTTCCCACAAGCTGATCAGTTCATTCGTGAAGTGAGTTTTAATGCAAGAGTTTAATTATCACCGCCCGGTGACCATCACCGAATTAAAAGAACAAATCAGTATCCCTGGTGCAAGGATCCTGGCCGGGGGGACAGATATTGTTCCACGAATGCGCCAGGGCAAGTTTTCCGCACCGATCCTTGTGGATACCAGCGGTGTAAAGGCAATGCGTTTTATTGAAGACCAGGGTAGCGAAATTGTTCTGGGGGCATTAACGACCCATCAAGAAGCAGCTGATTCACCATTGCTGCAAAATATCAACCCGGCCCTGGTCACAGCTGCTGAAAGTATTGGCTGCCAGCAAACCCGCTGCAGAGGAACTCTGGGCGGGAATATTGCCAACGCCTCACCGGCTGCGGATACGCTGCCGCCATTATTGATCTTTGACGCAACCCTCTTGCTGCAAAGCTTGAAAGGGGAGCGCAGAATCCCATTGGAGGAATTTTTACTTGGACCTGGACAGACGGATTTACTTGATGGGGAGTTCATTCATAGCATCTCCTTCAAGCCGATGATCGGGTCATGGGGAGCTGCATTCATCAAAGTAGGGAAGCGATCCGGGATGGCCATCTCTGTGGCCAATACAGCTGTAGCTGTTGAGCTGAATGATAAAGGCAAGATCAGCGATATCCGCATAGCCCTCGGTTCGGTTGCTCCCAAAGTGATATGCTGCCGAAAGATCGAACAGACCCTGCTTGGAAAAGAACCAGGACCGGCATTGATGAAAGAAATCCATAAAGCCTGCCAGGAAGAGATCAGCCCGATCACTGATATCAGATCTACTGCGGAATATCGTGAACATGCAGCAGAAGTGATCATCCACCGGGCTCTGGAAAGCGCAGTGGAACAGGCAAAGGAGAGGGGACGTTGAAAATGATCACTGTCTCTTTCCTCCTGAACGGTAAAAAGGCCTCTGTCACAAGTCTGCCAAACCGGACCCTACTGGATGTACTCCGTGAAAACCTGGGGTTAACAGGCGCCAAGGATGCTTGCGGTGGGGAAGGGGAATGCGGCGCTTGCACAGTTATCATGAATGGAAATCCTGTCAATTCCTGTATGATATTTATCGGGCAGATAGAAGGAACTCAAATTACAACGATCGAAGGTTTAATGGAAAAGGGTGAGTTTCATCGGCTTCAAAAAGCGTTTGTTGAAGCTGGTGCGGTCCAGTGTGGATTTTGCACTCCAGGCGCTATCCTGATGGCAAAAGCCCTGCTGGATAATAATCCACATCCTACGGATCATGAAATTCGAGAAGGACTATCCGGAAACCTGTGCCGCTGCACAGGATATAACAAGATGATCGATGCCATCCATCTGGCGGAGCAAGGGGGGCTGGATGACTGATCGATTTCTTACTGTCGGGAAATCCCTGCACCGGAAAGATGCCTGGGATAAAACATCTGGTAAAGCCCTCTATACGGCTGATATCCCGGTCGAGAATTTACGGGTTGGAATGATCGTGAGATCGCCCCATCATTATGCCAGGATCCTGGATATCGATAAAAAACGATCGCTGGAGATCCCGGGAGTGCTGGCGGTGTTAACGTCTGATGATATCCCGGGAGACAAGGTATTCGGCCCGCTGATTCCTGATCAACCCTCGCTTGCCAGGGATGTTGTTCGTCACCTGGGAGAGCCGGTTGTACTGATCATTGCAGAAACCAAACGAGCCGCTCAGGAAGCTGCAAACCAGATCCAGGTTTCATATGAGCCTTTGGGAGCTGTATTCGATCCCGTTCAGGCCGCCCAGGAAGATGCGCCCCAACTACATCAGGATGGGAATGTAATCACGGCTCTCAATATTAAAGACGGTGATATTGAAAAAGGGTTTCAAGACGCAGATCACATCCTTGAAGATACTTATACACTGCCCCGGATCCACCCCGGTTATATGGAGCCGGAAACCTCCCTGGCAGTCTGGGGAGAGGACCAAACCATCACGGTCTGGGTCAGCTCGCAGCATCCATTTACTGACCAGGGATTTATTGCGGCAGCTCTGGATCTTCCGGTTGAAAATGTCCGTGTCAAAAGCGGAGTGATCGGGGGAGCATTTGGCGGAAAAGAAGATTCCAGTTTATCGATCATGGCAGCCCTGGGGGCCTGGGCAATTAAGGGCGCTGTCCGGCTGGTGAATACCCGCCGGGAATCCTTCGTAGCCCATCCGAAAAGGCACCCTGCTCAGATCCATTATAAATTGGGTGCGATGTCAGATGGTACATTTACAGCGTTGAAAGCAGAAGTTCATATGGATACCGGAGCTTATGCGTCCTACGGCCCTGCCGTGGCCGCGATCTTGACGGAAACACTGGCCGGTGCCTATCGGATACCCAATGTCCAGGTAGAAAATTTTGTTGTGTATACTAACTCTCCCCTTTCGGGAGCAATGCGCGGTTTTGGCAGCCCGCAATCCCATTTTGCGGTGGAGAGTATGGTGGATAGCATGGCGGAAGAGATTGGTATAGATCCAGTTCAGATCCGTCGAGCCAATATCCTTAAGGTTGGAGAAAAAATGTTCACGGGTGTGACCCTGAACGAAACAGCCAATGCGCTGCCAATCTGCCTCGATAAAGCCCAAGAAATTATGGATCGTTTCCGGGCGGTTGAGGTATCTCCTGGTAAAAAAGCTGGTGTTGGCATGGCCCTGGCAGCCCAGTCGATGGGTTTAGGAGCAAATGTTCCAGATGATTCCACCCACAGGCTGGAATGGGCGCCAGATGGAAAAGTTCTCATTCATCTAGGAGCCCCCGATTTAGGGCAGGGGTTGGCTATGGCCGTGGAACAGATCACAGCGGAAGCGCTGGGTTTGCCTTACAGCCAGGTGGAATCATTACCCCTGGACACACTGGATAGACCCAACGGCAATGTTACCTGTGCCTCCCGGATGACCTATATGGCCGGCAATGCCCTGATCGATGCCTCTGAAAAATTGATCCAGGATCTGCTTGCACATGCTGCTGAAATCCTGGAAGTACCCGCAAAAATGTTAGTTTATAAAGAAGGACAGATCATAAAAGAGGATGGGACAAAACTCCCAGTGGTTGAGTTCCTTGGCCGCCTGGCAGAGAAATCTATCACTCTGACCAGTGAAAGCACATTCAGCTTCCCTTATCCAGAGGAAACGACCCCTCAGGATTTACCGATCGGCATGCCCCATGTTTTATATTGTTTTGGCGCTCAGGTTGCCAGGGTAGAGGTTGATCCGGATCTGGGAACTGTGGAGGTAACACACTTTGCAGCTATTCATGATGTGGGAAAGGTTATCAGCCAATCCGGTGTGGAAGGCCAGATTGAAGGTGGTGTAGCTACTGGTTTGGGTTATGCCTTGTATGAAACCATGCTGAGGAAGGATGACCAGTGGGTTGATAGTTTTACTGAATATTTACTTCCTACGTCAAAGGATTTGCCAACCCACTACGAGAGTATTATCCTGGAGATCCCGGAAGCCAGCGGCCCTTACGGCGCTAAAGGCATTGGCGAGATACCTCTTGTTCCAACTGCACCCGCTGTCGCCAATGCAGTGAAGAACGCTGTTGGTGTCAGAGTTAAGAAGCTGCCAATTACACCAGAACGTGTTCTGGGTTTTATTGATTGATCGATGTTATTTTTCTAATAAAGGCTGAAGCTTATGAGCAATTCTAATCAAGAAAAATGGTTTCCAAAGCTCATTGACGGGTTGTTGCCCGTATTTGCCACTATAGCTGCATTGCTGGTTGGCGCAGTTATGCTTCTCCTTCTGAAGGTAAACCCGATCGAAGCTTATAAAGCGATGTGGGATGGGGCTTTTGGAAGCCAGAATGCCCTGGCAGAGACATTGGTTAAGGCAACACCTCTGCTGCTGGTTGGCCTTGGGATTTGCATATCTTTTCGCGGCGATGTTATCAATATCGGCGGCGAAGGCCAAATGATCGTGGGAGCGATCATGGGCACCCTGGTCGGAATAACGCTGGTTGATTGGCCGGGTTGGGCTGTTATTCCCATTGCTTTGATAACAGGATTTATCGGTGGAGCGATCTGGGGCGGGATTCCTGGTGTATTAAAAGCGTATTTTAATGTCAATGAGATTCTCAGTACTGTGATGATGAACGCGATCGCAGTTCAACTAATGAATTTCTTATTAAGGGGGCCAATGATCGATCCTTCTCAGGCTGAGGTAGCATCAAAGATTCCCCAGACAGCTCGCTTGCTGGATACATTCCGACTGCCGCGGTGGGTACCCACCAGGCTGCATCTTGGCGCTCTGATCGCCGTAGTTTTAGCTATTCTGGTTTACCTTTTGCTTTGGCGTACAACCTGGGGATACAGGATCAGGGCAGTAGGCCAGAATCCAGATGCCTCCCGATATGCTGGAGTGAAGGTCAGGAATTATATTGTATTGGCCCTGATCTTGAGCGGTGCTTTTGCTGGCCTGGCAGGTGTGATGCAGGTATATGGTGTGAATTACCGCATGATTACTGACGGATCAGCTTCCGGGTTTACGGGAAGCGCGGGATTCAATGGCATTGTGGCTGCCCTTTTTGGGGGGCTGCATCCCATTGGAACAATTCCAGCCTCGATCCTTTTTGGAGGATTGCTGGTTGGTGCGAATAAAATGCAGCGAGTAGTACAAGTACCCTCTGCATTGATAACTGCCTTAAACGGATTGGTTGTAGTATTTGTGGTTAGCAGTGAGATCTGGAGGCGCCGCAGGCAGAAGAGACGGTTAGCGGCAGCCTCACCGGACGGAGAGGGAATAATTCCAGTAGGAACTGACCAGGGAGATACTTCCAGCAAGGAAAAGGAGGTGGAATTATGATCTCAGATCTCCTTTCTATGACCGTTTTAGTTGGAATTCTGGCATCTGGTATTCGCCTGGCAACTCCTTATCTATATGCAGCTATTGGTGAAACATTCGGCCAGCGCAGCGGGGTGTTGAACCTTGGTGTTGATGGACAAATGCTTATGGGCGCGTTCACCGCGTTCTACGTAGCTATTAAAACAGGGAACCTCTGGCTAGGAATTTTGTCTGCGATGGTGGCCGGCGCCCTGATGGGACTGGCCATGGCCTTTGTCACTGTGAATCTGCATGCGGAACAAGGCATCAGCGGGATCGGGTTTTATTTGTTTGGCCTGGGATTAAGCGACCTGTTATTCCAGAAACTTCTGGGCACCGTTGAGACCGTGAAGGGATTTCCCAAGATTCAAATACCTTTTTTGAGTGATATACCGGTTGTGGGAGAGATTTTTTTCCGCCAGAATGTCCTGGTCTATATCGCCTTTGCACTGGTCCCGGTTGCCTGGTTCATCCTCAATAAAACAACTCTTGGTTTGAAGATACGGGCAGTGGGAGAAAACCCTGAAGCGGCAGATTCCTTAGGTGTGAGTGTTGCCAGGATCCGATATTTCACGATTATTCTGGGAGGAACGCTATCAGGAGTTGCTGGCGCATCGATGTCCATTGCCTTAGTAAATGTATTTCAACAGAACATGACTAGCGGGTTAGGTTTTATCGCGGTTGCCCTGGTTTATTTCGGTGCTTGGCGGCCGTGGGGAGTGTTGGGAGGAGCGCTGTTGTTCAGTTTAGTAAACTCCCTCCAGCTTTGGATCCAGGTGTTAGGGATCCCTATCCCGTCTGATATTGCTGTAATGATGCCATATATATTGACAATCCTGGTACTGGTTGCGACCGTATCGAGAGTGCGGGCACCTTCCGCGCTTACAAAATCATTTGAACGAGGGGATTAAATAAATTTGTTTGGAGGTGATCAGGGAAAAATAATTGTTCAACAAGATTGTTTATTTTATTTCTCAGAAATAAGGAGAAGAATATGAAGAAGTTCAGACTATTGGTTACTGTATTGCTTTTGTTAGCTGTTTTGCTGAGTGCCTGCACGACCCAGGAACCAGCCCCTGCCGTTGAAGAGACGGGTGCCGAAGAACCGGCCATGGAAGAGACAAAAGAACCTTTCCGGGTAGCGGTAGTGATGCCCAGCTCCATCAATGACCTCGCATTTAGCCAGAGCATGTATGATGCTTTGTTAACCATTCAGAGTGAAATGGGTGGCGAAGAGGCAATGGAAATCGTTTACTCTGATGGCATGTTTGTAGTGGATGATGCTGCTGCAGCGATCCGTGATTATGCCTCAGAAGGTTATAACCTGGTAATTGCACATGGTTCCCAATACGGAAGTTCCTTACAGGAAATTGCTCCTGACTTCCCGGAAACCAGCTTTGCCTGGGGCACAACCGTAGACACCTTCGGTATCGACAATATTTTTGCCTATGAAGCAGCTTCTGATCAGGGTGGATATGTAAATGGCGTCCTGGCTGCCAGCCTCTCCAAGACTGGTATTCTGGGTGTTGTTGGCCCGATCGAGACTGGCGATGCAAAACTTTATGTCGACGGTTTTGTGGCCGGAGCAAAAGCAACAGATCCGACAGTTCAGGTGAATGTTAACTACATTGGCTCTTTCTCTGATGTTGCCCTGGCAGCAGAAGCAGCCAACACGCATATTGCCGCCGGTGCTGATGTATTGACCGGTACTGCCCAGATGGTTGTGGGTGCGATTGGTGTTGCTGAAGAAAGTGGAGCGCTGTGGTTTGGTACCCAAGCTTCCCAGACAGAACTAGCACCATCTATAGTGGTCGCCAACCAGGTTTATCGTTGGGATATCGTCCTCAAAGAGATTATGGATTTGATCGGTGATGGGACCTATGGTGGTACATCCTTTGTGATCGATCTGGCCAACGGTGGAGAGGTTCTGGAATTCAATCCCGACTTCGATATCCCGGCAGATGTTGCTGCCCTGGCAGAAGAAACTATCGCCGAGATCTCCGGTGGCGCAGTTGCCTTGCAGGCTCCGAAATTCGAGGATGTTTTCCAGGTAGCAGTAGTGATGCCCAGTTCCATAAATGACCTGGCTTTCAGCCAGAGTATGTATGATGCTCTTGTATCCGTCCAGGAATGGATGGGTGGTGAAGGCGCAATGGAATTTGTCTACTCAGATGGCATGTTTGTGGTGGATGACGCTGCAGCAGCTATCCGCGATTATGCGGCTGAGGGATTTGATCTGGTGATCGCCCATGGTTCGCAGTATGGCAGTTCTCTCCAGGAAATTGCTCCTGATTTCCCAGAGACCAGCTTTGCCTGGGGTACCACGGTTGACACCTTTGGCATTGGCAATATCTTCGCTTACGAAGCGGCATCCCATGAGGGTGGATATGTGAACGGTGTGATTGCTGCCAGCTTATCCGAAACAGGTGTGTTGGGTGTCGTTGGCCCGATCGAAACCGGTGATGCCAAGCTTTACGTGGATGGATTTGTCGCTGGCGCATTAGCCACGAATCCTGATATTCAGGTCAATGTGAATTACATTGGTTCCTTCTCTGATGTCGCCCTGGCGTCAGAAGCTGCCAGCACTCATGTGGCAGCTGGTGCGGATGGACTGACCGGAACTGCCCAGATGGTTGTGGGTGCTATTGGCGTAGCGGAAGAAAGCGGAGCCATGTGGTTCGGTACCCAGGCTTCCCAGAGCGGATTGGCTCCAGCTAATGTTGTTGCCAATCAGGTCTATCACTGGGATGTTGTCCTGAAAGAGGTAGTTCAAATGATTGCTGACGGAACTTACGGCGGCACATCCTTTGTGATCGACCTGGCCAATGGCGGTGAAGTAATGGACTTTAATGCTGATTACGAACTGCCTGCAGAGGTAAAGAGCCTGGCATTGGATACAATTAAAGGTATCGTCGATGGCTCCATTACTATTGTATTCGGTGAGTAATAGTCTCTGATAAACTGATGCAAATGTTATACCCCCTTCCTTGTCTTAATCAGCAGGGAAGGGGTGTAATACAGAAGTTTGTGAAAAGCCTGGAATTCAGGATTGACGGAATCCTGTTATCCCGGTTTATCATAAATTAAAAGTAAAAAAGGGTCTCTTATGGCTGATTCAAATATACTTCCTTCAGGACATACCCGGATTGACGATTTGGAAATGCGAGGAATCACAAAAAGATTTCCAGGTGTGTTAGCCAATGAAAATGTGGATTTCAGTGTTCATGCAGGGGAAGTTCACGCTTTGCTGGGTGAAAACGGCGCCGGGAAAACGACTTTGATGAAAATCCTTTACGGTTTGTATCATGCTGATGAAGGACAAATCCTTCTTAATGATAAACCGGTGGAAATCCTTTCCCCGACAGATGCGATCAGCCAGGGCATAGGAATGATCCATCAGCATTTTATGCTGGTGGAATCACTCACGGTAGCTGAAAATGTCGCTTTGGGATTGAGATCATCCCGGGAGCCATTGACCGATTTGGATAAAGTCTCCGAAAGGATTCTTGAGTTAGCAAAGATCTATGGCTTGATTATTGATCCTAGTGCATATATCTGGCAGCTTTCTGTTGGACAGCAGCAACGTGTGGAAATTATCAAAGCTCTTTATCGCGGTGCGGCGCTGCTGATCCTTGATGAACCTACTGCTGTTTTAACACCTCTGGAAGTGGACGAATTCTTCTCGATCATCCGCGATATGGCAAAAGATGGGCATGGACTGATCTTTATCTCTCATAAATTACATGAGGTAATTGATATCAGCGATAAAGTTTCAGTGCTGCGAGATGGTAGAAAAGTAGGTACATACCAGACAAAAGACGCTACCAAAGCAGACCTGGCACGCTGGATGGTTGGCCGGGATGTGGATTTCCGTCCGGAAATTGAAAAAGTGGAATTGGGTGAAGTCCGGCTTGAAGTCATCGATGCCTCATGCCGAAGTAACCGGGGAACCCCTGGCCTGGAAAATGTCAATCTGGAAGTCCATTCAGGAGAGATCCTCGGTATTGCTGGTGTTTCGGGAAATGGACAGCGGGAGCTTGCTGAGGTGATAACAGGACTGCGAGATATCACTGGCGGTAGGATAGAACTGGATGGAGCAGATATCACAAAACTTCCGCCTATTGATAGAACTGACCGAGCGCTATCATACATTCCTGAGGAAAGGATGAAGGATGGTATGATCAAGAATTTTACTGTAGCTGAGAATCTGATATTAAGAGAACATCATAAAAAACCATTTTCCAATGGTGGAATTCTCAACCTGAAAGCCATTGCATCTCACAGTGCTGATCTGATCACTAATTTCCAGATCAAGACGCCATCCCAAGAGACTCCCGCTAAAAGTCTGTCAGGAGGAAATATCCAGAAAGTAGTGGTTGCCCGCGAGCTGTCCAGAGAACCAAGGGTGATCATTGCGGCCCAACCAACTCGCGGTTTGGATGTTGGCGCGATGGAATATGTCCGAGAGCGTCTATTGGAGGAGCGAAAATCAGGCACTGCCATTCTGCTTATTTCTGAGGACCTGGATGAGATTTTTGCCTTGGCGGACCGGATAGCAGTGATTTTTGAGGGCCAGATCATGGGTATTGTTGGTCGCGAAGAGGCCACACCTGAAAAATTGGGTTTATTAATGGCTGGTGTAAAAGAAGGAGTATAAGTTTATGGGAAGTTTTACAGGTTATAAATGTTCAATTTGCGGCACGGAATATCAACCGGACGAGGTGACATATACCTGCCCGAAGGATAACGGGATACTGGATGTAGTGCTGGATTATCAAGCATTAAAGACAAAGTCGACTGAGGAGTTGATCCTGAAGGATGAACATTCCCTATGGCGTTATTTTCCGTTGATACCAGTTAAAGAGATGATCGGAGAGGGTACGACTTTACGCTCAGCAGGCTGGACTCCGGTCTTTTCCCCACCCCAGATCAAGGACAAACTGGGGTTGAAGAAATTGTGGATCAAAGATGAAAGCAGCAACCCGACCGCTTCATTTAAGGATAGGGCCAGTGCAATACTGGTCGCCAGGGCCAAAGAGATTGGTGCGGAAGTGATTGTAACCGCTTCAACCGGGAATGCGGGTGCAGCCCTGGCTGGTATGGCCGCAGCTGTGGATCAGGAATCGGTTATCTTTGCGCCCAAAACTGCACCGCCTGCAAAAATCGCCCAGCTGTTGATCTATGGAGCACGGGTGATCCTGGTAGATGACAATTATGATGCCGCCTGCAAGATATCCCTGGAAGCATCCGAGGAATTTGGCTGGTATAACCGAAACACTGGCTACAATCCTTTCACGGCTGAAGGGAAAAAGACAGCGGCTTATGAAATTTGGGAGCAGGTGCTGCTCACAAACCAGCTGGACCGGCCCTTGTGTGTGTTCGTCTCTGTTGGTGATGGAAATATCATATCTGGAATCCACAAAGGGTTTAAAGACCTTTACGAAATTGGTCAGATCAAAGTTATGCCGCGTATTTTTGGCTGCCAATCCACTGGTTCAGCAGCGATCTATAATGCCTATATTTCAGGAAAAGAAGAGATCATTCCTGTGCAGGCAACCACCATGGCAGACAGCATCTCTGTGAATATGCCCAGTGATGGCCTCCGGGCTCTGCGAGCTGCTACACAGACAGAAGGAGCCTATATCGCAGTGGAAGATCAAAAGATCCTGGAAGCGATCTCCGATCTGGGTGCAGTTGGCATTTTTGCAGAACCGGCTGGCGCAACTGCCCTGGCAGGATTGAAAGCTGCCCTTCAGGAAGGACTTGTAAGTGCAGAGGATCCCATCCTGGTTATGAATACTGGAAGTGGATTGAAAGATGTGAAGGCAGCCAAACAGGCTGCTGGTGAAGCGCCGGTAATCAAACCGTCTCTGGAAGAACTCAAAGAACTTCTGGAAGGCTGATCCCTGGAGTATCCAGGAAAGGCAGAGCTACTATGAACTCCAAACCAACCTATACCATCATTGCCCCGATTTACAACGAGATCGATAATATCCAGGCTTTGTATACAAGGGTATGTGAGGTGATGGATTCAATTGGCGAGTCCTGGGAATTTGTGATGATCGATGATGGTTCATCAGATGGTTCCACTGATGCTATTCTGGAGTTGAAGAAAAAAGATCACAAAATTGTTCCGGTGATATTTGCCCGTAATTTTGGTCATCAGATTGCTGTTACCGCAGGTTTGGATTACAGCCAGGGAGATGCAGTAGTTATCATCGATGCCGACTTGCAGGATCCCCCAGAGGTTATCCTGGATTTGATCCAAAAATGGAAAGATGGATATGAGGTTGTTTACGCCACCCGGTCCAAGCGCGAAGGAGAAACCTGGTTTAAGCTTTTCACTGCATCAGCTTTTTACCGCTTGATCCAGCGCATCACAGACATAAACCTGCCCATGGATACAGGGGATTTCCGATTGCTGGACCGCAAAGTTGTTGATGTGATGGGTGGAATGCGGGAAAAACATCGCTTCCTGCGCGGTATGTCGGTTTGGGTTGGTTTCCGACAAACAGGAGTTGAGTATGAAAGAGCGGAAAGATTAGCAGGGGAAACTAAATACCCGATTAAAAAGATGTTCCGATTGGCCAGCGATGCAATCACGGGATTTTCATACTTCCCACTTCAACTTGCCACCTACCTGGGTTTTACTTTTACAGGAATCAGCTTTATTGCTATCCCTGCGCTGATCATTTTGCGCCTGGCTGGATCACAATTCCTGATGGGGCAAGCAGCTACCTTAATCGCAGTCTTATTTCTGGGTGGAGTGCAGTTGTTATCGTTAGGCATGATCGGGGAATACATTGGAAGGTTATATGATGAAGCAAAAGGAAGGCCGCTGTATACGGTTCGCGGTGATTTGGAGGTGAAGTAAAAACAGGCTAGATAATATCAGTTTTCATAAGTTGAAATATCAGTATTTACCCATAATGGAAAGGAAAAAGAAATGATTGACTTGAGAATGGATAAGAAACAATTGGAAAGAACTGTTGAACGTGCTAAAGAGCGGAATATCATTATTCCTACCTTCGCGCAAATGAAGAACCCGGATCTGATCCCGGACAGCGTCAAGGAAGAGCTTAAAAAGATCGGTTTGTGGGACATCACTTCCCGCAACCTGTTCCGGATCACATGGAAGAACGATCCTGTGGCGCAAGGCGGCGGTTATGGCGGCGTTAATTTTGTTGAATTGCCTTCCAGCTTAACTGGTGTTGATGCCAGGATCGTTGCCCTGGTTGGAAAATGGTTCCCCACTGGAGCCCACAAAGTCGGCGCAACCTTTGGCTGCCTGGTTCCCCCTCTGGTCACTGGTCAATTTGACCCCACTTATCACCAGGCTGTCTGGCCTTCCACCGGCAACTACTGCCGCGGTGGCGCATATGATGCTGCGTTATTAGCCTGCGAATCGATTGCAATCCTCCCCGAAGGTATGAGCCGGGAACGATTTGACTGGCTGGAGAAAGTTGCTGGTGAAGTGATCGCTACTCCAGGATCCGAAAGTAATGTAAAGGAGATCTACGATAAAGTCTGGGAGTTGCGAGGCGAACGAGACAATGTTTTTGTCTTCAACCAGTTTGATGAGTTCGGCAATTACCTGTGGCATTACGATATCACCGGCCACGCGATGGAAGAGGTTCTACAGCAGGTGATGGGACCGAATGATGAATACCGTGGAGTATGCCTGACAACCGGTTCCGCTGGAACCCTGGGCTGCGGTGATTACATGAAACAACTCTTCCCTGGCAGCAAGGTTGTTGCTGGTGAAGCGCTGCAGTGCCCGACCTTGATGGAAAACGGTTATGGTGCCCACCGCATCGAAGGTATCGGTGACAAACACGTGCCCTGGATCCATAACATGCGCAACACCGATATGATTATGGCTATTGATGATAATGCTGTGGTCAATTTAGCCCGATTGTTTAATGAGCCAGAAGGACACAAATACCTGGTAGATAAAGATGTTCCCCAAGATTTGGTCAATCAACTCGACCTGTTGGGATTCTCCAGCATCGCCAATACAATTATGGCAATCAAGATGGCCAAGTATTATGAAATGGATGAAAGCGATGTTATCTTGACCGTTTGGACCGATTCAATGGAACTCTACGAAAGCCGCCTGAAAGAGATGCACGAGGAAGCTGGCGAGTACACTGAGATGGACGCCGGGCGAACACATGCTCAATACCTGGAAGGATTAACTCCTAACTACCTGACGGATCTGACTTTTGAGGATCAGAAGCGGGTTCACAATCTGAAATACTTCACCTGGATTGAGCAGCAGGGTAAAACCTACGAAGAGATCCAATCCCAGTGGTATGATAAAGATTACTGGACTAACTTCCAGAAACAGATCCCCGAGATCGATGAGTTGATCAATGAGTTCAATGGAAAAGTCGGTCTGATCTAGTAAAGTCTTTTGTTTATAAAATCAGGATACGGTTTCCTCCCAGGAAACCGTATCCTTTGTTTTTAATAGGAATCCCTAGACTATTGATTTATTGTAGTAATAAATTCTATAATATTTGCAAAGGGGGAAATCATGAACGAACCATATTTATCTCCGGATGCTTTAATCCTGGTTGCGATCATACCCACACCGGAGGATCTCCAGGTCGCCAGGGTGTTGGGCTGGTATCGGATTCCATCGCAGACTGCACCGCGGATCTTGAATGTAGACTTTCTGGCGTTTTATCAGCCAGCATCATTTCAGACCCGCAGATGGAGGGTTGAATTCCTGGCGCCGGTATTGGGTCATGAATTAACAACCAGGGCTGAATTGCTCCAGAATGAAGTAGACCATCCCCGGGCTGATGAAGAATACTTTAAGGTTCAGTTGGGATCTGTGAGATCCCTCAGGCATCCCATCAGGGCGGGAGATTGGAAGCGATTCACTTTCTTATACACAACCGGCGAGTATTTCCGGGGGGCAAGCCTTCTCACTGATCTGACAGTAGCGCCGGCAGAGCGCAGAAGACTATGGAAAGCCCTCAGAGAACGTGGAACCAGCTTTTCAAATTATCAGACAGATCAGGATGATCTGGATGCTATTCCCTTTGATATTTTATCCGCCCTGTTGGGAATCACACATAGCTGATCAGGTCCATTTTTCTGAAATTGTCAGATCGGGAAGTTTCTATTTGTGGCAGCCTGAAAATTGTCTGGGGTATAATTCAAACGGCTCTGTTTTGGGCTGTTTTATGGATAATAACTAAGGAAATAATGATGAAAAAAACATTGATCAAGAATGGCACAGTGATAACTCCAACAGATACTATCAAAACAGATCTGCTGATAGAAGGTGAAAAAATCGCCCAGCTCGGCAGCAACCTGGAGATAGATGGAGCTGAGGTCATCGACGCGTCCGGAAAATATTTGATGCCGGGGGGGATTGATCCCCATGTCCATCTGGATCTGGCTATGTTTGATACTGTCTCGTCTGATGATCATTACACCGGCCATAAAGCGGCAGCTTTTGGTGGAACCACAACCGTGATGGATTTTGTTGAGGACAAAGATCCTGACCTGCTGAAAAATATATCTGCCCTGCGTGATAAAGCGGACCCTAAAGCAGCCATCGATTACAGTTTTCATATCAATATCACAAAATTCAATGATGACGTAGCGGACCAGATCCCCGCCATTCTTGAAAGCGGTGTGACAACCTTGAAGGTATTCACAGCCTATAACAATCGTTTGCGGCTCCAGGATGGTGAAATCTTCCAACTGCTGAAAATTGCCGCAAAATATGGATTTTTAACCATGCTGCACGCTGAAAATGGAGATGTGATCGATGTCCTGGTGGATGAAGTACTGAAAGCTGGTCACACTGAACCTATTTGGCATGCCCGGACCCGGCCCGCCTGGGGAGCTGTTGAGGCAGTCTTACGGAGCGCTGCTCTGGCAGCCCAGGCTGATGCTCCACTTTATATTGTGCATATGAATACAGCCGGCGGTATTGACCAGCTGGCTTATGCCAGGGATCGGGGAGTGCCGGTTATGGGCGAAACCTGCCCTCAATATATGTTATTCACTGAAAATGAATTGGAAAGATCGGACGGCGCCAAGTGGATCTGCTCACCGCCAATGAGAACAAAAGCTGATAATGATCGCATCTGGCAGGGTTTGACAGATGATACTTTACAAACAGTGGGTACGGATCACTGCCCCTTCTTCTACGATGGTACAAAGGCAATCTCCTACGAAGGCAAGGAAATTATGATCCCTGGCAAAGAATTAGGGAAAGATGATTTTACAAAAATCCCCAATGGCCTTCCAGGCGTGGCAGACAGGATGCCAATTTTGTGGACCGAAGGTGTTGTAAAGGGCAGGATCACACCGAATCAGTTTGTCGCTTATACCAGCGCCAATCCCGCTCGCATATTTGGTTTATATCCCCAAAAGGGATGCCTTGAACCGGGGTCGGATGCAGACCTGGTGATTTGGGATCCGGACAAGAAACTGGTTTACGGAGTTGATGTTGCTCACCAGCGGACGGACTACAATCTGTATGAGGGTTGGGAACTGCAGGGTTATCCCGAGAAAGTATTTTTACGGGGAAAATGCATAGTTAATGGGGATCAATGGTTGGGAAAACACGGTCAAGGCCAATTCCTGGCGAGAAAACCATTTGCTGAGGTGATTTAATGACATAGTGGATTGATTAAGAGGGTGGTTAAGATAACACTCTGGAAGATAAATAGAACTAGATCACGCATCTAAAGTTTAGGGGGTAAGAAAACTGAAGATGCGTGATTGTTTTAAGGGATCAAAGACCAATAATGTTAGGATGCGTGACCCTGATGGTTTTGATAATTATTTGAATATCTTCAAGTTTTGATGCTCATCTAAAATTTAGAGGATCACGCATCCTTCTTAATCTAATGGGGGTAATTTATGTCACCATCAGGTACGATTTACGATCAGTATATTCATTTGTATAAACGCGGCAATCATAAGGATGCCTTATTTAAGGAAGAAGAGTGTTATTATCTTTTTCTTGAGATGTACAAAAAGTATATGAAGCCTATCGCATTATTGTATGCCTATTGTTTATTACCAACTCATTTTCATCTCTTAGTCAGAGTAAAAAGCGCTGATGAAATTGGAGATATCTGCCAGTGTGATGAAAGGTTTTGGTATCAATATCGTTCATTCTTAGGAATATATACAAAACGGATTAATTGTACCTATAAAAGATCTGGTTGTTTGGTAAATGGTGGTTATTCCAATATTGTTGATCCTAAGGAAAATTCATTCTACCAATTATTTATCTACATTCATCAAAATCCCGAACTATATGGCATTGTTTCGGATTATCGTTTATGGCCGTTCTCATCATATTTCGCTTATAGAAAAAAGGATCGGCGGTCAATTATTGCCAAAGACTTATTCTTTGATGATAAAAGTTATAAGAAGATAATGGAATCAGGGGAAGTTTGTATTAACTCTTATCCAATTGATCAACCACTTTATTGATAGTGTAAAAAAATAAGAGGTGTTATATATCTCAAATAAAAATTGAGCCTGGTTTGATTTACCAAATTTAGAACCGGGGAAATAACCGGGGTAGGATTTTTGTAGATAACTGTAATTACACTTACTTCCTGGACTTGTACAAGAGATACATCCATCCTATTGCCCACCTGTATGCGTACTATTTGCTTCCAACTCATTTCCATTTCATGCTTCGGATCAAAGAATGGGGTAATAGTGAAAATTGTATCCATAATGAAAGCCAGATCTGGATGCAGTTCAGGACTTTCCTTGGAACGTATACCAAGGCTATCAATAAAGGGTATAACAGATCTGGACATCTCTTTGAGGGAAGATATTCAAGAAAGATCGTCCAAGAGGATGAATACTTCTACAGGTTGATCGTCTATATTCATCAGAATCCACAAAATCATGGCGTCGTTCTGGATTATAGAAATTTGCCATTTTCTTCGTATAATGCCTATATTCGGCAGGACAGAAGATCACTTGTTGCCAAAGAAATCTTATTTGACCTGGATTAATACAATACAATAATGGATACGCATGAGTTAAAATCAATCAATAGTGTTTGCGAAAAAATCAAAATAGGAAACGGATTCCTTTGAGGAATCTGTTTCCGGAGCCAAATGAGAATATGAAAAATCTAACTGTCAATAACTATACCTTTGAATGGGGTGCCCGGACTTATGTAATGGGCATCCTCAACCTGACTCCGGATAGTTTTTCTGGAGATGGGCTGGCGGATCTTGAAAAAGAGGCTGCCTTTCAACAAGCCAGGGAATTTGTAGAAGCCGGGGTTGATATTTTGGATGTAGGTGGAGAGAGCACTCGCCCGGGAGCGGCTCCTGTGTCCGCCCAACAAGAATTGGATCGTGTCCTCCCAGTCATCACCCGGCTGGCAGCCGAGTTTGAGACTCTGATTTCAATTGATACCTATAAAGCCCTGGTAGCAAGGGAAGCCATTAAAGCAGGAGCATCGATCCTTAACGATGTGTGGGGGTTAAAAGCTGACCCAGAGCTGGCGCAAACAGCAGCTGAGAATAATGTGCCTGTGATCTTGATGCATAACCGCAGCAACCCCAATAATGCTGCTATCAAAGAACATCTGGGAGGCCGTTATATAGGTATGGAATATGATGATCTGATGGAGGATGTAAAATCCGAATTAAGGGAAAGCGTGGACCTGGCCCACGAAGCCGGGATTCCGGATGAGATGATCATTCTGGACCCGGGAATTGGTTTTGGAAAAACCGTTGAACAGAACCTGGAACTTATCAAGCGCCTGGATGAGATCCGGATCCTCGGTTATCCTGTTCTCCTGGGACCATCCAGAAAATCATTTATCGGCTATACTCTTGATCTGCCTCCAGATGACCGTGTAGAAGGGACTGCGGCAGCGGTATCCGTTGGTATCACCCGTGGAGCGGATATCATCCGGGTCCATGATGTGTCTAAGATGATCCGAACAGTCAGAATGACTGATGCATTGATAAGATAACAACCCGCAAATACCTTTGTGACGTTTTATAACCCGGGAGAATATTCACCCGGGTTATTTTTGTTCTTATGTCAAGTTAATACTCATTTGATAAATTAATAGAATAGAAGCTTCACCAGGAGGAGTTTATGGCTGATAATCATAAACCACAGCTGGATAATACCAGCGGTCCAATCGCATTCCAAACAGAGATCAAGCAATTACTAAACATTCTGGTTCACTCTCTTTATACAAAGAAAGAGATCTTTCTCCGGGAATTGCTTTCCAACGCGTCTGATGCTTTAACCCAGATGCGTTTTATCCAGCAAACTGACCGGGAGATCCTTGACCCATCTCTGGATTTGGAAATAAGGATTGAGATCGACACTGAAGGAAAGACCCTGAAGATCTCTGATACTGGAATAGGTATGACCAGCGACGAGATGAAAACCAATTTAGGTACGATTGCCCAATCCGGCGCCAAAGCCTTTCTGGACGCAGCTGAAGGTGATGAGAAGGGATTAGTGGATGTGATTGGCCGTTTCGGAGTAGGATTCTATTCTGTTTTTATGGCTGCTGAATGGGTTAAAGTCACTTCGCGCAGTTACCAACCGGATGAAAAGGCTTCATCGTGGTACGCTACCGGAGCCGATACCTTTGAAATGGGTACTACCGATAAAGAAACCAGGGGAACATGCATCGAAGTTAAATTGAATGAAGATGCCCAGGAATTCCTGGATATCCACAGGATCCGTGAGATTATTAAGACCCATTCAGATTATGTGCCGTATCCGATTTTCATAGAAGGTGAGGATGAGCAGATCAACCAGCAAACCGCGATCTGGCGTGAAAACCCCCGCTCTGTGGAAGAGGATAAGTATCAGGATTTCTACCGCCAGTTAACACTGGAATTGGAAGAACCGCTGGAGAAGATCCATTTTGTTGCTGATGCACCTTTATTGATCTATGCTCTTTTATATTTGCCTGCCAAACTAGATCGGGGTTTGTTCACACTACGGGAACAAGATGGGTTAAAGCTTTTTGCCAGGAAGATCCTGATCGAGAATTATTCCAAAGACCTGCTGCCTCCCTATCTCCGGTTTATCCAGGGAGTTGTTGATGCCGAAGACCTGCCATTGAATGTGTCCCGTGAAAGTGTCCAGGCAACGGCAATGATCAACCGGATCAATAAGATCCTGACCAATCAAGTCATTCGAAAACTGAAAGAAATGGCGAGTAAGGATCCGGAAAAATATATGGGCTTTTGGGCTGAGTTCGGCCAGTTCCTAAAGGAGGGAGTGGCTGCCAATGATAATAATCGAGATGAGTTATCGACCCTGCTGCGGTTCCATTCCACAACGATGCCTGATCACTGGACATCCCTGGATGAATATCTGGACCATATGAAACCCGGCCAGGATATGATCTATTACATCCTGGGTGATGATGAGAGCTCTGTTTCCCGCAGTCCCCATCTAGATTATTTCCAGACCCATTGTTATGAAGTACTTACCTTAACGGATCCTGTAGATTCGTTTATGCTGCTGGGGCTGAGGGAGTATAAAGAGTTTGCCCTCCAGAATGTGGCAGCTTCCGATCTTAATCTTCCTGAGCAATCTGACCAGGAAGAACAAAAGGAACAGGAAAAACCGCCTTCTTTGTCTGACGAGGCTGTTAATGGCCTGATCGATATCTTCAAGGATACTCTGGGGGAACAAGTTTCTGATGTGCGGATCACAGATCGCTTGACTAATTCTGTTTCCAGGCTGGTGGACGCCAAAGGATCGCTAGGGCAAGAGATGCAGCGAGTATACCGAATGATGGACAAGGATTACCAGATCCCGAAAAAGGTCCTGGAAATTAATCCTGATCATCCTCTTCTAAAGAAGGTCAGTCAACTGGCGGATGATGACCACCGCAGAGAACTGATCGTGGAACAGATATTCGAGAGCGCGTTATTGATCGAAGGGCTGCATCCTGATCCGGCATCAATGATTCCCAGGATCCAGCAGCTGATGGAGTCCATCCTGGAAGATGATTAAGCTGAGACAGTTCGACGTTATTCACCGGGATGGCTTTATGCCATCCCGGTTTTTTTAATCTGCTGTGATTTCAATCCCTGTTATTTTTGTTCTGGTTGCAAGAACAAGAAAGATTATCGCTCCCAGGAAACCGGCTGCGCCTCCTCCGTACCAGATTGCGCTTGGGTTGAAGGTATCATTCAGAAATCCGCCCAGCAGCGACCTACCATGGATCCGGCTCCCATTGTTAAGGCCAGCATGCTCATATATCGCCCGCGCATTGTTTCGGGAGCCTGGTTAATGCATAAACATCCGTCCGTTTTTCAGGAGGAACAAGATCAGCGATCATGGCGTCAGAACCCAGCTGGTAAAGGGGACAGAAAGCTCCCCTCAACGCCATCAAGATCGCAAATTGACCGTAGGAATGAGCAGGAACCATAGCTGCCAGGGAGAATCCTGTCATACAAAGGCTGATGACCATGGTCCAATTACTGCCTAGCTTATCAGTTATGCTCCCGGCAATAGATGAGGATAGCAGGCTCATTACGGCGTTTATGGTGGTTAATGTGGTGATGATAGTTCAACTTGACATCGTTTATAATATTAGACTGTTGAGAAACCTAAGGAATTAAATTGGATAGAATATGACTCATATCTTGGTAACGAATGATGATGGTGTAACTGCTCCGGGTTTGTTTGCATTGGTAGATGCCTTGCGAGGTCTGGGAGATGTCAGCATTTTAGCACCGGATCGCAACTGGTCTGCTTCCGGTCATGTAAAAACATTGCACAGACCATTGCGTGTTAGAGAAGTCCAGCTCCAGGATGGCAGTACAGCTCTTGCCAGTGATGGGGCGCCTTCAGATTGTGTTGCTCTGGCAGTAATGGGAATCCTGTCCGATATCGATCTGGTAGTTTCTGGTATCAATCCCCATGCTAATATCGGGCATGATGTGACCTATTCAGGTACTGTGACCGCCGCAATGGAAGCGGTGATCTGGGGCTTGCCGGGATTGGCCGTATCTCTGGATAGCCCCGATAATCACCTGGGAGTACTGGATTATGAACCTGCCGCCGAATATGCCCGCCAGGTAGCGAAGATGATATTAAATAAGAATTTCCCGGAAGAGGTGGTTTTAAATCTCAATGTTCCCTATCTTCCTCTGGAAGAGATCAATGGAATGCAAGTGACTCGCCAGGGCCTGCGGGTATACCATGATGAGCTTCTCAAGCGCGATGATCCCCGGGGAGTACCCTATTATTGGCTGGGTGGTGATCCTCCAGGCGGTATCCCGGACCAGGGAACGGATTATGGAGCCATAAAGAGCGGTTATGCTTCACTTACTCCATTGAAGCTCGACCTGACCGCTGAAGATTCAATTGATCCTATTGCAAAAATCATTGCTGAGTAAAGTGGAAAAAATAGATCCAAAAACACCCATCAACAAGAAATTTATCCGCTACCTCCTGATCTTTCTAACGGGGGGGCTGGTCCTGACCTGGTTGATCAACACTCCACCAGGATTATTGGGAAAATCTGATGCGATTGCCTATGCAGTCTGTCATCGGATAGGCTCCCACTCCCATTATTTCGGAGAAAGACCCTTTTCCCTCTGCGCTCGGTGTACAGGCCAATACCTGGGCTTTATTTGGGGTTTTGGATTTCAATTTCTGGCGGCAAAGAAGAGATCAGGTTTCCCATCCCGCAGCGCCATGATCCTGATGGCTGCCCTATTTCTTTTTTATCTCCTGGATGGATTGAATTCTGCCATCCACCTTTATCCTGGTCTGGATCACCTGTCACTATATCAGCCAAATAATATACTGCGATTATTTACAGGCTTGGGATTTGGAATTGTGATCAGCGCTATTCTCTATCCCCTGATCGGTCAAACAGTTTGGAACGAGACCTCTACCTTGCCGGCCATCCGTGGACCCAGGGATTGGTTGATCCTTTTAGGAGGAAGTGTCGGAATTGGCCTGTTGATCCTGACTGGAAATCCGCTTCTAACATACCCGCTGATATTGGTCAGCACCGGCAGTCTGTTATTTTTGTTGACTGTGCTGTACAGTGTGATCTGGATCCTGGTCAGAAAAAGGGAAAACAGCTTCACTTCATGGAAGGAATTAATCTGGTGGGGAATAGCAGGATTTAGTTCTGCACTGATGCAAATCGCTCTCATCGATCTTGTGCGTTTTATTTTGACCGGCACGTGGAGTGGGTTTCTAGAATATTAGTATAGCGGCGGGAGCGATTTAGCGATTAATGATCCACCATGGTTCTCACGGTTCAGTGATCAGTAATCGGTATTCAATAAATGGATTTACGCAGGAATAAAAAGCAAGGCTTTATTCGGATCAAATGAGATCTGGATGGGTTCTCCAGTTTGAGGTATGTCCATCCCACAATCAGAGCAGGAAAATCCCAATTGCTGGCTATTAATTTCAATATTTAGATGAATTGCAGAGCCGCTGAATGAACTTCTGACAAGTATCCCCGTCAGTGAGGAGGTTCTTTTATCATCCTCTGGCCCAACCCGAATTTGATCCGGCCTGATCAAGATAACACCAGATCCCTGATGGGGATCTTCTACTAACCAGGTTCCGATATCTGTCTCCAGGACAGTGCCTTTTGCAGATGGTTTGGCCTCTCCTTTCAGCAGGTTATTCATTCCCAGGAACCGGGCTATATAAGGAGAATTAGGTTGGTGATAGATTTGGCGGGGAGTGCCGATCTGGGCGGTTTTTCCATTGCCGAGGATCACTACCCTGTCTGCAATACGGAAAGCTTCTTCCTGGTCGTGAGTGACGTAGAGGGCTGTCTGGCAGGAGTGCTTTAGGATATCACGCAGTTCCCCGATCAGCCTTTCCCGGATGCTCCTGTCCAGAGCACCAAGCGGTTCATCTAACATCACCAGGCGGGGTTCCGGGGCCAGTGATCTGGCCAGGGCGATGCGCTGCTGTTCACCTCCGGAGAGAGTTGCAGGATCACGATTCTCTAGACCGGACAAGCCAACCAGGTCCAGCACCTCATTCACCCTGGTTGAGGTGATTTCCCGGTTTGTCCCTGCCATTTTCAACCCAAAGGCGACATTCTCACCCACGTTCTTATGGGGGAAGAGTACATATTCCTGGAACATCAACCCGAAATTGCGCAGGTGCGGGGGCACTTCCAGCAAGGATTCGCCATTCCAGAGGCAGTCTCCCTGGTCAGGATCAGCCAGGCCTGCAATGATCTCTAGCAAGGTGGTCTTTCCACTTCCGCTTGGACCTAGCAAAGCCAGGATCTCACCTTTTTCCTGCTTGAATGAGACACCACGGAGAACATCAACCTCTCCAAATCTCTTCCAAATATCCTGAATTTCTAATCCTTCCATTTTAATCCGAGGGTACAATTCATTTAATCTATTATCACTGACAAATTCGAGTATAACATATCCGGTTTTGGCAGGTTCCAGCAGGAGTCTAACTAAATAAAAGGTTGGGGATGATGAAGATCTATTTTGCCTGTTCGATAAGCGGTGGAAGAAAAGATGAAAAAGCCTATCAATATCTGGTGCAGGTGCTGACAGGGATGGGGATAGATGTTCCTACCGCCCATATTGCTGAAACTGGAGTTGAAGAGGTTGATGCCAGGGAGAAGCCAGGGGATATCTATAATCGTGATGTCAGCTGGATCCGGGAAAGTGATTTGCTGATAGCTGAAGTAAGTACACCTTCCCATGGTGTGGGTTATGAGATCGGTTATGCCCTGGATCTGGGGAAACCTGTATTATGTCTGTATAAAAAAGGGGTTGTGATCTCGAAAATGATCACAGGTAATCCTCATCCTCTGCTGACAGTGATCGATTATGAAAACAACACCAAGGCTGAGGAAATTTTGCGAACCTACCTGGCAGCTTATTGATAGAGGGTTTTTGATCCCGCCGGGAACTTTTTGGCGGTAATTAACGTCTAGTTGATGCTTGAAATTAGAAATTCCACAGACGATGAGGAGCATACCGATGAATAAGAATGTCGAGAGAACTAGACGGTTTGTGATGGCCAGCCTGGCTGTGATCATGCTGGTAGGCAATACCCTGGCCTGTACTGTGCCGGGGCAGGGGAATAATGGAGGAGAAACCCCTCAGCCAATTCCTATTGATCCGAATGTAAACAACACTACCGTTGAGCAGGGAAGTCCTGCCCAGAATGGCGGTGATGGTGGTCCAGGATTAACAATCCAGCTAAGTGATGGACAAGAAGTGCCATCTGTGATCGAGCAGCTTGTTCCAGTAACAGGAGTGCCGTTAACGGAAGAAGAGATCGAAGCTATTCTGGCCCGTTTAAATCCCTGGATAGAGGATCAGGGTTTGGAAGTTGATTTTCGCCTGCCTGAGGAAATTCTAAGACCCCCATTAACAGGTGATACTATCTCAGAAACATTTCCATCCTCGGTGGATCTGACCAAACCCCAGCCGATTTTTGACGAGGAATTGGAAGTGCTGCGCTACGCCCCTGATGGGCAGGTAGCTATTGCTCCTTTTATAAGCGTTACCTTTAATCAGCCAATGATCGCTCTGAATACCCTGGAAGCCCTGGCAGAAGAGGATGTGCCGGTCCAGGTAACGCCTTTGATCCCTGGTTCCTGGCGCTGGTTGGGGACCCGGACGTTGAATTTCCTTTCGGATTCGGATCTGTATGACCGCCTGCCGATGGCGACAGAATATCTAGTGACAATACCGGCTGGTATCCAATCGGCCGTCGGGAAAACCCTTCAGGATACGGTGCAGTTCCGGTTTTCCACGCCGCCTCCGATCATAGAAGATTATTATCCATCCTATGGGCCGCAACCGCTGGAACCGCTGTTCTTTATTTCATTTGACCAGCGCATAGACCCTTCTGCTGTGATCGATCACATCCAGGTCACAGCTGGAAATCTTCCAGTCCAGATCAAATTGGCCACGCAAGAAGAGATCCAGGAGGATGAGTATGTCAGCCGCCGGATTGATTATGCAGAAGAAGGGCGCTGGCTGGCTTTCCGGGCTTTTGAACCGCTCCCTGCTGATACCGGGATATCGATCGTGATCAAGGCGGGCACCCCCTCTGCGGAAGGCCCCCTGGTAACAGAGTATGACCAGAGTTATTCCTTTTCAACCTATGCACCCTTGAGAGTGGAAGAACATGGATGTTCCTGGGGTGATGAGCCTTGCCGTCCGCTTACTCCTCTCTATATTCGTTTTAACAACCCGATCGATATGGATGCCTACGACGGCAGTATGGTCACAATTGAACCTGAGCTGCCTAATGCATCCGTCAATATCTACGGAAATACCATCAATATCCAGGGCAATACCCAGGGAAGGACAACCTACTGGGTAACAGTTGACAGCTTGATCAAAGATCAATTCGGTCAAACCCTGGGTCATGATGAGAGACTAAAATTCAGGATCGGTTCAGCTGATCCTGTGATGTTTGGACCGGATGAGATCTTTGTCACAATGGATCCCGCCGACCAGAACCCGGCCCTGTCACTCTACACCATTAACTACAACAAGGTGAACGTTGAAATTTACCAGGTAGAACCCTCGGATTGGCCGGCTTTTTTGCAGTATCTGCGGGATTATCAAAGCACGGATATCCAATTAACAGTTCCCGGGAAGAAGGTCTTTGATGATGCAGTGGCCATTGAATCCCCGGCCGACAAACTGACTGAAATATATATCCCGTTGGCGGATCATTTGAAAGGGGAAAGCGGTCAGTTCATTGTGATCGCTAAACCCCCCAAAGGATTATTCCAGGAAGACCGCTACTGGGAGCATGTTCAAGTTTGGGTTCAGATAACTGATATCGGCCTGGATGCTTTTGTGGACCACAGTGAGATGGTGGTCTGGGCAACGGATCTGCTAACTGGAGCGCCCCTCTCAGGGGTGACTATCAAACCCGGGACCGATTCCACGATTGGAAAAACAGACCAAACCGGTGTGGCGAAATTCGATCTTCCTTCTGAGGGCATCCCGTACCTGGTTGCTGAAAGAGGGAATGACCTGGCCTTTATGCCGCCTTCATCCTATTACTGGAATGACAGTGGTTGGACCCGACGCTCCCTGGTAGATGAGCTGCGCTGGTATGTTTGGGATGACCGCCAAATGTACAAACCGGGTGAAGAAGTCTATCTGAAAGGCTGGATGCGAAAGATCGGGACCGATGAATCCGGAGATGTGGAACTAGTTGGCGATCAGGTCAGCCAGGTTTCTTATCAGGTGATTGGTTCCCAGGGCAATGAACTGGCGACCGGTCAGGCCGACGTGAATTCCCTGGGTGGATTTGATTTCCATTTCACTTTGCCAGAGAACGCCAACCTTGGTTATACCCAGGTGATCATCAATCCCATTGGCTCAATGTCCGGGATTTCCTACAATAATCACTATCACCAGATCCAGGTCCAGGAATTTCGCCGCCCTGAGTTTGAGGTTAGCGCCCGCAATGAGACTACAGGCCCGTATTTTGTGGGTGAACAAGCCATCCTGGCGGTGGAAGCCAGCTACTACGCCGGCGGACCACTGCCCAATGCGGAAACCAACTGGTATGTGATGTCAACTCCAACCAACTATCAACCGCCAAATTGGTCCGACTTTAGTTTTGGCTATTGGACTCCCTGGTGGTACTACGATTTTTCCTATCAGGATCGCGGCACAACTGGAGAGAGTTTCAGCGGTGTAACCGATGCTTCCGGAAACCAT
>Ga0209834_10000049_pt1 | contig 63403 bp, 50 predicted proteins | sample Mar14236cmmetaG_FD_184134 | JGI IMG/M metagenome (GOLD analysis project Ga0209834, IMG submission 184134) | Marine hydrothermal vent microbial communities from Guaymas Basin, Gulf of California to study Microbial Dark Matter (Phase II) - Marker... ... | reverse complement strand
CATTAGTTGTTTCCAAAAAAGTTAATTAGCAGCAACGTCGTTGTTATCGCACTCGTCACCGTCGTCAACACAAAGGAGAACGTCGGCAAATTCATATTAAATATCTTATGTCCCACCGGCTCGATGATAACCACATCATTCGGTTGGAGGAAGTAAGCTTCGGAGGTTAGCAGGTTTTTGTCCTGGAGGTTGATGCGGTAGGTCTTGGTACCGTCATCTGTCGGCCGCACAACAAGCACCCTGTCACGCCTTCCATAATCTCCCACCCCGCCTGCACGGCCTACTGCTTCTAAAACAGTGAGGTAGTTGTTATAATTAACATATGTGCCAGGGGCCTTTGCTTCTCCAAGTACAGTAAACTTAAAGCTTAACAGCTTACATTCAACGTAGGAGTTATTAAAATATTTATCCACCTCAGCCTGCAATAAGACACGTATTTCTGCAATTGTCTTATCCGCAACCTGTACTTTTCCAATTACAGGAAGAAATATATTTCCTTCCTCATCAACATCATAACCCATGATATACTGACTGGCTTCGTCCCGAAAATATTGGTTTCGAATACCCCCGGTTCTATCCTGTAATAAATCTGTAATAGATCCATCCGGTGTCATGGCCTTGGCCGTTATATAAAGAATATCCCGGTATTGCACCCTGTAATCCGGCACGTCAACAGGGAAATACTGGGTTTCGGAGGTTTCAGGTAAATTGTTTAAGTAACTTAGTTTTTCTGTACTTGTACAACTACCAAGCACTATTAACGATATCAGTATGACTTTTACAGCCTGTTTCATAGGGTCAGATTAAGTAAAAATATAAATGTAGATATTTTGTTTTGTTTTTAGATACCGAATTTCCCGGTATCTACCCACTTCATGTCAAGTATCGACCAAAAATCCAGGGCCAGCCGGTTGAGCACATAATCGTAAGGTAGCCATCCGTAACCATCCACCCCCCAGGAGCTGCCCCAGGAGTTCCGGATCAGGAGTGCTCCTTTGGTTTCTTTGTTGCATCTTGTGTTCTTGATCTTCCGGTTGTCATCATAACCTACGGCTACTATGGCATGTCCCCACCGGGCTGATTCGCCGGTGCATGGATAGGGTATATCGCCGGGATTGTCGGAGTCTTCAAAAGAATTAAATCCCCAGAAACCGAACATGGACGGGATGCCTGCTTCCAGATATTGCTTCACGGAAGTGAGTACGTCCTTGCCGGGCAGATTCAGTCCCTGCGGGTCATGACAGAAATATTTTACCGTCTCGTAATTGTCAGCCAGGGAATATACAAAACTGCCGGGTTCCTTGTCAAAACCGGCTACCTTATATGGCCAGTATTTCTCAGCAGGTACACCGCACAGAACAAGAGCTCCCATTGTATCCCTCAGCCAGGCCCCGGTATCGCCGCTTACCTGCATAAGGTTCCTGGTTGTCTTGTACAGGAAGAGCCTCGATGCTTCAATATGCTTTCCGCAAGCTCTCCTCTCAAAATACTCAACTATTCCTACACCCGCATGTGCAGTGCATGAACCTAGATCCCCCTGGTCTTCCACCGGCGGACACCAATCCCTCAGATCAACCTTCTCCGGCAATGCATTTTCCTTTGCTGTCAAACCAAGTTTTTTGTTGAAAGCTTCAATCTCAGGGTGAACGGTAGTATAGTCACGCAGGTCAGGGAGGGGAGGAAGCCATCCGGTTCCAAAAGTCCGATCAGAACCGGAAAGTGCAATCTTTTTATTTAATATGGAAGTTTCCATTGTTTCTTGTTCTGATCTTTTTTATTTACCAGGGATAACTTCTCTAAGCCGGGTGCCTTCAGGGCCGGGGATGATCTCGTAGAGTCTGAAGTACGTTTCTTCCTCATCCGGTTCGTGAAATCTTTCTCCCGTGAAGGTTTGTGCCGCATAGGCGCTTTTTGAGAGCATTGCAGCTATCGCTTCCATTGTTTCAGGTAATTCTGATTTGCTTATAATACCGTAAGATACAAGACCGCTGTTTTCAAAATTCATCTTCAGCTCGTTGGATCCGAATCCGTTCGTGATTCTTACGTACTGCGGACTTGACAGATCAGGCAGATAAACGACATTCGTCTTAACAGTATTATCCTTCTCTGCCTTATATTCCACCAGCAGGTATGGTTTAAGAGTGTAATATCGCAGGCCGGTCTCTTTCTTCAGATCAGCATCCGAGTAAAACTTCACCGAAGCACAACCTGTAAAGGCAACAATACCCACAAACAAAACAAGTAGTGAAACCGACCTCCATAAGGTCGTCCTTTTCTGAAGAGCAAAATGAGTTTTCATGGTTATCAGGCTTAAATCAGTAAACAGGGATTGTATTTGTTGTAACTAATTTAAGAAAGTTTCCTTTATGAGTCAAGCAGTAATTTTTGCACGGCAAAGCCCCGTCAGTCCCATTCGCTAAAATGCCTGACTAAGCCGGTAATTGTATATTTGAGACGTTTAACGCAGCTTGCGCAGGAACGCCATTTGTATTTTAACCACAAGGTTTATATCCAGCCTGTCGATCCGGACAACCACCCTGTTCCTGTTATTTATTTTAATAAGTTCACCGGTCAGGCCCCTGAGGCTTCCTGTGGTAACCTCCACGGGATCACCCGGTAATAATCTTTCTCCCGTTACTTCTATGTCTGCTTCACCATCGACCAATAATCGCAGGTTATTTATCTGCTTTTCCGGTATGGCAGCAGGCTTGCCTTCAAAACTTATATACTTTGCCGCGCCATCCACCCGGATCACTTCCCTCAACCGGTACTGCGGCACTTTAACAAAAACATACGAACTCAACAAGGGCACTTCTACCCACTTTTTGCGATCAGACCACTGGCGCAGGGTTTTCACAAGCGGCAGATAAGATTCAATTCCCTGCTCCATGAAACGATCGTGGACTTTTTTCTCGTTGCGGGCCCTTGTGTAGATAGCAAACCACTGTGAGTTAAGCGTATTCTCCTTATTTGTGAGCTCGCCGGACACGTTGGGCTTGTCTCTATGTCTTAAATCCCTGCTCATATCAATTATCTTCACTACTCCAGAGGGGAAGCAAATCTCCCGGTTTATACCCAAGCAGGTATTCACCGGCCTCGTTTGATTCAAGTATTATGTATCTCACTTTGCGATTGACCAGTTTCTCTGCCTGTTGTACCTTGCGGGTGAGGTACTCGCGGTCGATACCCGTTCCTACAAGTACCAGGTCGATTATGGAGCTGTCGCGACCATGGGCCAGGTCGCCCGTGAGATAGACACATTCCAGTTCACCCAGTCGGTGTATGACTTTCTCAATAACACGGTCGATTCCCGTTTCCTTGATAATAATATTATGTATATCGCTGAAAAGAGGATGTTTCCTGTTGGCGTAGTAGAGTTTCTTGTTGCCCTCGCGGGTTGAATGCAGCAGGCCGGCTTCCTCCATCCTGTTAAGCTCTATCCTGATGCCGTTGCTTGACTCCCCGAACTCCGATTCCAGTCCGCGCAGGTGCGCCCGGGTGCTGCTGTTGAGGAAAAATTTGAGCAGCAGCTTAATGCGGGTCCGGGAGGTGATAAGTGAATTTATCATGACTGAAAGCAAAGAGCTAAGCGCAGAGCGCTAAGGATAGAAAGCAAGCTTATATCTGTATCAGTCATAGGCAGAATTTTAGAGTTTGAGTAACAAACTTACTCGATCTTTATTGTATATGCAAACATTTCGTTTACAATTTTAATGTTTGAAAAGGAATAAATGTAGTATAAAGCGCTTAAGTTATTAACAAAAGCGACTAAGGATTAACGGCGAAAGACTAACGACTAACGACGAACGGAATGCATCTGTAGTGTATTATATGCCGCTGGTCCTTTGTCAAAATTAGTATTGATAGTCATCATTTTCTTATATTTTTACACTTCAATAACATAAACCTTTTGTATGAAAATAGTAAGCGTGGTAGGTGCCAGGCCTAACTTCATGAAAATAGCGCCCTTCATGAGGGCGGTGGATGAGCATAATAAAAACAATCCGGATAAGGCTGTTGAACATATACTTGTGCATACCGGTCAGCATTACGACGACCGTATGTCAAAGGCTTTTTTTGAGGCCCTCAACATTCCCGAGGCGGATATAAACCTGGGTGTGGGTTCAGGAACGCACGCCGAACAGGTGGCTTATACCATGATCGAATTCGAAAAGGTAATAAGAAAAACAAAACCTGACTGGGTGGTGGTGGTAGGCGATGTGAATGCCACGCTGGCCTGCTCGGTGACAGCCAAAAAAGAGCATGTGAAATGCTGCCATATAGAGGCGGGACTGCGGTCGGGCGACATGGACATGCCGGAGGAGATAAACAGGCTGGTGACCGACAGGCTGTCGGACCTGCTGCTGATACCGGATAAGCTTTCGGGCGAGAACCTCAGGAAAGAGGGTATGCCTGAAAGATCGGTGAAATTCGTGGGCAATATAATGATTGACACCCTGGATGAGAACAGGGAGAAGGCTGAGGCACTGGATATCGGTGAGATCGTGGAGAGGAACAGGATTGAGGAGGGCACAGACTTCGGCGGGCAGGGGGAGGTCAGCGACGGCGCTTACACTGTGTTAACGCTGCACAGGCCGTCGAACGTCGATCACCGGGAGGTGCTGGCGCCAATAGTACACTTCCTGTGCGACGAGGTGGCGGCCGACATGCCACTGGTATGGACGCTGCACCCGCGGACACAGAAGCAGCTGAAGAATTTCGGATTATATGAGAAGGTGATCAGCACGAAGAATATCCTGCTGCTGCACCCCCTGAACTACCACGAGATGCTGCGCCTCAACATGGATGCAAAGATGATCCTGACCGACAGCGGCGGTCTGCAGGAGGAATGCACGGTGCTGGGCACCCCCTGTATCACCCTGCGATGGAACACCGAGAGGCCGGTGACGCTGCGCGAGCATGGAGGGGCCAGCGTGATAGTGGGGAATAACATAGAGCGTATACGCAAGGAATACCGCGAAACGCTGAAGCTGGAACGCAAGCCTTTCAGGCCGGAGATGTGGGACGGAGGTACTGCACGGAGATGCCTGCGTGAGATACTGGCATATAAGGGGCTGAATAACAAATAACTTATTAATACAGCCCCATAAATTACTGATGATCACTACCTGTCAATGCATCAGGTGATTCATTGCAGGAATCTTTTCGGAGATGATGCGGCCCAGCGGGACATCTGATGTTGATACATTAACGCCGGTGATTATATTGTCCACCCCCAGGTCTATCACATTGTCCTTAACATTTCCGCCGACAATAGTACATCCCTGTGTGGTCGCCAACAGAATGACAGAGGATCTGTAAAATTCAGCTGTTGAGAAATTATTCCCCAGTATCAGCCCTCCTGTGCTGTAAAGATCAAGGCAGAGTGCATCATATCCATAACCGCTGAATTTATTGTTGCGAATCACCATGTCCTTTGTCACCTGTGAATAAATGCCCCATGGCCACCCGTCTGTCATTATGAACCGGTTATTGCGTACCTGGTAGGCTACCGGTTGTTCACCCGGATTTGTAAAATGACGCTGGTTACGCAGATAAATCCCATAGTCGGAATGAGTCAGATTGAAAATGTTATCATGTATATTGCAGGTTGAGGTTTTTGTTTCAGGTTCATTCTTCAATAAGCCATAATACGGATAATCATTATGATCAAAGCCCCAGCCGTATTCAGGGACATTGAATGTATTACCTGCAACTTCTGTCTTCATCCCCCTGCACTCCCATACACCGCCTGATTGCTCACAATTGTTGAAAACATTACCCTTGTTTTTTTCTCCGACAATTACCACACTGTTCTTAATTGCCTGCAGGGCAAGTCCGTAACAGAAGGTATCAAAACCGGAATTTGTAATTTTAAAATTAATATTTTCCCTTGGCAGATCTGTTGTACTTATTACGTCAAAATCTGCACATACTCCAAACATACAATTATAGGTGTGGTAGTAAAATCCCATACCTTCATCATAGTACTGTCCTTTGAAAGAAACATTATTTATTACCACGTTGATGTACCGGCTTTCGTTACCCAGTTCATACTGAGCGTTAGTGGCCGAGAAATGTATCAAAGATCTAATATGGCCTGTCGGGAGCCCGGTTATTGTTAGCGGACCTTCCGGGGTACAAAGGGTAAAATCACTTATATGAACGTCACCGCCGACAAATTTCACCAGGTCGTGGTACATGTTCTGATCAAACAGGGCCTGTGCATCGAGGTTATTCATTGATTTAATTATGGTCTTATCCTTGCCTGCACCCATGAAAGAGCCGTAGAAGTCGCGTATCTCAAGGAAGCCCAGGTGGTATTCACCTTCCGCCAGTCGTACTGCCGACCCCGGTCCGGCATCCTTCGCATCCATGAAGGCCTGGAGTATGGCCGGTGTATCATCACCTCCGGATGGTTCAACCACGAATACGGGAACGGCAGAAGCTTTTTTCATTTGCGCATTATCCAGATCATTGTCTGTCATGTCAAACTCGCTGCAGCCCATAAGGAAAGCCAGGCAGCAAAAAATCAGAAAAATCAGGTCTTTGTTTTTCATCGTCTATATATTTAAGTTATACAATAAGTACTTTATGAGGATAGCAGAACAAATTTCGGTCAGAAAGGGAGCTAGTACATAGCAAGCCCGTTTCAAATTGCTTAAATTTTCATACCACTCCTTAAACTATGTTCCAAAAAGTAAAAATTATCGGATATTAAAGTCCGGGGAACAGTTATTACCTGGCTTTCCTTGTATTATAGGGAGCAAGGCCGGCTTTTTCGATAACAGAAATGAAGCGCGGATCGTCACGCAGGAAATCGAAATCGGGATTCTGTGCAATAAGGTTGAAATAGTGCATGGGTTTCTTTTCAGCTTCCGAAGTTTTTTCGAACCAGTAAATTGATTCTTCTTTGTTGCCGATGATTGAATTCCACCAGGCAAGATAATAGGGATTTCCGTTCAGTCCCTGCAGGGGGATGGGATTATTGATATTGACATCGATCAGCCAGTTGAAAATACCCGGTATACCTGATTCCTCATATGCATTCATCACCTCTTCACCGTAAGGTTCTGTTAAAGGATTCCGGCTGAAAACATCCTGTAAGACCTTTGCTGCTTCTTCTCCCTTTCCCAGTTTGACATAATGAAGGACGAAAAGCCAGTTGTTGTCACTGGAATACGGATTAAGGCCCTGTCCTTTAAAACAGGCTTCCAGCCCTTCGTTGTATCTTTCTTCGAAGTAACAGACCCATGAATCGAGGTTATGCATTACCCAGAAATAAGGTTCCAGTTCCAGGGTGCGGTTGACATGCTCACGTACTTTTTCGATTGGCCCGGTTATCATCATCAGCTGTGCATACCACTGGTGGGCAGTTGAGAAATTAGGGTTCAGTTTCAGTGCAAGCTCCAGTTCTTCACGCGCCTCCCCGAAGCGTTTTTCAGGATAAGCATAATAAATACCTTTGATGGCGTGAGCTTCTGCACAGCCGGGATCTATCTCAAGGGCTTTGTTGCAGTAAGTCCAGGCTTTCTGCACCCCTTCGATATATGGCTGGTACCATCCCCAGCCAGAAAGGGTGTACCATGCATTGGCCAGGCCGGCCCATGCTTCGGCAAATTCAGGATCTATTGCAATGGCTTTCTCATAATACCCGAGGCTGGCCATCAGTCCGTCCTTACTGATATCGAAGCGTTGCTCATCATTGGCCTTATGCAGTAAGAATCTGCCTTTAAGGTAGTAATCATAAGCTTCGGGACTGTCAGTTGGTATCCTTTCAATATTACCGATCTCATTGCCGGAAATAAACGCTTGCAGGGCACCTGCAACCTTCCTGGCTATATCATTCTGAAAGTCAAAGATATTTGTCATTTCACCCTCATATTTTTCAGAAAGCAGGTGCTTATCATCCCGTGCATCGATAAGCTGTGTGAAGATCCTGACCTCCTGGTCCTGCCGCTGAACACTTCCTTCAAGTACATAATCAACCCGGAGTTTTCTTGCAATTTCAGGAGAGGTCATCTGGCTGTCCCTGAAGTATTCTGCACTGGTCCTGGATATCACCCTCATCTCACTGATCCGGAAAAGATTGTTAAGTATATCTTCCATGATGCCATCTGCAAAGTATTGATTGCCGGGTTCATCACTCAGGTTTTTAAAGGGGAGGACGACTATTGATTTCTGAGGTTGTTTAAGAAGGGGATACAAAATGAAAATAAGCAATAAGGCACTTATTATGCCGAATGAAGCTAGCAGGATATTTTTTCGTTTAAGCTTTTTCCGGGCTTTCCCACGGCCCGGTTTTCTTTTAAGCCCCACATAGGCGGGAGCTTTGCCTGTATGTTCAGCATTTTGATCACCAGGATAATCAAAGGCATCCATTTTCCTTATTTCACCCGGGGGGAAGCCAAAATATTCATGGAAGCATTTAATGAAGTAAGTCGGGCTTCCGAAGCCTACCCGGTAGGCAATCCCGGCAACCGTTTCCTCCTCTTCCCGGAGCAATTCCATTGCCTTCCGGAGGCGTATCTCCCTGATAAACTGGCTTACGCTCCGGTTCTTAAGGCTTGTAATTTTACGGTGGAGGGTGGTGCGGCTCATCCCGGCTTTCTCAGCCAGTTTTTCCACACCGAAATTCTCATCCCCCAGATTTTCCAGGACAATTTCAGTGAGTTTATTTAAGAGAGTCTGGTTCATAGAGTGGGCCCCGGTTAAAGTACTCATAAGCAAGTAAGAAGGTACGAAATATTTTTTATCTGCAGTGCGGCTTGCTGCAATTTTCAAGTATCTGCTTCTTGTTTTAAGTCTTGTCTGTTTTTATCATTTTCATCACTTCTTCTTCAATATACCTGGATACTTCAGACCATTTCAGGTCCGGCTCATCCAGTATCACGGGCCAGTCTGCCAGATCAACATCATTGTAGTAAACAAGGCTTTTAAGTACGTGCATATCCCCCTCCTGGTTGTACTTCTTCTTGTAAAACCCGAGCATGTCAGCCAGGGTGTACTTACGATTATTGAGAACAAAATATATATCAATAAAGTCCTTTGATCGCTGACCGCTTACAGAAATGGCATTGAGCTTCATTGCCATTATATCGGGTTCTGACAGCATGCTAATCCCCTCATCATATGCAGGTTTATTCAATAATGGATACCTGTGGGCAATAATATCAACATTAATATTTCTTATGCTTCCCTTAACAGTGTTTGTTGAAGTGGAATAAAGCTTCAGGGGATAATCCTGCTGAAGAGCCTCTATTAATTGGGCTGTATCAAAACTGAAGTTTGAAAAGAGGTCAATGTCAACGGATTTGCGGTGGCCAAGATATAATGACAGGGCTGTGCCGCCGGCCAGATGAAAGTCATTTAAATAATCCCTTCCTTGAAGTGATTTTATCAGTCCCAGAATTGAGGGTTCAACTGTTTGCGTTTGTAGCATTTAAAAGATTGTAAGGGTAGATTAAAATATTTTGAAACAAAATTCAGGGTTTTAGGGTCCAGATAATTCAGATCCTTAAGAACACTAATGACTTCTTTTTCACCGTAGAAATTTATTAGCTTCATAATTTCCTGTGCCTTCCCCATTGAAAAGACCCTTTCAATAATCAGTCTTTTTGATTTTCCGGGATCAAGCTTTTTGTAATTAACATCCCAGAAATAATCCGGACTTATTTCACTTAATATTTCCTGCTTCTTTTGCATTCACTTAAGAATATTGTAAAACCGCTTCTGCGCTTGATTAAATATAATCAAATTCTCAGTCATATACAAAAGACGAATGATTAAAGCACTATACGGTCGCCTAGGGCTTTTGAGATTTCCTTAAGCATGGAGTACAATACCTGGTACTGTTTGAGCAGGTCGTTGGCTTCCGCGGTGTTCTTGCCTTCCTGGGCTTCGGTGAGCTGCTTCTTGAGGTCTTTTATCATGACCTGTATCTTGTCGCTCTTGAACTTGAGGACGCTCTCAGGCACCAGTTCCCTGAGGAGCATGTCCTCGGTCTCGACCCAGGCCCCGCGCACCGTCCATATCTTGCTGAGCACGTGCGATTCGGAGAGCAGGTCTGCGGAGATACGGCTTATATCCGGATCCTGGTGCATAACGAAGAATTTGTCGCCGGGGAAAATCCCTTCGTTAATATGGAAGGAATAGTCCTCGAAGATCCTGCCGAGCACCGGGTCGCTGAACTGCAGTTCATCATCCCTTATCTCTTTAACAATATATTGAGCCACGGAGATAACTTCCTCTGTACCATCTTCCTCATGTTTTACCTTTGCATATTCATCGCTTCCGTATTTAAGGAGGAGCCGCACCACCTCCCTCTCCGAATACTCAGACCCCTCCGGTGGCCTGGCCGCCTGTGCCTTTTTCCTGCTCACCTCGGGGAGGTCGGCGGGACCGGGATACCTGTTGCGGTCAATAAAGGCGCGATTGCGCATGAGTTTGTTAACCTCCGCATAGAGTACCTGTTCGGCCACGTTCAGCAGTGTGCTGCATTCCTGTATATAGACCGTGCGTGTGATTGTTTCGGGGATAACGGCAATGGAACGCACCACCTCTTTGATAAGCCCGGCGCGTCTGACCGGATCGCCGGCAGCCTCTTTAACAAGGAGCCTGGTCTTGAAGCGTATAAAGTCGGTTTCGTTTTGTGCTATGTATTCCCTGAACTCCGTACTGCTTTTCTTCCTTGAGAAGGAGTCGGGGTCCTCCCCTGCCGGCAGGGCCGTAACCTTGACGTTCATCCCTTCTTCCAGGACAAGGTCGATCCCCCTGAGCGAGGCTTTGATGCCGGCCTCATCACCGTCGTAGAGGATGGATATATTATTGGTGAAGCGTTTGATGAGGCGCACCTGTTCGCGTGTGAGTGCCGTGCCGGACGAGGCCACCACGTTCTCTATGCCCGCCTCGTGGAGGGAGAGGACATCGGTGTAGCCCTCGACGATATAGCACTTATCATCCTGCATGATAGCCTTGCGGGCGTGGTAGATACCGTAGAGGATGCGGCTCTTATGGTAAATATCCGATTCGGGCGAATTGAGGTACTTGGCCGTTTTGTCGTCTTTTTTCAGTGTACGTCCGCCGAAGCCCAGGACCTGTCCCGACAGCGAATGGATGGGGAAGATGACCCTGCCGCTGAAGCGGTCGAAGGTTTTGTCTTCTTTCTGTATGGTAAGGCCTGTTTTTACGAGGTAGTCGAGCTTATAGCCGTCGGCCTGTGCCTTTTTTGTGAAACCGTCCCACTTATCGGGGCTGTAGCCCACGTTGAATTTTTTGAGAGTGTTCTGGCGGAATCCTCTTTCCCTGAAGTATGAGAGCCCGATAGTCTTTCCTTCTTCTTCGTTGAAGAGGTTATCTTCGAAAACGCGTGCAGCGTAGGAGGAGAGCACCAGCATGCTTTCCCTCTCATTTTTCTTTTCAATATCTTCAGCCGTGAGTTCCTTCTCTTCTATCTCGATATGGTATTTACGCGCCAGATAGCGTAGTGCTTCGGGGTAGCTGAGCGACTCATGCTCCATGATGAAGTTAACGGCATTGCCGCCCTTGCCGCAGCCAAAGCATTTGAAGATGCCCTTGGAGGGGGATACGGTGAAGGAAGGTGTTTTCTCGTTATGGAAGGGGCAGAGACCGATATAGTTGACCCCCCGTTTCCTGAGCGAGACGAATTCCTGCACGACATCTTCGATGTGTGCAGCGTCAAGTATCTGTTCTACAGTGTGATGAGGGATCATGTCCTGCCTGTTGTTCTTTAGCTGCTAAATTAGCAATTATCTGCCAGAAACAGGCGGGGAGGCATATAATTATGAGGGATGAAGTGAACAGATATTTTCTATCTTTAGGCGCTATATGAAGAGGCTATTGTTATTATCAATCATACTGCATGTTGGGCTTCCGGGTTTTTGTCAGCTTGCAAAGCCCAACATGCCTTTTATAACCCTAAACAGCGACAGGGGTTATATCAGCATTAATGAGTTCACCTTCGGAGCAGGATGGGCAGATGAGGGAACTCCTTATTCGCAGGGCTACCTGGGTTTTACCACCCTGCATGCCCGCCAGGTAAACGAAAGGCTGACAGCAGGCCTGGGTACCGGTCTCCTGTACTATAGTGACGGTTTTCTTATACCCCTGTATGCCGAAGGCCGCATTAACCTTAAAATTAAAAGCATTGTTCCCTACCTGTCCGCATCAGGCGGTGTATTGTTTAATCCTTCCGGTACCGGTACCGGCACATACTTATTTATCACTCCTGCTTTCGGTGTAATGTCGCCCCTTTCAGGTAACATGGCTGTTAATATCAGCGGAGGCTGTCTTATGCAGATTGCTCCGAAAACGGGCAGTAGGCAGTTTATTAACGGGAAAGCGGGGATAACATATAAGTTTAAAGGAAAAAGACAAAGGTAAAAAGGCCGAGGGCAAAGAGCAAAGTGTGGCAGGGAAAAGTTGCTCTCTGCGATCAGTAGCCCAGGGTGAGGCCGAAGTTGATGGTGTTCTGCACGCCCTGGAAATAGGGTGCTGACCATTCTTCGATGCCCCGGGTATCGCTGTGAACAAAGGAAGCACGGAGGCAGAGGTCGTTGATGAGCTGGTATGACAGGTCAATTCCGTAGCCGGTGGATTGCCATTCCACAGTACCTATTACCGGGAAGCCCAGCCTGGGTCCGCCTTCGGAAACATAGTCGTGTCCCCGCACAGCATCCTTAAAAAACAACCTGGCCCTGGCTGCCCGCAGTGGCCTGTAGTCGAGGGCCACAAACCATTCCCTCGCATTATCCTTCAGATAATGACCGAGGTTATAATTATTAGTCTCGTAAGTGAGTGTTGCCCTGGGATGCCTGAAGGTATAGGGATAGTTAATTGTAAACTCCGCCGTCAGGCTAAGATTGCCGGGCGGGAAATTGCTGAGCCTGAAGCCTGCCTTATAACTCAGGTAGTTATACACGTCTTTTTCAAATATCCGGGGTATTGACAGTTCATCGATAAAGAGGGTACCGTATAAATGCAGGTGCTTGATCTGCCTTGAGCTGATATCGAGGAACATGTGCGAGTTCATATTGTCAATGCCCGAATTATACGTATGGTCAACCGACTTATAAAACATTACGGGAATGAGATATACGGGATGGAAGCCATAATCGGTATAAATAATTGAATTACCCCCTGATATCCATAGTTTCTTTAAAGGCCGGAAAGAGAACATGTTGGCAGCAATATATTTCCTGTGGTAAACACTCCTGTAGAAAATGCGGTCCGGCTCGTTCAGCCAGTATGAGCGCGTACTGTCTACAACCATGGATACCAGTATACCGTGGAAGTAGTTAAACCGGAACCAGTCGGTCGGTTCGAGGTGGATCCTGAACTGAAAAAAGGTGGGAGTATGTCCGCCAAGAATATTGGCACCGTTATAGTTATTACCCCACTGGAGGCCGTCCTTCACCAGGGCCAGGTAGCCTGATTTCCAGCCATAAGCCACCCCTCCCTGCATCTCGCTCCAGTCGGTACCCATCTTAATATGTCCGCCCTCCCTCTTTGTCAGGTATTCAGGCTTTCCAAGGAGCGGCTTTTCGTGGTTGTCGCGCAGCGAGGCAAAGAAGCTCCATTTACCGTAGTAGGCCCATGCCTCCGCGCCGTTTCGCCAGTAGGTGGCCCGGCCCTCCGGATTGAAGAAAGCTTCCCCTCCCAGTATGGGGTTAACGGTCAGGGTAAACATGTCATCATCATAGTAAAAAAGGTCCTTCCGCCTGTCCCAGTCCTTCCCCTCATTAAATTCCTTGCCAAAATCCCTGAGGTAGAAATCGAGTTCCTTCTGTTGCCTGGCATTCAGCTTATCCCTCTGTCCGTCAGCCGACCTCAGCATCCCCGATATCTCCATGCGGCTGTAGGGCTTGATAACCGAGTTCAGGTCAAAGAGTCCCTCGTTAGCCAGCTCATCAATGAATTCGTATACGCCCTTATTATTTACGTTATGGGATATGTACTGTGCATCGAGGGTAGCAGCCATAGCCAGCAACAGAGATGCAAGAATAAGTATTTTATGCATGCCGGAAATTTTATGCTAATCTAAAAAAAAGAGATGAGAAATGAGCGGTGAGAGAATAGAAATAAAACGACCAACGACGAAAGGGAGAGACGAAAGGGAGAGACGAACGGGAGAGACGACGGGCGAACGGCGATTCCCGTTCGCCGTTGATCCTTGATCTTTAGCCGGAGCTCTTTAAACACTTTTTAGTATCTTTGCACTTTTAAAAAGAGGCAGCATAGATGAGTAAAAAGTTTCCCGAATATAAAGGCCTTGACCTGTCGAAGGTTAACAAGGACATCCTGGCTTACTGGGATGAGAATGACACTTTCCATAAAAGCATAAGAAGCACCAACGGCAAGGGTGAGTTTATTTTTTATGAGGGTCCGCCTTCGGCCAACGGCAAACCGGGAATACACCATGTGATGTCACGCTCCATAAAGGATACCATCTGCCGCTATAAAACACAGTGCGGCTACAAGGTGAAACGCAAGGCAGGGTGGGATACCCACGGCTTGCCCGTAGAGCTGGGAGTGGAGAAAAACCTGGGTATTACCAAGGAGGATATAGGCAAAAAGATATCAGTGGAGGAATTTAACAAGGCCTGCCGCGTTGATGTGATGAGATATACCGAGGAGTGGGTCGACCTCACCCGCAGGATGGGCTACTGGGTTAACATGGATGAGCCCTACAGAACCTATGACAACAGGTATATCGAAACGCTGTGGTGGCTGCTCAGGCAACTCTACGACAAGGGCCTCCTGTACAAGGGATATACCATACAGCCCTATTCACCGGCAGCGGGCACGGGCCTCAGCTCACATGAGCTTAACCTGCCGGGCTGCTATAAGGATGTCAGGGATACCACGGCAACAGCTCTCTTCAGGGTCATGCGCAATGAGAAATCGGACTTCCTTTTCAGAAAAACCGATACGGACGCGGTACATATAATGGCCTGGACCACAACGCCCTGGACACTGCCTTCCAATACAGCCCTCACGGTGAGTGAAAAGATAAACTATGCCTCCGTACGCACCTTCAATCCCTATACCGGCGACGACCTCACGGTGGTACTCGCCAGGGACCTGGTGCCCGCCTTCTTCCCCGAAGCAAACGCAGGCCTTGATCTTAATACCTATAATAAGGGGGATAAGAACATCCCTTACAGGATCATTGATGAATTCCCGGGCTCTGATCTTAAAGATATTATTTATGAACAGCTTATCGACTGGGTTAACCCGGGTTTAGGAGCCTTCAGGGTAGTTACCGGTGATTTTGTGACTACTGACGAAGGGACGGGGATAGTGCATATAGCTCCCACTTTTGGTGCCGATGACCAGAGGGTGGGAAGGGAGAACAATATACCTGCCCTGCTGGTACGACTGAAGGACGGCTTTATGAGTCCGCTCGTCGACAGGAAAGGCAGGATGGTGCCGCTGGAAGATATGGATCCCGGCTTTGTGAAGGAGGCTGTCAACACCGAAACATACTCTCCTTATGCGGGTCGTTATGTCAAAAATGAGTACAATGAGGCGGCTGCGCCGGAGGATGACACCCTCGATATCGACATCTCGGTTATGCTCAAGCAGGAAGGCAAGGCTTTCAGGATAGAAAAGCATACCCACAACTACCCCCACTGCTGGCGCACCGACAAGCCCATACTCTATTACCCCCTTGATGCATGGTTTATAAAAACAACGGCCCTGCGCGACAGGATGATAGAGCTGAACAATACCATCAACTGGAAGCCGGAATCGACCGGTACGGGTCGCTTCGGCAGGTGGCTGGAGAACCTGGTCGACTGGAACCTGTCGCGGTCGAGGTACTGGGGCACACCCCTGCCAATATGGGTGACGGAGGATAAGACTGAAGAAAAATGCATAGGCTCGGTGGCCGAATTCAGGGAAGAGATAGATAAGGCGATTGCTGCAGGACTGATGACGGAAAACCCGCTGGCAGGCTACAGGGAAGGGGATAACAGCCCGGAGAATTATGAGCAGTTCGACCTGCACAGGCCCTTCGTGGATGAGATAATACTGGTGAGCGATACGGGCAAGCCGATGAAGAGGGAACAGGACCTGATAGACGTATGGTTTGACTCGGGGGCCATGCCCTATGCCCAGTACCATTATCCCTTTGATGAAAGCGTGGACTTCAGCAGGGTCTTCCCGGCTGACTTTATAGCCGAGGGGGTCGACCAGACAAGGGGATGGTTCTTTACCCTGCACGCCATAGCTGCCATGATATCGGATTCGGTTTCGTTTAAAAATATTATCTCCAACGGGCTGGTGCTCGACAAGAACGGCAATAAGATGTCGAAGCGACTGGGCAATGCAGTGGATCCCTTCGATGCCATCGAAGAATACGGTTCAGACCCGCTGCGCTGGTATATGCTCACCAATTCCCAGCCATGGGATAACCTCAAATTTGACATATCGGGTGTTGACGAGGTGAAGAGGAAATTTTTCGGAACACTGTACAATACCTATTCTTTCTTTGCTCTCTATGCCAATATTGACGGCTTCTCCCATGAAGAGGAAGAGGTACCCTTTGATGAGAGACCGGAGATAGACCGCTGGATCATATCATTGCTCAATTCACTGTCCAGGGAGGTAAATGCCTGCTTTGAAGATTATGATATCACCAGGGCAGCACGTGCCATACAGAACTTCGTCACCGAAGACCTCAGCAACTGGTATGTAAGGCTTAACCGCAAGAGGTACTGGGGAGGCGATTATAACAGGGATAAGATAGCCGCCTACCAGACACTGTATACCTGCCTTGAGACGGTAAGCAGGCTGGCTGCACCGGTGGCACCCTTCTATATGGACAGGCTGTTCACCGACCTTAACGGCGTAAGCGGAAAAAGCAATGAACATTCAGTGCACCTGGCTCCCTTCCCGGGCTGGAATGATGATTATATCAATAAGGAGCTGGAGAGGCGGATGGATCTGGCCCAGAAAGTATCATCCATGGTGCTTGGCCTGCGAAGGAAGGTGGGCATAAAGGTACGGCAGCCCCTGACAAAAATTATGATACCCGTTACGGGCAGCGGGTTCAGGAAACGCTTCGAGGCCGTGAAAGATCTTATACTGTCAGAGGTGAATGTGAAGGAAGTGGAATATATAGAAGACACATCAGGCATACTGGTAAAAAAGATAAAACCCAACTTCAAAAGCCTGGGCCCCCGCTACGGCAAGATGATGAAACAGCTGTCGGCCGCCATAGGTGCCATGCAGCAGGAGGATATAGCAGCCTTCGAGAAGAATGGAAACTACAGCCTTAAACTGGAAGGTGAAGAGGTGAAACTGGGTATTGAGGATGTGGAGATCATATCAGAGGATATACCCGGATGGCTGGTGGCCAATGAAGGGATGCTCACGGTGGCGCTGGATGTGACCGTTACCGGGGAGCTGAAGCAGGAAGGCATAGCAAGGGAGTTCGTCAACAGGATACAGAACCTACGCAAGGAGAGCGGCTTTGACGTGACGGATAAGATACATGTGTCAATAGAAAACCTGGATGAGATAGCTGAGGCAGTGAGAAAACATTCGGCATATATCGGCTCACAAACCCTTGCCGATCATATCGAACTGTCATCCTTTGAAGAAACAAAGGATGTGAGCTGGGTGGATATAGATGATATACCTGTGAGGATACGCATTAGGAAGTCCTGAGCGGCCTGTGTAATGAGTTGTATATCATTCGTTTATAAGACGTTTTCAAAGATCCCGGAGAGTACGGTCATAAAAAACAAATCAGTATATCAATAACTGGTAAATATTAAATAAAATATTATCTTTGATAAAGTTCAAAATTTTCGAGTTATGGAGGAGAAGACAAGATATTCGGACGCGGAACTTCAGGAGTTCAGGGAGCTCATCATGGAGAAGCTTGAAAAGGCCAGGGAAGACTATGAGATTCTGAAAAGTAGCATAAGCCACGAAGAGAGCAACGACACAATGGATACTTCTCCTACCTTCAAGGTACTGGAGGAGGGAGCAACCACACTTTCAAAAGAAGAAGCGGGCCGGCTGGCCCAGCGCCAGCTGAAATTCATCCAGCACCTGCAGGCAGCCCTGGTAAGGATAGAGAACAAGACCTACGGGATATGCCGCGAAACGGGCAAGCTCATAGCCAAGGAAAGGCTGAGGGCGGTGCCTCATGCTACGCTTTCGATAGATGCGAAGAGGGCGCAGAAATAACAATATTGGCCCTTAGTGCCCTTAAGCGTATCTTTGCATCCGAACAGTAAAAATTTAATTATATGTTTTCAGGAATAGTTGAAGAAGCCGCTCCGGTGGTGGGGCTTGTTAAGGATAAGGGCAACCTGCACATTACCATGAGGTGCTCCTTTGCGAACGAATTAAAGATCGACCAGAGCATCTCCCATAACGGGGTGTGCCTTACCGTGGTGGATATAAAGGATGCTACCTACACGGTAACTGCCGTAAAGGAAACACTGGAGAAATCGAACCTCGGCCTGCTGGAGGTGGGCAGCAAGGTTAACCTTGAAAGAAGCACCCGTATGGATGCCAGGATGGACGGCCATATAGTGCAGGGTCACGTCGACCAGACAGCCGTATGCACAAAGGTGGAGGAAGCGGATGGGAGCTGGTATTATACCTTTGAATATGAACCGGCACAGGATGACTATGTCACGGTTGAAAAAGGATCGGTGGCGGTTAACGGTGTCAGCCTTACCGTGGTGGATTCAAAAGAGAAATCATTCCGTGTGGCCATCATACCCTTTACCTATGAGGTGACAAATTTCCATGAGTTTAAACCGGGAACGGTTGTGAACCTGGAGTTTGATGTGATCGGGAAGTATGTGGTGCGGTACCTGAAGCAAATGGGAAGATAAGGCACAGGGCACAGGGCGCAGGGCGAAAAGCAAAGGGCAAAGCACGAAGGGGGAGTTATGAAGACAGGGAGTAAAATATCCTTGATGATTACGGGTGGGGTGGCTTTATTGCTGCTGGCCGTGATGCTGGTATTGTATTTCCTGGACGCGGAGATAAGATTATGGATGGTGTGGCTTATACCGGTGGCTGTATTCATTACGGCTTTCTTTCCTGCCAGGGAACTGGTAAATTCCTATATAAAGAAAAAGATATTGCCCCTGCACAATACACTGCATACTCTTAATCCGGGAACCGATGATAAAATAAAGGACAGGGTGGGCTCTGACAGCCTGACAGGGGTTGAGGAGAAGGTAATGGACTGGGCGAAAAAGAAAAAGACAGAGTTGGAAAAGCTGAAAAGCCTTGAGACCTACCGCAAGGAATTTCTCGGTAATATATACCATGAGCTGAAGACTCCCATTTTCAATATCCAGGGTTATATCCTGACACTTATGGAAGGAGGCCTTGGCGATCCGGAAATTAACAGGCTCTACCTTGATCGCACCGAGAATAATATCAACAGGCTGATAAGCATTGTTGAGGACCTGGAATCGATATCGGGACTCGAATCGGGTGTTCTTAACCTGAATATTGAAACATTCAATTTAAGGAAAACCATAATGGAAGTGTTCGAGGCCAGCGAGATAAGGGCAAGGAAGCTGAACATAAAGCTGGAAACCGGTAAAATGAAGGAAAGCAGGGTGATGGTAAGGGCCGACAGGAAGAGGATCTTCCAGGTTCTTAACAACCTTGTAATGAATTCTGTTAACTACGGCGTGAAGAACGGGAAGACAACAGTGAACCTGAGGCAGTCGGATAACAAGGTTTACGTTGAGGTAAAGGATAACGGCATAGGTATACACAGTAACGACCTGCACAGGATCTTTGAAAGGTTTTACCGGGTCGACAAGAGTCGCTCCAGGGATACCGGCGGCACCGGCCTGGGCTTATCGATCGTGAAGCATATCATAGAAGCTCACAAACAAAGCATACAGGTTAAATCAGTCCCGGGAGAGGGCTCATCATTTATCTTCACTCTTGAGAAGGGCTGATATCAGCGCCGGCGTCTCAGTCTTTGCCGGTCGACGGGCATTCCTGCAGCCTCCCATTCCCTTATGCCGCCTTTAAGTATACAGAGTCTGCTGAAGCCTTCCCCGTAAAGGTAGCCGGCCGCCGTGCGACTCCTGCTTTCACCGTCACAATAAATGTACAGGGGTGTTTCCTTATCCATGGTATCTGCAAAGGCCATGAGTTTTTCCATCTTATCTATACCCGTGGCCCCGGGTATCCTGCTGCGCCTGTACTGTCTTTCTATCCTGGCATCAATGATAATTGCATACACTTCTGACTTATACCTGTAATCAAATTCCACAGGCATAAGATACTCAGCATTCCCTTCGTCCTGCTTTCCGTCCTCCGGGAATAAGCTGCCGAATAAAAACAGTATCAGAAATAATTCCTTCATAATCTGTTCTGCCGGGCCGTCTATAAGGCGTCGCCCCATCTTTTTGCCTGCTGTTCGAAGCCTGCAATATCGATGATTCTCTCCACCACGGTCATTACCAGGTCACTGACGGTAAGCGGTTTTGAATAAAACGAAGGTGATGCCGGTAATATTATGGCTCCTGCCTGTGTAAGCAATTTCATATTATTTATATGCACCAGGTTATAGGGTGTCTCGCGCGGGACCAGCAGCAGTTTTCTTCTCTCCTTGAGCATCACATCAGCAGCCCTGCTGATAAGGTCATCAGCGGTACCATTGGCTATACGCCCGAGCATCCCCATTGATGCAGGGCATATTATCATGGTATCATATTTTGCGGAACCCGATGCAATGGGAGCGTAGAAGTCGGTATTTTCATACTGCCTGATATTAATCTCACGGTAAGCCTCCGGCTGAAATTCATTTCCCAGTTCATATTCCCATATCCCAGCAGCATTTTTTGTGAGTACCAGTGCCACTTCCCCCGGTTTATCCTCAAGCCCGTTTATTTTCCCCAGCAGGCTTTCAGCATAGATGGCGCCACTGGCACCGGTAACCGCAATGATTATTTTTCTCTTACCCTGCATATATTTCCAATAAACGGTTTTTGAGTATTTCAACTCCCTTCCCGGCCTTTGCCTTAATAATTTCCACGTGCCGGTTTAAGGGAGGCACCACGTCGGCCGGATCAATAAGCCACAGCGATGCTTTCTGCGGGGCATAGCCCATGAGTCCGGCCGCCGGGTAGACATTAAGGGATGATCCTGCCACAACGAAGATATCGGCTTCTGACGTTACCTGTGCCGCTTCTGCCATTGCAGGTACCGGTTCACCGAACCAAACCACGTTGGGTCTCAGCTGGCTTCCTTTTTCACACAAGTCCCCCATCTTGAGTTCCCATCCGTCGATCTCGTACACCAGGTTCGGATCGGCGGAGCTCCGGGCTTTTCTCAGCTCCCCGTGTATGTGCAGCACCCTGCTGCTGCCTGCCCGCTCGTGCAGGTCGTCGATATTCTGGGTTATAATATGAACATCGAAATAGTTCTCCATCTCTGCCAGTCCCCTGTGCCCTTTATTTGGCTTGCATTCAAGAAGCTGTTTTCTACGCTCATTATAGAATCTCTGGACCAGTTCGGGATTGTTTTCCCATGCTTCGGGTGTGGCCACCTCCGTAACCTCATATTCCTCCCATAATCCGCCCATATCCCTGAAGGTACGAATACCGCTTTCAGCACTCATACCGGCACCGGAGAGAACCACCAGTTTTTTCTTTTTATTCATAGCATAGTAAATATAATAAAAAGTTGATAAGATTGATAAGGTTTATAAAGTAAAGGGGGTTAAAGCTTCGAATCCTCATGCTTTTCGCAGGAAGACGCTGAAAGTCAGGAAGCCTGTTGGGAGGATGGCCGGCAGGGCATAGGCCACGTAGTTCATAAAGACCGTACCGCCAAAGAAAAGAATGTTGACGTAGCGTATCATGATAAGTAGTTGTTAATTAGAGCGGGCTTTTTTGAAGATGATATTGACCATTGATTTTGAGAAATACCTGAAATCGGTCCGGAGGGGATGTTTATCCCATGCTTCCAGGTAGCGCAGCTCCGAAGCCTGTATCGCCTCAATATCAGCCGGCAGGTCGAAATAGTAGGGTGGTATGAGACCGGGCTTATACTTTATGCGCCTTGTGCGAAGATCCTCTGAATACAGGTTAAAGTACTGCTCACTCAGCGGTCTTACACCCACAAGTTTCATATTTCCCCGGAAAAAATTAATAAGCATGGGTAATTCATCCAGCCACACCTTGCGCGAGAAGGCGCCCCATGAGGTTATGCGGAAATCATTTTTAAACTTGCCCCCTTCCTCCAGCTTGTTCAGTCCATATACATAATCCTGTATATATTCCGAGTAGGGGTGCATGGTGCGGAGCTTATATACTTTCAGCATCTGTCCGTCCCTACCGATCCTTGGCAGGGCTATGATGACACCGTAATTCTTGTTGTAAATATCCCGTGGTTTGTCAATCTTCTTCCCTTCAATATAAAGGTAGCCGTTTATGAAAGATTCGTTGCTGATGGAGAAGCCTGCACGGGACATCCTTCCCAGGGCTTCAGCCCTTGAAATAACAACGTTATTGCCCTTGGTGAGAGCCAGGTACAGCCATTTCGTAATTCTTATCTTCGGGAATACCCGCTTCACGACAAAGTCGCCTGTGTAGTATATATAGTTCAGCACCGGGGGATACTTTTTCAGTATACGCCGCTTGCGCAGGTTCTTGGTTTCCACGCAACACATGAAATAGCCGCCTTTTGCCACCTTGTGGTTTACAACATTAAGAAAACGGTCAAGGTCCCTGATGTCATTTATTCGTTTCAGGTTGATGATATATCCATAATCCTTTTTTGGCAGCGAGGCAATATTGAACTGTGTGGTTGTTGCCACTATGCGGAAATTACCGTTGAGTTTACCACTGGCAATGTTAAGTATGCCGTTGGATATCTCCGGACCGCATTCATCGATCAGGGCATTTCTTATCTCCGGCTTAACGATCTTAAAGGCCTCTTCCGAGACGGCACTGGTATCGCTTTCGCCCACCATCTCCTCCTCGGTCATCTTACGTATGGTCTCGTAATCCTTCCGTGGCTGGTAATCCTGCAAGGCAACCTTCTTCACTGCAAGGAAAATTACACCTGTCAGCAGCTCAATGAAGGTAGCCACTATTGCAGTCCCGAACATAATAAGCCTTGAATGGCCTGTTAGTTCAAGGGCAAGCAGCAGGAAGGCCGCAATGGAAATGGATAAGAAATTGCATAAGATGGTACGGCTGAACAGTGAGCGCAGGTTTACGATCTTACCACGGTGCATCTTACCGCAGGCAATGGATACAATAATCCACAGGCCGGCAAGGATGAGGAAAAAATCCATATGCGACGGCAGGTAATGGCTCTTGCTGGCAGGCTTGATCCATATCATAACCATGAAGGATACCGCCAGAATGAGGATATCCAGCAGGACGGTCATTACCTGAAAGGATCGTTTGCGCATTGAACGTTAGGTTTTAGCCTTTCAAAGCTATACAAATGTAAACTTTTTTTTTACGGCTGTCAAACCAAAAATGTTGCCCGGTGGATGCAAATTGTCATGGGAAAAAATTTAGCTATTTTTATGGCCCGCTTAATTTTGTAATATGGATGAACGGATTGTCAGGTTTATAAGGAAACATCATGTACTCACTGTGGCCAGCTGCGTGAATGAGAGGCCGTGGACGGCCAGTTGCTTTTATGCCTACCTGGAAGAAGAGAACTGTTTTGTGTTTACCACCGATGATGATACCAGGCACGGGAAGGAGTTTCATGCCAACCCCCGGGTGGCAGGATCCATTGTCCCGGAAACGAAAGTGACAGGGAAAATCAGGGGGCTGCAGTTCGAAGGCCTGGTATCGAAACCGGAGGGGGACTTATTTAAGAAAGTAAAAAGTGCCTACCTGAAAAGGTTCCCGGTGGCCATGCTTATGGATACCACACTATGGGTACTTGAGCTCTCTCATGCCAAGCTGACAGATAACAGGCTGGGCTTCGGTAAAAAACTTATATGGAACAGTGAGACTTAAGCGGTAAGCGGTAATTTTAAAATGGCTGCTGTTTAACAATAATTGGTCCTGTTTGTTGTTTGTTAAATGCACAGGATACACAGGAATATGAAAAGACTTATAATTATTCCAATATTTATTTTTGTTGCAGCAGGGGTTTCCGGGCAGCTGGTAAGGCCTAACAGGCCGCTTGTGATCCTCGATGGCAAGAGTGGTTATATTACGGTTAACGAGTTTGTTGCCGGCACGGGTCTTGCAGGCCTTTCGACACCGTTTTCAAAGGGTTATTTCGGTTTCACCACCATGCATGGCTTCCAGGCCAATGAGACCTTCATGGTTGGCGCCGGCACGGGTGTGTTTTACTATTACGGCGACGGCTTACTGATACCTCTGTATGCCGACATACGCATACGCCTGTCGCAGAGCTTCCTTGCCCCCTGCCTCTCAGGCGCTGCAGGAATGCTTCTCAACCCTGAGAATTTTGATGCCGGGACAAGAATGTTCATTAATCCCGCCGCCGGACTCTTATATTCAAGCTCCCGTAAGCTGGCAATAAATTTCAGCGCCGGTCTGCATATCCAGATGGCTCCCAATATAAGCAGGGCAAGCTTCCTGAATATAAAAGGAGGCTTCACCTACAAGTTTTAGCCTCCATCCAACTCATTCTCAGCTCATTCTTAACTTTCTTCCACTCATTCTCAGCTTCCTTCATGGATGTATTCTCCCTTTTTTGCTGTCTTGTGCAACTGATGAGGCAAATGTTCATTTTTGCGGTTTGAGGTTTTGCTGGATGCGACGGGAGGTGGCTGTGGTTGACAGCCCGCCTTTGCATGTGCAGCGGTATTTATGGTTCATGTCGTTGCCCACCTCTTTCATTGCTTCCAGGACCTCATCAAGGGGTAATACATGATCGTATCCCGCAAGGACCATATTGGCTGCTGCGAGGGCATTGAGGGCTGCCATTACATTTTTGCCCAGGCATGGGACTTCCACCCTTCCGGCCACCGGGTCACATATCATTCCCAGGGTATTTTGCAGGGCCATGGAGGCAGCGTTCAGTGACATCACTCCACCTCCTCCCATAAGTTCTACCAGGGCCGCTGCGGCCATGCCCGAGGCTGCTCCGCATTCATTCTGGCATCCACCTTCTTCAGCGGCAAAGCCGGATGCCCCGGCTATGAAGACGCCTGTGAGTCCTGCTGCCAGCAAGGCTTTCATCATCTGCTGTTCCGTTTTAAAAGTTGCTTCAGCCGAAGGGACAAGCACGCCCGGCAGGGTTCCGCAGGAGCCTGCTGTGGGTGCAGCCACTATCAGTCCCATCGAACTTTTAACCTCCATCACTGCCGTTACGGCCTGTATTATCTTATTGGTAAGGTCGGAGGGTATAAGCTGTCCTTTTTGAGGCAGTTTTGAGAAAAGATGTGACTGCCCGGGCAGGAGCCTGTCCTCATATTCCGTACCGGCCAGCCCTTCACTTATCGCCTCACGCATAATACAGATATGAGAACGTGCAAGGGCAAGAAGATTATCATCAGATAATTCCCCCACCCCGGTTTCATATTTTATGGCAAAGTCTGAAAGCAGGCTACCGTCTCTTTCCAGCATTGAAACAAGGTCATTATAATCTTTGAAGGGCACTGCCGGGTCGCGTCTGAGCCTTACAGGCATCAGGGGATTAATAAAATCCAGATCGTCTTCCACTTTTTCACCGTTAAGTTCAGCCAGGCTGATGATACCACCGCCCCTTGATATTGCCATGAAGTTTATCTCCTTACCTGAGATACCCCTGATACAGGTATTATAAATATTGGGATGACCGTCATTGAATTTTTCTGTTTTATATTCAATGGCCAGGTTTTTCTCCCTGCATATATCTTCAGCTTTAATCATGTCCCTGTCGGCTATGTCCATAGCCAGGAGTCCCGCTGCCAGCCCCATGGCCGATCCCTGTTCGCGGTATATTGTAGCCAGTGAGCCCCGGGGATCGAAGGTAAAGCGGGCATATACCGGTTCTTCACCGAGCAGACTGCGTGCAAGAAGGCCTATGCGTACTGAGGCTGCAGTGTGGGAGCTGCTCGGTCCACGCATCACGGGACCAAGCACGTTGTTAAAGATTGAGGGAATATTCATAATTTGTGGGATGTGGCAGATTCGAACTGCCGACCCCTTGCCTGTCAAGCAAGTGCTCTAAACCAACTGAGCTAACACCCCAAGGCGTTCCGTATACCGCATTCCGCGTTTGGCGTCCAGTGTTAAGCCTTACGCGTTCAGGTTTTAAAAATAATAATTTTTTTAATACATAACTTTATTGAGTACATGGAGATATTCGTATTCGAAGTTGGGGGTAAAGATGCCTTTCCCGAGCTTTTCTTCTATCTCTCCGGGTAACCAGAAGCGTGCTTCATCAACTTCCACGGGATCGGTATGGGGAACATGGTCATTATGTGTTACAAATGAATGCACCATTTCTCTTTCTCTATGAGATTCCCAGACATACTTCTCAAGAAGTTTATACCTGAAATCTCTGAGCCCTGCTTCTTCCGCCGCTTCCCTGATAAGGGTTTCCCTTATTGTCTCACCCGGGTCAACGTGTCCTCCCACGGAGGTATCCCATTTCCCGGGCTGAATGTCTTTCTTTACTGATCTTTTCTGGAGGAAGATTTGTCCCTTACTGTTTATTATGTGGAGATGAACAACGGGATGGAGCAGCATGCTTTTGCCGTCATGGCACAGCTTTCTCGGGGCAAGTTTTATAAATTCGCCCTCTTCGTTAATAACGGGAAGCATATCTTTTTCCTGCATGGTCAGAATATATAAGTTATGGTTGCCTGTATTCTTTTAACCGGCAGGGTTGCTCTCATTCCCGGGCGAGCCTGCCGGGCGGGACGAAGGCCTCATCGCTCTTCCAAGGGCATCCTGCCAGTTCAGGATGTGCCTGTTGACGGTGGGCTTATCCATTGCGGGGCTGAAGACCCTGTCGGTTGACCAGTGTCTTTTCAGTTCATCCGCGCTGTTCCAGAATCCTGTGGCCAGTCCTGCCAGGTAAGCAGCACCGAGGGCTGTTGTTTCCATGACAGAGGGCCGTATGACATCAATACCCAGGATATCCGACTGGAACTGGAGCATAAGATTGTTTTCCGAAGCACCTCCGTCGACACGTATTTCCGTGAGGTTTCTTCCGAAATCCGTTTCCATGGCCATGAGCACATCCCTGACCTGGAAGGCTATGCTCTCAAGTGCCGCACGCGCAAAATGCCCTTTTGTGGTACCCCTGGTGATCCCTGTTATGGTTCCGCGGGCATGGGGATCCCACCAGGGAGCTCCCAGTCCTGAGAGTGCAGGGACGAAATATACACCACCGTTATCTTCAACCGACAGAGCCAGGGTTTCACTGGAAGGGCTGTCCCGGATAATCTCAAGCCCGTCCCTGAGCCACTGCACGGCAGCGCCTGCAATAAAGACCGATCCTTCGAGCCCGTACACCAGGTCGTCACCTATCTGCCAGGCTATGGTGGTGAGAAGCTTGTTTGCCGACATGACAGGGCTGCTGCCCGTATTGAGTATCATAAAACATCCGGTTCCGTAGGTATTTTTGACCATCCCTTCGTCAAGGCAGAGCTGACCGAAGAGGGAAGCATGCTGGTCGCCAGCCATTCCCGCCACCGGAACAGTGAATCCCGTTACGGCGCTATCAGTCATCCCGTAGATTTCGGAACATGTCCTTACCCGTGGCAAAATCTTTTCGGGTATATTGAATAATTTAAGCAATTCGCCATCCCACTCCAGTGTTTTGATATTAAAGAGCATGGTGCGGCCGGCATTGGTCACATCTGTGGCATGCAAGCCCTTCCCCGGTCCGCCCGTCAGTTTCCAGAGCAACCAGCTGTCGACCGTGCCAAAGCACAGGTCACCGTCCATGGCTTTCTGTCTGACACCGGGAAGCTTATCGAGCATCCACATGATCTTTGTGGCCGAGAAATAGGCGTCAGGTACCAGCCCTGTACGACTCTGTATCATTCCTTCAAGTCTGTCCGCAATCAGTTTATCACATATATCTGCCGTGCGCCTGTCCTGCCAAACAATTGCATTGTACACCGGCTTGCCCGTGTGCCTGTCCCATAGAACAGCCGTTTCACGCTGGTTGGTAATGCCGAGGGCAAGAATGTCCCTTCCCTCTATGCCTGCCTTTGCTGTTGCTTCCGAGATAACCGACATCTGGCTTGACCAGATATCAAAAGGATCATGCTCCACCCATCCCGGCTCCGGATATACCTGCCTGAATTCCTTCTTCGCCCGGCTTACCATCTGCCCCCGGTCATCAAATAATATTGCCCTTGAGCTTGTAGTCCCCTGGTCAAGGGCAAGGATGTATTTTTTATTCATTGAATACTATGGTTTTGAAAGCTTGCAAGATACTGAATTATCACAAGAGGATGAAATATGCCTGATATGGTTGCAGGTATTATTTAGAACCAATCTAAATACAGGTCTTGCTTAAAAAAATTACCCTTACCGAAAACGTTTGAAACATAAGCCTTGCGGCAGACATGTCATGAAATATGTTATTCCCCTGATTTTAAATATGATAAGCTGAATATTTTTTATGTATTTTTGATATAAACTGCTTTAAGCAACCGTGTAAAAAATCCACCCGGATGATTGAAAAAATAAAGATGAAGCCCAGGCTCAGTTTCTGGCAGATATGGAATATGAGTTTTGGATTCCTGGGCATACAGTTTGGTTTTGCTCTTCAGAACGGCAATGTAAGCCGTATTTTCCAGACTCTTGGTGCCGACATTGATAAGATTCCCATTTTATGGATAGCTGCTCCTGTTACGGGATTGATTGTTCAGCCCATCATAGGTCATATGAGTGACAGGACCTGGGGTCGTCTCGGCCGGCGCCGGCCCTATTTCCTGACGGGAGCCATACTGGCGTCAGTTGCCCTGATCCTCATGCCCAACTCCCCTGCCCTGTGGATGGCTGTGGGCATGTTATGGATAATGGATGCATCGATTAACATATCCATGGAACCATTCAGGGCTTTTGTGGGAGACATGCTTCCTGACAGGCAGCGCACACTTGGATTTACCATGCAGAGTTTTTTCATCGGTGTGGGTGCCTTTGTTGCCTCCTGGTTACCCTATATTCTCTCCAACTGGTTTAACATTTCCAATACTGCCCCGGCAGGGCAGATACCCGATACCGTAAAATATTCATTTTACCTCGGGGGTCTTGTTTTCCTTCTTGCCGTTGTATACACGGTATTTACAACAAAAGAGTATTCGCCCGGGGAGCTCAACAGTTTTGAGCGGAGCGAAAAACCTGACAGGCCTGATGAAGCGGAAGGTGTGGAAGCGAAGTCAAAATATATCAGGAGAGGTATTACATGGTTTGTTGCAGGGGTGATACTGGCCCTGCCCGTTATATACTTCCGCCTTGAGAAAGAATTATACATACTTGCAGGTGGTTTATCCCTTTTCGGCATTTTACAGCTTTTAAGTGCCCTGTTTATTAATTACGGCAGGGAGCGTAACGGGCTGGTGAGCATTATCACCGATCTTTACAGGATGCCAAAGACCATGGGACAGCTGGCGGTAGTACAGTTTTTCTCCTGGTTTGCCTTGTTCTCCCTGTGGATATACACCACGGCGGCTGTAACATCGCGTATTTACGGCACTTCGGACACAACGTCAGTATTGTACAATGAAGGTGCGAACCTTGTGAGCGGGATGTTTGGCTGGTACAACCTTTTTGCGGCTGTTTTCGGCCTCCTCCTCCTGCCCTTCCTGGCAAGGATTTTCAATCGTAAGATTGCCCATTCAATATCTCTTGTGGCGGGCGGACTGGGTCTTGTCTCAATATTTATCATAAGCAATCCACAGCACATGATATTCTCGATGCTGGGAGTGGGGCTTGCCTGGGCCAGCATACTGGCCATGCCCTATGCCATACTCACCGGTTCTCTTCCCACTAACAAGATGGGCGTATATATGGGAATATTCAATTTCTTCATTGTCATACCACAGATACTTGCTGCAACAATACTGGGCTTCATGGTAAAGAGCCTGTTCAACGGCGAATCGGTGTATGCCCTGCTGACGGGAGGCTGCTCCCTCTTTGTGGCGGCCCTCCTGATCCTGTTTGTACAGGATACGACAGACATAGCCAGGGGGAAAAGAAACAAAGTACATTGACATCTCAGAATTTAATAATCACAGAAGGTAGGAAATTTATGGATCGCAACTATAAGATTGACGGGTGGAAAATTATCGAGGAAGGTTTTAAACCTGAAAACAACCGGGCCTCAGAAAGTATTTTCTCTATTGGCAACGGCCATATGGGGCAGAGAGCCAATTTTGAAGAACAGTACAGCGGGGACAGCCTGCGGGGCAGTTATATTGCAGGCATTTATTATCCTGACAGGACGCGTGTCGGCTGGTGGAAGAACGGTTATCCCGAATATTTTGCCAAGGTGCTTAATTCGCCCAACTGGATAGGCATTGATGTGACTGTTGACGGTGAGCAGCTTGACCTGGCCAAGTGTGAGATACTGTCATTTCGCAGGGAGCTTAACATGAAGGAAGGCATTCTCTCCAGAGCTTTCAGTGTAAGGATGAAGAGCGGCATTATAGCCGGGGTCAGCACCAGCAGGTTCCTGAGCCTTAATGAGCATGAGCTGGGTGCAATAAGGTATTCTGTCAGGCTTTCCGGGGGGGGCGGCAAGCTGGGTTTTACGCCTTACATCGACGGCAATGTGCTTAATGAGGATGCCAATTACGGTGATGTTTTCTGGGATGAGTCAAGGCGCACCGTGGATGACAGCAGTATATTACTTGTCACAACAACACGCAAAACAAATTTCACTGTGGCTTTTGCCGCTGATTATGCCCTTTACAGGGACAGGAAGGAAATATGCACCAGTCCCGTATTGCACAGCCGTGAGAAATATGCCGGCCACAGCTTTGAGATCGACGTTCCTGCAGATGAACAGTACACCCTATACAAGTATGCCGCCATTTTGAGTTCGGAGAATAACCATATCGATGAGATTGGTCAGCTGGCCCTCAACAGGGTAAGGGAAGCGGCTTCCAGGGGATATGACAGGCTGCTGGATGCGCATAAGGAAGACTGGCAGAAGAAATGGGATGAAAGCGACATAGTCATCAAGGGTGATCCTGCAGCCCAGCAGGGCATCAGGTTTAATATTTTTCATCTTTACCAGACCTATACAGGAGATGATAAAAGGCTGAATATTGGTCCCAAGGGATTTACCGGGGAGAAATACGGGGGGACAACCTACTGGGACACCGAAGCTTTTGCCTTTCCCTTTTACCTCATGACATCTGATCTCTATGTTGCAAGGAATCTCCTGCTCTACCGTTACAGGCACCTGGGCAAGGCTATTGAGAATGCGGCCAAACTGGGATTCAACAATGGTGCTGCCCTCTACCCTATGGTTACAATAAACGGTGAGGAGTGTCATAATGAGTGGGAAATAACATTTGAGGAAATACACAGGAACGGTGCCATTGCCTATGCCATTTACAACTATATAGAGCACACCGGAGATAAGAGTTACCTCGAAGATTACGGCCTGGAGGTACTGATAGCTCTCGCGCGGTTCTGGCGCCAGCGCGTAAATTATTCTGAGTCCAAGCAGAAATATGTCATCCTGGGTGTTACCGGTCCCAATGAATACGAGAATAATGTTAACAATAACTGGTATACCAATAAGATTGCACAGTGGACGATGCAGTATGCCATTGACTGCATTGGCGAAGTAAAATCATCGGCCCCGGCCAAGTTCAGGGACCTGGCTGAGCGCACTCATTTTGATGAGGTGATGGAGACGGCTGAATGGAAGAAGATCATCAACAACATGTTTTTCCCCTATGATGAAGAAAGGGACATCTTCCTGCAGCAGGAGGGCTATCTCGACAAGTTGCAGCAGACAGCCAGTGATATACCAGCTTCGGAAAGGCCTATAAACCAGCACTGGTCCTGGGACAGGATACTCAGGTCATGTTTTATTAAGCAGGCCGATGTGCTCCAGGGACTCTACTTTTTTGATGGGGAATATGACATTGAAACGATAAGAAGAAATTATGATTTTTACGAAGCCCGCACGGTGCATGAGTCGTCTCTTTCCCCAAGCATACATTCAATAATAGCCAGTCGCACGGGGAAGATAGACAGGGCATATGAATTATACCTGAGGACGGCCAGGCTGGATATTGACGACATAAACAAGGAAGTTAAGGAGGGTTTGCACATAACATCCATGGCGGGTACCTGGCTCGCCATCGTGGAGGGATTCGCAGGTCTCAAGGTAAGACAACAGAAGCTCTTCCTTAAGCCGCTTATACCGGAAGCATGGGAGATGTATTCCTTTATGATAAGGTTCAGAAATAATTTGCTGAGGATAAGCATAAGCAAGGAAAGGGCAGAGGTTGAAAACCAGTCTGATATGGAAATAAGCATCAATGTGAGCGGGGAGGAAAAAGCAATAAGCCCGGGCAATAAGGAATTTTTTAAAATATAAATAATTATGATAATGAAAAAGAGACAATTAGCATTAACAGTCCCGGTGCTTATCCTTGGCCTTTGCATGGCATCATGCAAGGGTGGACGGGACAGGCAGGAGGGGCCGGGAGGGGACGCGAGTTATGAGGCTCCTGCATGGAGCAGGGATGCAGTACTTTATGAACTCAACGTCAGGCAGTTCTCTGATGAGGGCACTTTCAATGCCGTTGGGGAAAGGGTAGATGACCTTGTCTCCCTGGGGGTTGATGTTATCTGGTTCATGCCCATTCATCCCATTGGAGAAGTAAACCGTAAGGGGCCACTGGGATCATACTATTCGGTAAAGGATTTCAGGGATGTCAACCCTGAGTTCGGGACCATGGACGATTTCAAGGCGCTGGTAAATAAGATACACGAAGCGGGGATGTATGTAATGATGGACTGGGTTCCCAACCATTCATCGTGGGACAATCGCCTGGCTGAAGAGCATCCCGGATGGTATGTGAAAGATTCCGCGGGTAATTTTGTCTCTCCCTATGACTGGACTGATGTGATACAGTTTGACTGGAGCAGCCCGGGACTCCGGGAATATATGATGGATGCCCTGCTGTACTGGGTCAGGGATATTGGTGTTGACGGTTTCAGGGTTGACCATCCCCATGTGACGCCTGCCGATTTCTGGCTCAGGGCACGTATAAAGATGGATAAGGTAAAGCCTGTGCTCATGCTTGCGGAGAATGAAGACAGGGTTGAATTTTTCAGCAACGGTTATGATATTAACTATTCATGGGAGCTGCATCACCTGATGAACCAGGTGGCACAGGGAGAGGCCAAGGCTTCTGTCCTGCATGAAGCCCTTATGAGGGATCTTGACAGGTTCCCCGACCATGCCGGCAGGCTGAGGTTTATTACCAACCATGATGAGAATTCATGGGCCGGTACTATCGGGGAACGGCTGGGTGATGCCCACGAGGCTTTTGCCGTGTTTATGTACACCATCCCCGGTGTGCCCCTTATTTATAACGGACAGGAGGCCGGGCTGAACAAGAGGCTTGAGTTTTTCGAAAGGGACCCGATAGAATGGAAGGAAACCTGCCTGACTGATTTTTACACTTCGCTAAACAGGCTAAAGGAAGAGAACCCTGCACTTCATAACGGTGAGTACGGTGGCGATTTCACCGCCATAAGCGTAACGGGAGATGAGGATGTATATGCCTATGCAATGACAAAGGGAGATAACAGGGTAGTGAGCATTATCAATTTCGATGACGAGGCAGCCAAGTTCAGGCTGGATGCTGATATCGGCGGTGACTGCACTGATTACTTCAGGGGTGAGACCATGAGTATCAGCGGGGAAGGTGTTTTTGTGCTGGACGGATGGCAGTATATGGTGCTGGTAGCACGGTGATTAAAGTTGACAGGGTTTATAAAGCAGAGGAGGTTAATTTTTGATTATCCGGCTTATGGCGGTGCGGGTGGTTCCTGTTACACGTACAAAGTAGATCCCGCGGGGCAGTGAGCCCAGGCTGAACTGCCTGTTTCCCGTGGCGGGGAAGGAATACACCTGCCTGCCTGACATATCCAGGATATCTATATCAACTGTCCGGCCTTCATATCCTTCACCCAGGCTGACAGTGAGGATGTCATCAACAGGGTTGGGATAAACACTGAGCCAGCTGTCATGGTCACGCCCAGGGCAGACATCTTCCACTCCTACGATGAAGTCGGGCTTTTCAAGGCGCTCCGAAGTATATATCCGGTATTCACCCGGTTCCAGTGCTACCAGGTCCGTGGTATTGCTGACATTGACGGAATCGCCGGTGAAGTATTCATACCACCAGCCCGTGTTATGGAAATCGCCGCTTATCGATGACTCAGTGACATCAAAGTTACCCAGCACAATTACATTCATGGTTTCATGGCTTATCTTTATCCTTTTCATCAGGCCTTCATCAACGAAGCTTATATCGGAAGAGGAGAATGCCGGGTTTTCCCTCCTCAGTTTAATGAGGGCGGCGAAGGCCTTGTAAACAAGGTTCCTTTCATCAACCTCATAATAATCCCAGCGGATTGGTTTTTCACCTGTGCGGCCGTTAAAGTTAATTGAAAAGTCATAGCCCAGTTCCCCGAATTGCCAAAGCATTTTCGGTCCTGGTATTGTAAAGAAGAAAGATGCAGCCAGCACCAGCCTGTCGAGTCCTGTGCTGAGGTTACGGATACTGTAGGCAGCAGTTGTGTTACCGTAGGTTTTATTAAGATATTGCATCCTTTCCTCATCATGGCTTTCCATATATGAAACAAGGTGGGGCACAGCCCATCCCCTGCTTGTGTATGAGGCCCAGCTGATTGACTCATCATAGCCCATTGACAGTTCAGCATAGCTTGTGTTTCCTGACTGCGCTTTAGGAGTACCCCACAGCATCATACCATATTCAGCCAGTTCTTTTTCCTCGGTGTTATCGGCAAAGTGTTCAAGGATAACATAGAAATCAGGATTGAGCGACCAGATGTAGTTGGCGTACATCTTCCATATGGCAACCCGTGAGGCATCGTAGGCCCCCCATGCGGCTACATTACCAAGGGTATTATTCTGTGTGAATCCTTTTGACAGGTCGAAGCGGTAACCATCGACCTTATATTCCACGATCCAGTGCCTCATAACCCTTCTTGAGAATTCCCGGGTATATACACTTTCATGGTTGAAGTCGTGGAAGACATTGAAGTCATGGGTTGCCGTAACGTTATACCATGGATTATCAGCGGTGACGTTATTCGCGGCATGGTCCCAGTAAAGTTGTGCCATCGGGGATGAACCCGTTGAGTGGTTTAATACCACATCGAGTATGACAGCTATTCCCCTCCGGTGGCATGAATCGATTAATGCCTTGAGATCGTTCTTTGTCCCGTAGTATTTATCAGGAGCAAGGTAATAGGCAGGGTTATATCCCCAGCTGAGGTTACCATCGAACTCATTGACAGGCATCAGCTCTATGGCGTTCACTCCCAGGTTCTGCAGGTAGTCCAGGGTATCTATAAGGGTGAGGTAGTGATGAGTTTCGAGGAAGTCGCGCACAAGGAGCTCATAGATCACCAGGTCCTCCTTTGCGGGCGGATCAAAATCAGTTACCGTCCATTCATATTCAGGTCCGGCTGTTTGCAGTACCGTTACCAGTCCTGTGGTCTTTCCCTCAGGGTAAGCGATGAGCCCGGGATATGTTTCATCGGTGATATACTGATCGTTCCGGGGATCAAGCACTTTTTCGGCATAGGGATCGCCTATCCTTATGTTACCATCAACAAGGTACTGGAAACGGTATTCCTGCCCGGGGCTAAGGTTCCCAATGCCTTTCCAGAATTTTTCCCCGCCGGGTGTCCGGTTCATATAGCCCTCATCACTCAGATTCCAGTTATTGAAGTCACCAATTACAAAAGCGTTGTTCTTTCCCGGTGCGGTAAGGACAAGAACGAGCGAATCATCGCCGATATAGTTAATGCCATCAATAAGGCCTGTGGGAAGGTCTCCCGTTACAGGATCGCCTATCACGTACATAAAGAGTGAATCAGATACCATATCCGGCATATCATAGGCACTCACCTTAATCCATTTGCCCCCGCAGGTGTCAGCTTCAACGGTGTATGATAGATAGCAGGGATCATCGCTTCTCATTATCCTTGCTCCATCAATGAAGAGGACCAGTGAGTCGGCCGCGGTGGCATAAGCTTCAAGGGGAAGGTCCTCATTCAGGTCCCTGATAATACCCTGTCCTTCAGGGGACGTAATATTCACATTGAGTCCCGGCTCAAACACATCCACAAAGAGGTCTGCAGTCTGCAGGTCAGTGCCGGCATCCCTGAACACAAAAGCCAGTTTAACCACTTTTTCATCGCCTGTCATGCCGGGGTAGAATTCCTCGATGGATGGTGTTATATCCAGCCGGTACCTGTATTCACCGAGGCAGGTAAGCTTAGGCTGTGTGCTATTATCCCCCCAGCTTCCCATTACGTGCTGCCATGCGCTGCTTCCTTCGATAATAACACCGGTATGGGCATATACATCGCCTGTATAATTTTTCATTTCCCCCGGGTCTTCATCGCTGTTAAAATATATGGTAACGGGCTGACCCTTTGTAACTATTGCGGGGCTTGTTTCTATTATCTGCGCCGTTATTGCAAGGCTGAGAAATGACAGCAGGAGAGACCAAACATATTTTTTCATACCGGTGTTGCTTAATTAGCTCTTATTTTATTTCCAGGATATAGGGTTTCCGGGGCGACAGCGTTAGTTTACCGGCAAGCTCATATTCCCGGCCGCCGAGCACATCCCTGGCTGTTTTTTTCCCGGCCAGCATTTCGCTGAACCTGTCGAGGTCGAGGTCATAGGGCGAAGCGTTTTTATTCAGTATGACCATCACCATATCATCATCATCATACCTGAAATACACATAGGTACCATGTTCGGGGGCAAAATGTACAAGTTTGCCCCTATGTATGACCCGGGCGCTTTTTCTCCAGTTAAGGAGGCGTTTGAACATATTCTGCATATTTTTTTCTTCACCTGTCAGTCCCTGTCCGGTAAAGGCATTCACCTTATCTCCCTGCCATCCTCCCGGGAAGTCTTTGCGTATATATCCGTGGTCATTGCCTTCCTTATGGGTCATCAGTATTTCCGTACCGTAATATATCTGTGGTATGCCCCGTGTTGTCAGGAAGAAGGCTATACCGTTGCGGAACAGATCGCGGTTCATGCCGAGTTGCATATAGAACCTGGGCATGTCATGGTTATCGGGCATTACCACCAGGTTAAAGGGATCGGGGTAAAGAAAGTCATTAGCCAGCATTTCGTATATTTTTATCAGGCCTCTGTCCCATTCTTCTTTCTCATTCAGTGCTTCACTCACGGCGTTCTGCAGGGGGAAATCCATAAGGCCGGGCAGGCTGCCCCGGTAGCCGTCCCTGTTATTCTGTCCTTTCTGCCAGTATGCTACTACGGCCGGGTTCAGGCTCCATTCCTCTCCCACTATATTGAAATTGGGATATTCGTTTAGCACCCTCCTGTTCCATTCGGCCATCATATGCTTATCGGGGTAAGGGTAAGTATCCATTCTTATCCCTGAGATACCGGCATATTCGATCCACCATATACTGTTTTGTATGAGGTATTCGGCCACAAAGGGGTTTTTCTGGTTAAGGTCGGGCATTGCCGGCACGAACCATCCGTCGGTCATTTGCTTCCGGTCATGTGCTGAAGCATAGGGATCCTGGTTTACAGTACGCCTGTGGTTTGTGGGCACATATTCCCCGTGATTGACCCAGTCATCCGAAGGCGGATCGTCCATCCACCAGTGGTTGAGGCCGCAATGGTTGAAGACCATATCCATTATTACCTTCAGTCCTTTTTCCTTTGCTTCGCTTACCAGTTGAACATAATCATCGTTTGTCCCGAAGCGCCTGTCTGTTTTATAGAAATCGGTAGCAGCATAGCCGTGGTAGGACCATTCCTCCATGTCATTTTCGAGAACAGGGTTAAGCCATACAGAGGTAAAGCCCATCCCTGCCATATAGTCAAGGTGATCCCTTATTCCCTTTATATCACCGCCATGGCGTCCATATCTTTTCCTGCGGTTAAGGCCTTCCTTCATCCCTTCTGTTTCATCGTTGCCGGGATCACCGTTAGCGAACCTGTCGGGCATAATAAGATATATGACGTCAGAATTGTCAAAGCCCTTTCTTTCGGCGGAACCGGCCTGCCTTTGCAAGAGCCTGTATTCTTTTACGATTTTATTACCCTTCCTGTCAATGAATTCAATCCTGCACACACCGGGCCGGGCTTCAGGGGAAATATCAAGGTTTAAAAAAAGATAATTACCGTTAGTTGTATGTTCGACTGATATCAGGCTTACTCCTTCGTAATCGATATTAACTGTTGATCCTCCTATATTTGTCCCATGGACCATCAGCTGGAGGGAAGTATTTTTCATCCCTGTCCACCAGAATGGAGGTTCTGTTCTTTCGATCTGAGCAAGGCTTACTGATGAGAACATAAGTGCTGCCATTAATAATATTATTCTGTTCATAGATGGTAAAAGGTATAAATATCAAACTTTATTCCAAATGTAAAAAATAAGAAAAACCTCTCCCATGAGACAGGAGAGGTTTTCACTTACCCATATTCCTAAGCCTCAATTAAAACTATTGTTAATTCATGGTTACTGTTGCAACAAAATTCCATGGGTCGAGTGTAATTGTATAGTTGCCGGCTGTTGTGACGGCGATATTATCTCCGCCCGGAGTGAGCTCATTCAGGTCACCTCCAAGGCTATAAGCCCAGTCATCATTGGCCCTGAATTTAATCTCGCCTGCCACCAGGTCGAGGCTAACTGTAAACACTTCATTTACCGGATCCCATGACATATCCTGGTCAGAGGACCATTCACCGGGTGTTGCAGATCCTATCAGTCCCCACATATCGGCCCTGTAAGTATACTCGAGCGGTTTGCTGAGGTCGAGGGTGATAGCATAATCACCTTCAGTGGCTATCGGGATATTGCTACCTCCTGCGTCCAGTGTATCGTTACCTGCCGTACTGCCATAATTATATGTCCAGTCATCATTAGCCCTGAACTTCATTTCGGCAGCCGTGAGGTGAACCGCACCTGTCCAGGCCATCAATCCGGGCCGGTATGTCAGTGGTGTTTTGTCAGCCCATCCCAGTGGTGTGGCATCGCCTGTCACGCCCCATTCTGTTGCCACTGCGGTATAGGTCAGTGCAGCGGCATCGACCTGTAAGAAATAATATCCTGCAGGCGAAACCATATTACCGCCAGATTCGCTCAGTGTTCCTCCTCCGCCATCGCCGTAGTTTGGTCCGTCCCAGTTGGGCTGTGTAGCGAACTTCCATTCGTTGGAAGCATTTGCCATATAAACATAGCCTTCCAGGTTATCAGGAGCATCCATTCCGCTCTTCACCCGGGGTGAATTGTCAGGAGACCAGTTGGTCATCCCTGATCCGGGGTAGCTTGCCTCAACATAGTCGCCCGGTACATTCCATATACGGGTAAGAATCCTGAAGGTGGTAAAAGACAGCTCTTCGCCGTAGCCGGTTCCGGCGCTGTTAGTGGCATAGGCACGCACATAGTAGCTTGTATTGTCAGCCAGTCCTGTCAGGGAACTGGTAAATGCACCCAGGCCTTCGCCATCATTAGTTTTTGAATCTTCTACTGTAGGGCCGGGGCTGGTTGACCAGCATACTCCACGGGCTGTAACCTCGGCGCCGCCTGCGGCCGTCACTTCGCCCCCGGAGGTAGCTGATGTGTAGGATGTATCGCTAATGGCAGCCGTTGTTACGGCAGGTACCACAGGAAGGGTGGTAAAGCTTAGTTCTTCTCCGTAAATTGTTGTTTCACGGTTAATTGCATAGGCACGGGCATAGTATTTGGTTGCGAAGCCAAGCCCTGTCAGGGTGACGGAAAAAGTAGCGCCTTCAGGTTCTCCATCAAATTCAACCTTATTATCCCCTATGCTTGGCTCGGGCTCAGTATCATAGCAAATGCCTTTCTGTATAAATCCCGGTCCTTCAGCCACAACGAAGCCGATAACTGTTGCCTGGTCAGATGTTATTCCAACAACCTGGGAGGTAGACAGTTCAGGGTCAAGCCTTATATAAGCGGTATCCTCTGTACAGGCTACCATTACCACGAACATAAAGGCCACTGCAACTAAAGATTTATTTATGAATATATTTTTCATCTTTATTCTTTTTAAATTTAGTTCTTAACTATAGTACAGGTTGCCAGTTCCCCTTCAAAATCGGTGATTGTAAGGGTAATAGTATAGTTCCCTGCTTCTGATATTGGCAGGTTAGGACCATCGTGGTACAGATTGCCGGGGGTTCCTCCAAGGTTCCAGGCCCAGCCATCATTTAATCTGAACTTGATTTCTCCGGCTACCAGGTCGAGGGTAATATACCACGTACCGGCATTCTGATCATATTCCATTTTCTGGTCGGGTGAAGACCATTCGTTAGGTGTTGCAGAGCCGACAAGGCCTATCATCATTGCTTCAAATTCATAGGTCATATCAGGCAGACTTACATTCAAAACGTGGTAGCCATCTGCCGGGGCTTCTATTGCCGGTCCGTCAACTGACAGAAGGCCCCCTGAACCGCCATACCTGGTACCGCTGTCAGGATCGGACAGGGTGAAAGGATTTGCCACACTCATTTTGACTATACCGGTATAATTACCATCTCCGAGTGCTGATTCGACTTTTTGCGTTTTACCCGAGTTTACGAGATCAAGCCTGGGAAGACCGTAAACAGTAACATCGGCTGTTACGGGATCAGAAGTGTACTCAAAGGGATTGGTACTTGTTCCCGGTGAGCCGGTACCGGCATCCACTATCAGCACTGCCCTGAGGCGGAAATCAATTGGAGACACCTGGTCTGTCGGGAAGTCCTTTTTCAGGGCTCCGTTAAGATTACCCACGGTAATCTTTATTTCGCTGACATCAACACCGGACCATACCTGTGTTTTGCTGACAAAACCTGTTCCTGCAGGGCAGGCCTCCAGGAAGTAGTTAGCTGAAGCCGTGAATCCGGGGTCAACGGGTGTTCCACGGAACACGAGTGTATCATTTGCCTGTGATCTGACAAGGGTCAGATCAGGCATTGACACAATAGAAGGAGCAAGCGGGTCCTCGCTCATAACAACCCTGGTACCATCTTCTTCGCAAGCAGTGAAGAAGGTCATCAATCCAACTATTGCCATTAATATATATAAGTTCTTTTTCATCACTAAATGTTTTTAGAGTTTAATAACCCGGATTGTTATTTCCGTTATAATTTGGGTTGGCAGATACCTCATCGGCCGGTATCGGGTAAAGGTCCAGGTGACTGCTGGTAGGGGTGCCTTCATATACACCACCCTTCCATTGCCACACATAGCTTCCGTTCGTGAACTGACCAAAGCGGACCAGGTCGGTACGGCGCTGTCCTTCATAATAGAATTCACGGGCACGTTCATCGAGCAGAAACCCGTCAGTAACATCTTCAGCGTCTATATTACCACTGTCATTCCCGTACGCCCTTGTTCTTATAATATTTATATCATCAGCTGCCGAGACGTCATCGCCAAGCTTATGGAAGGCTTCTGCCCTCATCATATAAGCATCGGCCAGCCTGAAGACAGGAAAATCGGTGCAGGCATAGGCAGGATTATAATTTGCCGGCAGTGTACCATCGTGGTTCCTTGCAGTGAACTTATAGACACCCACGCCATAATCACCGCTTGAAGATGCACTGGGGATATTGAGGGCTTTCTTACGCTTCAGGTAGACCCTTCCGTCAGGGCAGGCTGAAAACTCAGGATCGGCAGGATCAATGGGTCCGCCATAGGTGGCAAGTGTATCAACCATTATATCCAGGAACTGTATTCTTGCCCTGTTTCCGTTCCAGTTTGTATTTTCGGTAAGACCATGATAGTCTTCGGCCCTTATATAAACAGCATCACTGCTTGATTCAATTATAAATGTGGTTCCGACATATCCCTGTGTATGCACACCGTCCTGCTCAAAGGCAAAGATCATTTCGGGATTGCTGTTACCGTCATTATCGGCACTGAAATTCTGCCTGTAATCGTCAGCCAGGGAGTAAGCTCCGCTGGTGATCACAGTATCACAGTAAGCCTTACATTCGGCCCATCCCGGTGTGCCGGTATATACTTCAGCATTAAGATAAAGCCGTGCAAGGAGCATCCATGCAGCTGCTTTATCAGCCTGTGGATAGGAGAAACCCGGTTCTCCGAGAAGGGGTATGATTTCCTTCAGCTCAGATTCTATATAACTGAATATATATTGTCTTGTCTGTATTTCAGGAAAGAACTTACCAACACCGTCTTCATCGGTTGTAAAAGGGAACTGCCCGAACAGGTCGATTGCCCAGTAATAAGCAAGTGCCCTCAGGAAGCGTGCCTCGGCATTGTAACGCCGGATATCAGGGTCGGTATCATCATTTGTAAGCAGAATAAAATCATTTGCATAGGTGATACTCAGGCTCAGTCGCTGGAAAAGAGCTGTAAGGAAGGGGTTTGAAGGACTCCAGGTCTGGGTGTTAAGGTCGGCTATACCAACATCCCCCCAGGCACAGATAGCCTCATCGGTTGGGAGCTCCTGCAAATTCCAGAGAGCACGGATTGTGGTAAAGAAGTTGCCATCGGAAGAAGCAATATCGTCACCACCGTTAGGACCCTGTCCTGATATAATAAAACTGGCATATATCTTACCAAGGACCATTTTCACATATTCAGGGTCATCACTCAGGTTTCCGGCCAGTATCTGGTCAGGATCCTTAGGTGTAACCTCAAGATCTTTCACGCATGAAGAAATAATCAGTGCTGAAAGAAAAACCAGTAGTATAAATATTTTTTTCATCATCATTCGGATACTAATAGGTTAAATTAATGCCAAACATTATGGTGCGGGGCCTTGGATAAAAATTATTATCAATTCCGCCGGGCACTTCAGGATCGATACCGCTGTATTTGGTTATTGTAACAAGGTTTTGAGCTGTTATGCTGAACCTTGCATCCAGGAGCTTAAACAGCTTCTCAGCAGTATAGCCAACACTCAGATTATCCAGTTTAAAGTAAGAGGCATTTTCAACAAAATGGTCGCTTGTAAACTGTCGTTTTACAAAATCTGTTTCACTGAGGTGTCTTGAGAAGTTTTTCCAGTAACCGATCTGGTACATCTGGTCGTAAGAAGCACCTGCAGCAACCTGGTTATAAACATAGTTACCGATGCTGATACGGGATGAAGCAAGAGCGTCAAAGTTCTTATAATTGAAGCGCAGGGTCAATCCCATCAGGTAATCAGGTACCGGGTTATGATATATGTATTTATCGTCATTGTCGCCGTTTACGACACCTCCCTCACCTGAAAGATCTGCATAGAGTCCTTCAATGGGCTTTCCGTCAGCGTCATATACCTGTTTATTAAGGAAGAAGGAATATGCAGGATGGCCTACCCTGGTAACCTGCTTCTGACCGGTGAAGGCATCTCCGTAAAGGATACCGATATAGCCAGGATCTTCCGATATCAGAAGTTTGGTAATCTCATTTACGTTATAGGTAAAGTTAAAGCCTATACCCAGGTAGAGGTCTTTCCTGGAAAGAGGGACAGTATTCAAAGTAATTTCAAGGCCCCTGTTCTCAAGGCTGCCAACGTTTGTAAGCAGGGTATTGGAGAAGTTACTTCCACTGGGGATGACCACCGTGTTAAGAAGGTCATTGGTAGTCCTGAGGTAGACATCAACAGCTCCTGATAACCTGTTATTATAGAAGCCAAAGTCAATCCCGGCATTGAGTGTTGTTGTCTCCTCCCATTTTATGTCAGGATCGTAGGCATTGGGTCTGAGAGTAGGTATGTACTCCCCCCCAATCGGATAATAAGAACCGGGAGAAGAAATGATATAGGTGGCCTGGGCAGGGTAGTCATTACCAATATCCTGCTGGCCTGTAATACCCCAGCCAAGTCTGATTTTAAGATCGTTGAGTGCAGTAAAGCCACTCAGGAATTCTTCTTCATGCATTCTCCATGCGAAGGCCACCGACGGGAAGACTCCCCATTTATTACCTTCAGCAAAGCGGGAAGAACCGTCGAAGCGTACTGTTGCGGTAAGCAGATACCTGTCTTTAAATGAGTAATTTCCTCTTCCGAAGAACGACACAAGAAAATTTTCGGTAATATAAGAGGTACTGTCAGTCATCTGGTACGGATGCTCATTGTCGACCACGCCCCGGGTGTAATTTTCTCCCTCTCTCTGGAAGTGTTGCCATGAATATCCTGCAGTAATATTCACATTGCTTTCTACCTGTGCCAGCTCTCTGTCATAATTGAAATACAGGTCGAAGAGCTTATTCTTATTGGTAGAGGAATAGTCGGATAATCTTCCCCATAGAGGGCTTGTCAATACCGAAGGGGAAGTGGCCGGGCGGTTATTATGTCCTTCCCCGTGGGAATAATCTGTTGCCAGGTTCAGGTTGGCTGCCAGTCCTTCAATCAGAAGGTCCCTGTAATTTAATGTTACATTACCCAGGAACCTGTTGACATTAGATCTGTTATCCACGGCAAGGGCCTGTTCGACGGGATTGGGAGTACCAAGATTTGCGCCGTAATTAGCCCACTGGTAATAACCGTCACTGTCAGGATTGCCATCGAAAACCGGTTGAGTGGGATCCATGTTTACTGCTGAGCCAATAGCCCCTCTGTCACCGAAGTTATTTTTTGTGGTCATACCTTTCAGATTGAGGTTTACCTTCAAGGAACCGTCAAGGAAAGCGGGGTCAAGGCTTAGTGCCCCGGTTACCCTCTGCATATCCGTATTCTTGAGAATACCATTCTGACCGGTAAATCCGGCCGAGAAACGATAGGGCAAGGCTTTGTACGATCCTGAAAAGCTTAAGTTATGATCATGGGAAACCGCAGTACGGAATATTTCATCCTGCCAGTTCGTATTTTCCGCACCGAGCAGAGTCACTGTTTCCGCACCATAGATATCCATATATTCATGGGCAATCTGCCGGATCTCATCGCCCGAAAAGACGTCGGTATACTTTATTGCGTTTGCCACTGAAGTTTTGGCATCGTAATTAACCGATAGCTTACTCCCTTCCCTGGCCTTCTTGGTTTCAATAATGATAACACCATTAGATGCCCGTGAACCGTATATAGCAGTTGAGGAGGCATCTTTGAGTACTGTGAAAGTTTCAATATCGTTGGGATTGACAAAGTCGAGAAAGTTGGAACTTCCTGAGACATTATTATTATCGATGGGCACTCCGTCGACTATGATAAGAGGATCGTTGGAAGCATTGAGTGATGATCCTCCACGGATGCGGATGCTGGACCCGCTGCCCGGTGCACCGTCAGAAGTTGAAATAACGACACCGGCCGTTTTCCCCACGAGCAAGTCCTGTGCTGAAGTTATTGCACCGCGGTTAAAATCCCTTGAACTGATTGCCGCTACCGAACCGGTAACATCGTCTCTATTGACGGTACCATAGCCTATGGAAACAACCTCGGCAATCTGCATTACATCGACCTGGAGATCGACATTTATCGTAGTACGGTTATTGACAGGAATTTCCTGTTCAACATAACCAATAAAAGAGAACACCAGTATTGCATCAGGGCTTACCCGGATGCTGTATTCTCCGTCGGCATTGGTGGTTGTGCCCCTTGTTGTCCCTTTAACGAGTACGTTAACTCCGGGCAGGGTGGAACCATCCATGGCATCAGTAACCGTTCCGGCGACAGTTATTTCCTGTCCGAAAACGGTACCGCTCATCATTACACCGGCGACCAGTATCATTAATCGCCGCATCAATAATCTGTTCATAGATTTTGGTTTATTAACGGGTTATACATCTCTAAGTAATTTCAAATATTTATTCAAGCTTAAAAGGTTCAGGTTAATATATTTGTATTCAGGTTGAACTCCGGATTGACAAACAATGGAAATAATCAGCACTTAAAGTCCATCATGTAAATTTCGTTTTTTTCTGTGCTCTATCCAATTCTTTTACAGTATTTTACTGCAATCGTTTCCGCAAACGTTTGAAATCATTGTTATATCCATTAACTGATTGAGGGGAAATAGAAAAAAAATAATTACTTTTAACGGAGTGGTCTTATTTAGACAGAGTATGAATAAAAGAAATGTAACAATAAAGGATATTGCCAGGGAACTGCAGATATCACCTTCAACGGTATCGAGGGCCCTGAAAGATCATCCGGATATAAGCCCCGAAACAAAAAAGCAGGTGAACAGTCTTGCCGACAGGTGGAATTACAGGCCCAATCCCATAGCATTGAGCCTGAAAGGAGGCAAGAGCCACACCCTTGGCATTGTTGTTCCGGAGATAATACATTATTTCTTTTCATCTGTGATAAGCGGCATTGAGGATTATGCCAATGAGCATGATTACAATGTCATGATATGCCAGTCAAATGAAGAATACAAAAAGGAGGTAAAAAGCATACAGACTCTTGTTAACAGTCGTGTCGACGGCATACTTATATCCATTTCAAAGCTTACCCGCAACATGGAACATTTTCACCAGTTGAAGGAGAAGAATGTTCCGCTTGTTTTCTTTGACAGGATTTCAGACGAGATAGAGAGTGACAGGGTTATAGTGGACGATTCAGAGGGAGCATATATGGCAACAAAGCATCTTATCCTGGAGGGGAGGAAGAGGATAGTGCACCTGTCGGGACCTCCCAGCCTTGCCATTACAAAAGGCAGGATTGACGGTTACATACGTGCACTGAACGAGTTCCGGTGCAGTGTTGCCGAAGAGAATATAGTAAAGTGTGACCAGGTGCAGGAGGCTGAATGGATTGTTCCCAGCTTGATGAGAAGGAATCCGCCGCCCGATGCTTTTTTCTGTGTGAATGATTTCACCGCGGCCCAGGCACTGAATATTGTCAGGAAGCTGGGCCTGAAGGTACCGGATGATGTTGCCATTGTTGGTTTCACCAACGGACAGCTGTCGGGTCTTACCGATCCCGGCCTTACCACCGTAGACCAGCACGGTTATGATATGGGCAGGGAAGCTGCCCGGCTGATGCTTGACAGGATAAGAGACAGGAACCGTCCTTACCAGACGAGGGTAATAAATACGGACCTGGTTATAAGAGGAAGCAGTGTCAGGAAGAATTAATACCGGCTGATTTTCAGGGCAAAGGCAAGGTCCGAGGGTATTTTTTCTGTGGGTATGCGGATGACACAATCATCGCCCTTCCTGTGCCATTTCAGTTTTCCCTTCATTCCCAGCATTTCAATTTCAGACCTGCCGGGCACCTGTATACCGCTTAGAGTTATTTCGCGGGGTATATGCTCTCCCTCATCTGTAAGGTATACGGCATATACAATATCTTCTCCCTTCGAGGTGTAACAAATTTTATCTTCCTTATATGGTTCTGTTGCTCTTGTGCCGTATACTGCCTCTGAATTAATATCCATCCATGCCCCGATCTCTTCCAGCAACCTATACGCCCCGTCGTCCCATTCGCCATCCGGTCGCGGGGCAATATTGAGAAGGAGGTTGCCTCCCTTGGCGACTATATCAACCAGCATATGCACGGCTTTTCTGCCGCTCATATATTTTGCATCCGGGGTCCACGACCATCCTCCCCCGGATATGATGCATGATTCCCAGGGGTAAGGGAGGGCTTCGTCCGGCACAGTATTCTCAGGTGTGAGATAGTTCTGGTTCTTTCCGTACACTGCCCTGTCGACTACGATCAGGCCAGGCTGTTTTTCCCTTGCCCCGGCAACCAGTTCATCCATCCTGATATCCTGGTTCTGAACCCTTGTGGGTTTTTCGATGTTCATCGTCTCATATGCTTTCCTGACTTCTTCAGGGCTTCTCTTCTTAACCCATCCCCCGTCAAGCCATAGAATATCCACCCTGCCATAGCCGGTCATAAGCTCCATTATCTGCGCGTGAGTAAATCGTACAAACTTTTCCCAGCGTTCCGGATAGTTATTGACACTGTAGTTGACATTCCTGTCGGGTGTTGCAAAGTTGGGCCACCAGTAGTATTCACTGTGCCAGTCCGGTTTTGAGAAATAAGCACCGGTCCATAGTCCCTCAGCCCTGAAGGCATCAAAGATTTCCTTTGTTATGTTTGACTTCGGATTGGTATGAAAGGGTGTGCTTTCATCCGTTATTTTATAATTGGTATGACCGGAATCGAACATACAGAAGCCGTCGTGGTGTTTTGTTGTAAAAACAACATACTTCATCCCTGCCTCTCTGGCTGCCACTGCCCATTTTGCGGGATTAAAATTCACCGGATTGAATGTTTTCCGAAGGTTTTCATACTCCTTTTTATATTCGGTATAATTATCATTCTTACGCCTGCACCATCCCTCGTCTTCGGAGCATATAGACCATGATTCAACGATGCCCCACTGGCTGTATGGGCCCCAGTGCATAAGAAGTCCGAATTTCAGGTCCTGCCATTGTTCCAGTTTTTCGAGTACCAGGGGATCGGTTTCAGGAACGTACCTGTCTGAGTGGTGCTGGGAGAAGGCTGATGTGGATAGCAGAAAGGATAGTAGAATTATTAAGTGGTGTTGCATATTTGAATTTTATAAAGTTGATAAAGCATACATAGTTTATAACGACAGTTCGAGTTTCCCATCGAGGATGAGGCCAATCACAGTCATTTGTTCATCGAGGACCTCATCGGGGACATCGATAAATATCAGTCCCGAATGATTGCTCCAGTAAGGTCTCAGGTACTCCTTATATTCAAGTTTGGTTCCGTTGCCCACTACATAAATCCTGTTTATCTTGTTCTTAATTCCTTCGAGCATCAGCTGTCCTCCGGCAGGCTTGCCACCAAAAAAGAGGTAGAGTCTTGTACTGTCAGGCGAGAGTGTTGACGGTCCGTAAAAATACCCCGGGGGCAGTCCGGCCCCTGTTTTATAAACAGCCTCGCTGTGCTTGCCTGTCCACCGGCCCATTTCTTCGAGTATGCTGACCTGTTCAGCGGGGATGCTTCCATCGGCTTTCGGGCCTATATCCAGCAGGAGGTTACCACCCATAGACAGGCATTCAGCAAATATCCTTATCACCTGCGAAGGGCTTTTATAGTTACTGTCGTTATGCTGGTAGCCCCATGAATCATTCATGGTCATACACAGTTCCCAGTATTCACTTTCAGGAGCATTTACGGGCAGACCCTGTTCAGGGGTATCATAATCGCCATAACCCTGCAGGCGGCTGTTAATGATGGCACCGGGATTATCGTCAAGTATCATCTGCCGGATCTCCTTTGCCTTCCACCATTCGGCATTCTGTTCCCAGTCGCCGTCAAACCAGAACAGGTCGGGTTTATATTTTTTGCTTATTTCTGAAATCTGCCCATGGTTAAACTTTGTGAAAGCAGCATGTCTTCCGGGATCGTCAGTATATCTTTTGCTTTCAGCCGTGAAATTGGGATAGTCGGGGTGAGACCAGTCGAGCACTGAATAATAGAGTCCCACTCTCAGTTTTTTCTTCCTGAGCTCTTTCACAAGGGGTTCAATAAGGTCTTTCCCTGCAGGTGTTTTATCCACCACGTTAAGGTCGCTGTACCTTGTGTCCCACAGGGCAACACCGTCGTGATGCTTGCTGGTAAGAACTGCATAGCGTGCACCGCTGTTTTTAATAAGGGATGCCCATTCGCCGGGATCGTATTCAGCGGCTGTAAAACCATCGAGTTGTTTCATATAGTCGTCATATGAAATATAGCCGTTATAAAATGACCATGATTCATCTATCCCGTTGACGGCATAGATACCCCAGTGTATGAATATTCCCAGCCTGGCTTCCCTGAACCACTGCAGTCTCCCTGCCTTTTCTTCAGGTGTCTCCTGTGCGCCCAGTGGTATCAAGGGCAGGCAGATAAACAGGATGATCAGGAAATGTAAAGTTTTTACTTTCATATTTCTCACTTTAAATAATTTCAAATTTTACCATTTATAAAGATAATCTTTTCCCCCGGATGGCTATCGAATTCGATAAGCCCGTCTTCCGCGAAGATAATATTTTCCCGGGTCCGGGCCGGCCATTGGTCTCAGGTCCCACAGGTCGGCCCTGTCGAGTGATATTCTCAGCTTATTGTCTTTCTGCCACACCGGTGCCCCGAGCATTCCGTTACCAAGGGGTATTGCCTCATCCCATGTTGAAGCAAGGTTTTCGGACACCAGGTCATGGGGGCCAGGTTCTGGAGTTATGTTTTTACTGCATGATGCCAGGATCAATAATGTTAAGATGGCCACGGGGAGGTGCTTCATGTTATATTGATTAAGTGGTTTGCCTTCGGCGACCGCGGCTTTGGCGGGCAGGGGAAGATCCGCACCAACAGAGGCGGAGAGCCTCAGCCTCAGCCTTCGTATTTATAATCATGTAAAATCAAAGCCGGAGATATAAGCCGGGTTTTCATAGAATGCTTCTTTTTCTTCCTGTGTGAAATTAATAAAACTGGCAAAAACGAGTCCGGGTTTGGCATTAAGCATCCGGTTGAGTGTTCCCATTTTTATTTTCTTTCTCAATATATCGTAAAGCTCACTCCTGTCATCAAGCCATAACAATCCCAGGTTATAGCCTTCAATAGCGCAAACCGATTCCATTAGTTTTTCAAGGCTTTTCTCCCTTCCTTTCTTAAAGTACAATGATTCAAAGACCAGGAACCTGAGTTCTTCAGGCCTGAAGATTTTCCTGAAAAGGGGTGTTACCGGTAGTATTTTCATAAAGACCCAGCCCCATATCCCGGGCATGTCCACCACCCTGAATGAGGACGGCACAAGGGATATCCCTGCGATAATTTCACCATCCTCCCTGATAACATAAAATTTATCATTACTGAAAATAAACTCATCTGAAAAGAAGGCATGACCGGAATAGAAATCGGCAAGGAGTTTTTGCATTTTATCCTTTTCCTCATGCTGCAGTTTTGTCACCTCATCCGACATACGTGGTCTGAAACGGCTGAAGGCCACGGTAAGGAAGGTCCTGATATGTTCAAAGCCCACCTGTTGTATTATATTTTTCGATCTCTCGTTCATACTTTCCACGTAAGCATAAACAATATGTTTTTCGTCCTGATCATAGCCGGGGAAATCCAGCATTCGCGGTCGCCTGAAGAAGGCAAACACCTTATCCTTCCAGGTCCCGTTCCTTTTATTGGGCAGCTTCCTCTCAGCCTTTCCTTTTGCTTTCAGCGCAGCCTGGAAGACCGGCATAAATGAAAAATATCTGAGATATGAACTGTGAAAGGTTTTTCCCGTGGTGAGTATCTTCCTGTAAGAAAAACCTATTGTTCCTGTAAGCCTGTCTTTCTTATACAGTGACACAAAACGGATATTGTCACGGTAGGCTTTTATCCTGTCACCGATATTTTTTAACTGATACCTCATCCCTCCTTTTGTACCCAGTATTGTACTGCCAAGAAGGTCAAGAATTTTATCATCTGCTTCTCTTGTAAGCTTAACGCTGAGTTCCCCGTAGGTGATAATTGTTCTTTTATTATCTCTTTTCTCCATGAGGGTGATCCTTTACTCCCTCTCATCGAGGCTTCCGAACACTTTTTTAAGAATCGGTGTAACGCGGGCATTTACATCCTGCCTGATCTTCAGTTCTTCTCCTGCTACTTTGACAAACATTCCGTCGAGGGCCTTTCCCGTAAGATAATTACCCAGGTTTGTTTCGACCGGTCTCATACCTGCAAGCCTTCCCGCGAGTGAGGTGGCAAACTTATTCCACTGTTCTGTGAGGGCATCCCATGAATCCCGGGTTGAAATCCCTCCTGCAAGATCTTTTTCGACAGAGGCCTGTATGCGCGGGCTGTAAAGGTTAAAAAGTTCGTCATAGGTTGTTTGCCTGAGGTATTGGGTTGCGGCATCATCTTCACCTCTCAAAATATCAAAGGCATCCCTCAGGGTCATCTGTCTTATGCTGTTGACAAATACCGGGGCTGCTTCTTTTGCCGCATCTTCAGCCGCCCTGTTGATTCGCAATACCACATCAGCAACAAGTTGCTGTCCGCCCGGTATTTTTGAAATATTATCAACTATTACAGAAGCCTCCGGGGGCAGGTAGATCTTTATTAACTCATCCCCGTAATAGCCATTCTGCGCTGCCAGTTCCTGAGCAGAGTTCCTTGCTCCTGTAATAAGGGCTTCTTTCAGTCCTTCAATCACTTCAGCCTCGGTAAGAGGCGCATCTCCCGACACTGTTTTAAGGGCTGTCATTACTTCAGCGCAGGAAGAAAGCAAGAGGGAAAGGGAAAGGATAAAAGACAACAGGGCTTTATTCATTATTGATTATAGCTTTTGATATGTAAAAATGATTTTGCAAGGTAAAAAATTTAATGGATATTTAGAATGAAGTTGAGAGTGAGTTGAGAGAACAGGACTTTACAACATAAAGAGATACATGAGATGGCAACACGAAAGTTAGTTATTGCATTTATTTTCCTGGCAGCAGGAGCAGGCATGCATGCCCAGGGTGATCCGGGTAACCCTTATAATTACCTGGCAGCTTATGAGAGCTATGTTCACGGGGAGCAGTTCAGCTACCATTCAGCCCGTCCTGATGTAAGCGCGGCTATGCTTGTGAGGTCAATGCAGGAAGAACTGTATATAGAATGGACAACAGAAAAAGTGCCCCCGGAATTTGCAGGCGGGCCGGCCACTTTCGTCTTCCTGGCTGCCATCAATGTGCGCGAAACGGATCAACACAGCTGGGATATATTGGTAGACGGCAGAAAAAGGCTGACCATAAGCACCCCGGGAAACCGTGAGCTAAAAGATATTATATGGAAGGGGGATGAAGGTTACAGCATGAGGTTCAGTCCGCTTATGGAAGACCGGTATGGAGATCTTCACGGCTACTGTTTCCTCACCCTACCCGAAGATGGATACAGCAAGGGAAGGGCATTGAATATAAAAGCCGTAGGTGAATCGTCCAACGACCGCGCATTTTTTATTGTATACCGGTATAAAACAGAACCAGGGATAAGGGTTGTACCGGAGCAGGCTATAAGAAAGGATGGCAATAAAGCCTACCAGCTTGTCAGTGTTTACCATGACTATTTCGGCGATCCTGTTAAAGTGAGAATAAGGGCCGGTGAGAAAGACACAAAGACGGAGCTTCGTTTCGGCCATAATCATATACAGGTGGCAATGCCGGTTGTAAAAGAAAAAAAACCCTTCAGGGTTGTAATTCATAAGGGCAGGGAAATACTTGCCGAAAATAATTTCATCCTTGAACCGGTTGTTTACAGGGAAATACACCTTCTTCACCATTCTCATGTTGACATAGGATATACTCATGTCCAGGATGAAGTGAAGAGGATACAGTGGGAACACCTTGAGAATGCCATAAAGATTGCTGAAAGAACAAAAGATTATCCCGATGGTGCAAGGTTCAGGTGGAATACAGAGGTGATGTGGGCTCTCGAAACCTATCTGGAGGAAAAGAGCCCCGGGGAGGCAGATAAGATGACAGAGGCAATAAGGAAGGGATGGATTGAGCCCGGGGCCATGTTTGCTCATGAGCTAAGTGAGCTGTGCAATACCGAAGAGCTGATACAATTGACCGCAGCAGCCCGCAGGCTGAGTGACCGTACGGGAGAAGAAATATCAGCGGCAATGATAACCGATGTTCCCGGATGGTCATGGGGGCTGGTGCCTGTGCTGGCAGGCAGCGGGGTGAAATACCTCTCACTGGGGACCAATCATGGTCACCGTATAGGAACAATACGTGAGGACTGGGGTGACAGGCCCTTCTGGTGGGTATCAGCCTCAGGCGAAGAAAAATTGCTTACCTGGATACACGAAGAAGGATATTCACTTTTCCACACCGGTCTGAACGCCGATAAGATGGGAATAGAAGGAATTTCTGAGAGGCTCTTTGCCTACCTGAATAAACTTAAGGAACGGGCTTACCCCTATAAAATAGTGCCGCTCCGTTATAGTGTGGGCGCCGACAACGGGCCCACCGATCCTTCCCTCCCTGACATGGTAATGGAATGGAATAAAAATTTTGAGAGTCCCCGTCTCAAAATTTCAACTGTGAAAGAAACCTTTGAAGAGTTTGAACTGAGATACGGACATTTACTTCCTGTCGTCAAGGCTGCATTTACCGGCTACTGGGAGGACGGGGCAGCGTCATCGGCCAGGGAGACTGCCCTTAACAGGCAAAATGCCGGGAATGCCAACATAGTTAACAGCCTTGCCGTATTAAGAGCCTGTGAGGATAATATTAAGGATGAGACCTATGAACTGTGGAGAAAAATACTTCTGTACGATGAGCACACCTGGGGTGCCCATAACAGCATTAGTGAACCTGAGGGTGATTTTGTCCTGCAGCAGTGGGCTGTTAAAAGCTCATTTGCCTACGATGCGGAAAAGCAGGCCCGCCGGATGAAGAATAAAATCCTGGATACAGGCCGGGAGATAAACAGCCTCACAAGGCTTGAAGTGATAAATACCCACTCCTGGCCCGTAAGTTCTGCAATAGAGATACCGCCGGAGTGGAGACCGGCAGGCCACACGGTTACAAAGGATGAAGGAAAGGCTGTGCCTTCCCAGCTTCTTTCGACGGGACATCTTGTATTCATTGCTGAAGATCTTCCTCCCATGGGATCACAGGTGTTTTATTTCAGCGGTGAAAAGGCCGTTAAGCACGGACAGCCTGAACAGGATAATACAATTGAAAATGACCTGTTTGTCCTGAAGGTAAATGAAGCGGACGGATCAATAGAAAGCCTGGTTGACCGCAGGGGTAATATTGAACTGGTTGATAATTCAGACCTGCCGGGATTAAACTCATATTTTTACGTGGAAGGCCGGTCGCCGGAAAAAAGCTACGGGGCCACCAATACAAAGGCAGAGCTTATGGAGAAAGGGGACCTGGTGTCTGTAATAAAAACTGTATCAGACGCTCCCGGGTGTGAGAATGTGACAAACTATTACAAACTGGTAAAGGGGATTGATAAGGTTTTTATCACTGCGGTGACCGACAAGAAGAAGATATATAAACCGGAAGGTGTGCACCTGGCTTTTCCTTTCAGGATACCGGGCGGGGACATAAATATTGATTTGGCCCTGGGTCATTACCAGGCAGGTGCCGGACAGGCTGAGGGAGCCTGCAGGAACTATTTCACACCTGAACGCTGGCTCGACATTTCGAACCAGGACAGGGGTCTTACCTTCATAAGCCTGGATGCCCCCCTCATTGAAATAGGTAATATAAGCACAGATGCCACAGCCTGCGGATGGCTGAAGGAGATCCCTGAGAGCCAGACAATATATTCATATATCATGAATAATTACTGGGAAACAAATTACCTGGCCGCCCAGGAAGGAGAAGTAAGGTTCAGGTATGTGCTGCATCCCCACGGGATGTTCAATTCAGCCCTGTGTGAGAAAAGGGCAGCAGAGGAAGCAGAGCCCCCGGTACTGGTTCCGCAAAGCAGCCGTGAAGAGGGAATGCCGAGCCTGTTCAGGATCAATAATGACAATATCATATGCACGGCTCTGATCCCCTTGGAAGACGGCTATCTCATAAGGCTTTTTAATGCTGTTGCAGCACCGGAGAAGCTTTCCATAAGCTTCAGGGACATGCCGGAGGAGGTATGGTTCAGTGATTTTGGAGGGAAGATCAGGGATAGCTATGAAGACGGAACGATAATTCCCGGGTTTGGGCTAAGAACGCTAAAGGTAACTATGAATCATAATTCAGCATCGCTTCTGCCAGTACCAGGTCTTCCATGGTAGTTATTTTTATATTCTCCCTGTTGCCTTCTACAAGGTTAATCCTATGTCCGGCGGCTTCAACCACCGAAGCGTCGTCGGTGAATGAGGGTTTATAGGCACGGGCGTAAGCGTCCACCAGGATATCTGACCTGAAGACCTGTGGGGTTTGTATGAGTGCCAGCCTGTCGCGCCTTATCGGCCTGTTAATTGTATTGTCAATAATTTCCCGCACCGATTCGGAGGGTTTTATAAAGGGCACGGCATTGCCTTTTTTTTGTGCCACGGAGAAACATTTGTCTATTGTCCCGGTGCTTACAAGGGGCCGTACGGCATCGTGCACTGCCACGAGCGATTTCTGCCCGGCCATGGAAAGTCCGTTTTTAACCGAATCAAATCTTTCAGGGCCTCCTTCTGCCACGATATGTTTATGGCCGGAACCGTATTGATCACACATTTCTTTCCACCTGCTTTCAGTCCCCCCGGGCAGGACCACTATAATCTCAATGCCCGGGTCATAATCAATAAATTTATCAATGGTATGAAAGATAAGCGGTTTGCCGGCCAGCATAAGAAACTGCTTGGGGACCACAGTACCCATCCTCAGTCCTTTACCTCCCGCAACAAGTATAAGATACCTGTGAAGACTGTTCATCAGATAATTGCTGTTGATTACTCAGGTATATAAAAACCTTTTAATGCTTCTTTTGGGTGTTTTGACAAACTCCTCGTCACGAATTTTAATCTTTGATATGTTCATATAGGCCGGTAGTCTTTCATTAATCTCCTTTCTTGTATTTTCATATATCTCCGTGAGCTGATCCTCTTTAACACCGTCCTTCTTCATCTGATCAAAATCGGGATAAACGAGTGCCACCAGCTTATTATCTTCCATAATGACAACGGTTTCGGAGATGAAGTACTGATTTGAGATCAGCGATTCGATTTCTTCAGGAAAAATATTTTTGCCCGAGGGGCCCAGCAGGAGGCTTTTACTGCGTCCTTTGATAAAAATATTCCCTTCACTGTCCATTATCCCCAGGTCGCCTGTATGCATCCATCCATCCTCATCAATAACCTCTTTTGTGGCTTTTTCATTCTTATAATAACCCAGCATCACATTATCGCCCCTCAGAATAATTTCACCCACTTCTTTCAACGGATCGGACGAATCGATTGTAACTTCAAGTGTGTCAACGGGTCTTCCCGAGGCACCGAGTTTTGTCGTATCCCATGATGCATAGCTTATGAGGGGTCCGCATTCGGTCATTCCATAACCAACGGTAAAGGGAAATTTTATTTTCCTGAAGAACTTCTCAACATCAGCATTAAAAGCCGCTCCGCCTATAACCATTTCATGGAAATTACCGCCAAAGGATTCATAGAGGGTCTTTTTGATCTTATTCATCAGTATCCTGTTTATTCCCGGCAGGGCAAGCAGTACCTTCATCACCGGTTTGTTTATCACCGGCATCAGCTGCTTTTTGTACACCTTTTCTATCACCAGGGGGACCGAGAGTATAAGCCTGGGCCTTATCTCCTTGAAGGCCTGAAGTATGATCTGCGGGGATGGTGTTTTTGTAAGGATTGTTATATGACAGCCATAGGTAAAGGGGAAGAGGAATTCGAAGGCACAACCATAGGTATGAGCCAGGGGGAGGAAGCTCACAATATCATCACCCGGCTTCAGGGGCATATTATTCTGTGCAAACCTGACGTTTGCCGCCAGGCTGCGGTGAGGTACCATTACCCCCTTGGAAAATCCTGTTGTGCCCGAGGTGTATGATATTACGGCTATTTCTTCATTGCCTGTATCCGTGAATTTTATCATATCAGGCCTGAGTTCCGGGTATTTTTCAGCAAACACCTTATCAATATCACCAACCAGTTCTTTCACTTTTTCATCCCGTCCCACAGCATATCCGAAATTCTCGGTAAACAAGACCGCACCTATGGCAGGCATATTTGCATAGTCAAGGTTATCCATTATTGCCTTATCAATGAATAATAATTTCGAATCAGAATGATTGATTATATTCATAAGGTCTTCTGATTTGAAATCAGGCAGTATGGGGACTATGACGGCTCCATGTGTAACTACGGCCAGATACACAATACACCAGTTAGCCGAGTTCTTTCCTATAAGGGATATTTTATCCCCCTGTTTTATGCCTGCTTTTTCAAATATCAAATGCAGCTTGATCATCCTGGCAGCTATTTCCTTATAGGTATAGCCCTCGCCCTGATAATTTGATATTGCTTCGATGTCCCAGTTTTTTCTGATACTGTTTTCGAAGTAATCGATAAGTCTTTCTTTAATCATATGGCGGTTTTTTGGGTTATGATGTAAATGTATGAAAAAAAAATCAAGGCTGAGCCTTCCTTCTTCGCTGATCCCTGATCAAGCCAGTGGTTTCAGCTTTGGAGGACAAAAAAGGCTAAGGATGCATTATTTTGCCTTTCGCAGTTCGTCGCTTATATAGTGTACATCACAAGCAGTGCTATTATACTGAGGGTATTTACGACGGCAAAGAAATAGTAATAATTCTGCCTGTTTTTCCTAAAGTGCCCGAGTTTACGGGCAAAAATACCTGTTGTCGGGACAAAGAGCACCAGCAGGAAGACATAAAATTCAACACCAAGGAAGACTTCGCTCATTCCGCCTTTAAGCAGGCTGGACAGATAGATCACAACAAGCAGGACCAGCATATAAACCAGGTAGCTTATCTTCAGTAAAAGAGTGGAAACGGGATATTCCCTATGTATCCTGTGGGGTTTAAGATAGGCATAGGCCAGGGAAAAAACGAGGATAATAAGCAGTATCCCCAGGATATGATTGAGGATGTCCGGAAAATTTGTCATAGAAAAATTCAATATTAAAATTCCTTGTTTGTCCATACCAGTGAGCTGGCACCCAGCACTGCCGCATTCTGTGTGCTCAGTTGTGAGGGCAGTAATTTCACCTTGCCCTCATAGATATTCAAAAGATGTTCCTCCATATATTCGCGGGCCGGTTCAAAGATAAGGTCCTTGGCCAGGGCAAGTCCCCCGAAGAGGAAAATAGCCTCTGGGTTTGTATGAGCTACAACATCAGCAAGTTTAAATCCAAGCATTCTGCCGGTATGTTCAAAAGCTTCGAGGGCTATGGGATCGCCTCTCAGTGCAGCATCATGGATTATTTCTGAATTGAGCTCACTGAAGCTTATCTCCCTCAGTTCGCTGTCAACTATGCTGTCGGCCATTATTTTGAGTACTGTCCTTTTGATGCCTGAAGCCGAGACATAGGTTTCGAGGCATCCCTTCCTTCCGCAGCCACACATCCTGTTTGAGGCACCCGGCCTTATTGCGGTATGCCCTATTTCGCCCGCGAAGCCATTGGCCCCGTACACCAGCTTGCCGTCAACCACGAAGCCGCTTCCCAGTCCCGATCCCAGTGTTATTACCACAAAATTCTTCATGCCTTTGGCTCCGCCGTAGATCATTTCACCCACGGCGGCGGCATTGGCATCATTGGTTACCGTTACCGGCAGCCTGGTGTGCCTGGAGAATAATTCGGCCAGTGGAATAATTCCTTTCCAGGGAAGATTCGAAGGATACTCTATTGTACCTTTATTGATATTCCCCATGGGTGCACCAATGCCATAGCCAAGCAATTCAGTGGTATTTCCCAGTTTGCGCAGGTGCACATTTATCTTTTCATAGAGGGCGGCGACAAATACTTCGACATCTTCAAATTCCCTTGTTTTTACAAGGCCTTCGGAGATAATTTTTCCCTCCCTGTCGACCAGGCCGAGCACGGTATTTGTCCCTCCAATATCTATCCCGACAGCCAGTTGCCTTTTAGCCATTTTCAGTATTGTGTATTTATATCAGGTATATTACCGGTAACAAATATAAGACATTGATTTCACACGGGAAATAAATGCCATTAATTTACCGTGCAAGCCCCGGGTCAGTCTCCGGTATACTCGTTACCCACCTTGCGGGCGCGTTCGGGTTTATCGAGGTCTATTCCCAGTTTTATTCCTGTTTCAACAAGGATATTCCATCCAGCTGCCAGCTCTACATACTCCCTGTATTTACCACCTTCAGGTATTACAATTGTAGGGAACTGAGTTTCATGAGGGGCAATGGCAATAATATTTACTCCGACTCCGTCTACCAGGCATTCTTCAAATTTATCCATCTCATCCGGAAATGGGTTTATCCATATTACAACTTCGCCGGGGTTCATTACCTCCTCAATGCCATGCACTCCGTACGTGCCTTCAAGGAATTCCGATTTCTTCCTTGTAATCTCATTTGTTTTCAGTGTCAGCTCTTCGGCCACGCCATTATTTCGTCCGGCGAAATAAATTATTTCAGCCTTGCTGATGGCATCGCTTATTTCCGGATCAATATTTAGTGTCAGCGCACTGGCTACCTGGCGGGATAATTCATCCAGTCCGTCCATTTCTTCTCCTGCCACGGAGTGAAGCACAGCATCATAAAATAAGGCCTGTTCGAAGACCGATTTTGTAGCCGCCACCGCATCTTCCTTACCACATTTAAGCACATGAGTGTCGCAGGAGATTTTTTCGAGTCTGGTATCCCTGTTGGCCGTAAGCCCGTATCTGTCATTATGGCCTTCTTTTTTCAGTTTTTCAAACAGTCTTATTATCTCTTTGGTCTGACCGGAGTTTGATGCACCGAAAACAGCAAAAGCAGCAAGGTCATATTCAAGGGCCTGGCTTGCGCCATCAGTGAAAGCTTTGATGCCGGTACCCCTGCGCAGGAGATCATAAATCATCCTTTTTGCCGGGAATATCCTGCTGCTTCCTTCGCCGGTGAGGAAAATCGCCTTTTTAGTTTTGACCTTATCTGCGAAGGGTTTTATTTCAGAAGGGTCAAAACGTTTAATAACTTCAGATGTTTCCATCATTTCCCTTACAAGTGCGTAGCTCTTGTAAGCTGATTCTTTTAGATTCATATTTACCTTATTTATTTATTGTTAATTATAAAATCCGCCAGATCTTTCTGTATTTGCTGTTCTTTCTGGAAGCCCCCTCCCATATGTTGCCAGTACACCTCCGCATATTCAACATTTATATCCTTACCATAATCCTTATTACCCTGGAGCACATATCCGAAAAAATCACTCATCCTGTGCATGTGTCTCATCAGGTCCTGCTGTGAGACGTGATATTCGAGCATACGTTTTTTTGTTTCAATGGCAGAAGTAACATCGACATAGAAATGAGGTTCTGCTATCCTGGATCCCAGGGGATCGCTCAGGGTAAGGGGGGAGGAATGGTAGAGGAGGGGTGTCACACCGAGGGGAGGTTCATCCACCGGGACGGGGTCGAGGGAGGATATCATAGCTGCCGATTCAACTATATTTGCTGTTATCCTGTGGTCGGAATGATAGTCACAGGGAAGGTGAGTAAAAACGACACCAGCCTTTACCTTTCTCATAAGAGAGATCACTTTCAGCCGCATTTCCCTGGAATCAAAAAGGAAGCCATCTTCGCCGCCCAGGCAATAATATTCAGCATCCAGCACTGAAGCTGCATTTTTAGCCTCTTTCTCCCGTACTTCTGCCGTCTCTTTCATGGTCATATTACAGCCACCCATTTGCCCGGCTGTTAATGTTGCTATGATTATTTTATAGCCCTTATCTTTCAGAAGTTTAAGGGCCCCGGCATTCCATGCTTCGGCATCGTCGGGATGGGCATGCAGGGAAAGGGCGACTTTCGTGAATTCTTTTGGCATATATTTAATATTATTTTTGAAGTTTTATTTTTTCAAGTTCAGTAAACTCAGGCAGTTCGCCTGCCAGGGGCGTCATATAATCAATGAATTTCCCGGAAGCATAGTTACCCTCCCTGTTGAAAAAGTCAGCGGGCACAGGTTTTGTTTTCACGGCTACATCGCTGAGCAGGGCTTTCCCGTATTCTGCCATGTAGGGCTTATCAGACAGCCTGACTATGCTTACCATAAATCCTGACTCCCCCGATACAGCAATTTCCACGGCCTTTTTACCACACATATATGCTTCTTCCAGGTCAAGTACTGATGCCCTGGTCATATCACACATTATAAGAGATTCAGTAATCTGGAATTCTCCCCTGAAGCCAAATTCGGCATGTATCATTCCATGAAGGCTCAGGCCTGCACTGGCTCCGCCCATGGCTCCGAACTCAATATTGCTGAATTTATCCATGGTTCCTGACTGGCTGACGGGTGATCCGTCGGAATATTTCAGTCCTTCACCGCACACCACCGAGACATAACCATAATTTATTATGCATCTTTCAACATCGGTGAGGAACTTATCCCTGTCAAAAATAAATTCGGGGGCATAGATTAAATGAGGGGCATCTTCTTCTTTCCCGGCTGCCAGGGCCGTTGCCAGGGCCAGCCACCCTGCATCACGCCCTATGGTCTGGTAAATGACAAACTTATCGACCTTTTGCATATCCCGTGCCAGCACTCCTGCCTGCATGACATTGAGGATATTTGACCTTGCGGCAGAAGCAAATCCGGGTGTATGGTCGGTACCGTAGAGGTCGTTATCAACCGTTTTGGGTATGCCCACACCTATCAGCTCATAATTATTTTCCCTGCAGTATTTTTCGACCCTGTTTACTGTATCCATTGTGTCGTTGCCACCTACGAGGAAGAAATACCTTATATTATTTCTCCTGAGCACATCCAGTATTAGGGGAAAGTCCCTGTCAACCAGTTTATGGCGTGATGAGCCCAGGGCTGAGGAAGGAGTACTCCTGAGACCCTTTATAACTTTTTGAGGCTGCCTGCCAAGGTCGATAAGCCATTCATTCATAAAGCCTTCAATGCCATACTGCATACCATAGATATCAGCAATGAGCCCGGAAGCGGCGGCAGCCTCAATAACTCCGGCCAGGCTCGAATTTATTACGGCGGTAGGTCCCCCCGATTGTCCTATAACTGCATTAGCCTTAATCATTACAATTAATTTATATTATTTGAAACAGATAATACCAAAATGTTCGGGCCTGTGGAAGTCGGGTTTTTCCGCTAATACCGGGTTCCATGAAAGGTAATGAGGTTTTGTCAGCGCATCCCCGCATTTATAAAAATTAGCCCTGAATTCACAGCCCTCGGGACTTTTAATGTCATGCCTGAAAAACATAGCCGTATCAATAGCAACTGTAAGGGTCCATTCCTGCTCACCCTTCCGTTCAGGAAAGGGCTCATTGCCGAGTGAGGGAAGGCATCTTATCAAGGAAGCCATTCCGGGATCTGTTCTCCTGCTATCGTGCCTGCCAGTCCCTGATCCGGCAAGGAAGGCCCCTATACTGTTGAACTCAAAATTATAATATATGCCATCCTCAGCAGGAGACACAAAAAATTCAACACAGGAATCTTCATAAACATCCTGGTTCACTCCGGTTTTTTCCGCCTTTACATATTCTTCCCTTACATAATATTTCAGGTATATTTCCTTTTTTCCGTGAGCGATTTTAAACTTTACTTCCGGCTTATAGCCTGTCTTATCCCAGTTCAGGTTGTCAATAAAGTTTACCAGCCTGAGATTATCCATCCCGGCTGACAGTTC
>Ga0209834_10000047_pt1 | contig 63698 bp, 66 predicted proteins | sample Mar14236cmmetaG_FD_184134 | JGI IMG/M metagenome (GOLD analysis project Ga0209834, IMG submission 184134) | Marine hydrothermal vent microbial communities from Guaymas Basin, Gulf of California to study Microbial Dark Matter (Phase II) - Marker... ... | reverse complement strand
CCCGGCCTTCAGGCGCTCAATTCCTTGACCATATTTTTTGGCAAACCCGGTGTACCGCACCAGGGTGGCCCGGGCTGCCGGCTCAATAAGACTTCTGCCCGGCACGGTGGACCTCATCAGGAAGAATGAAATGAAAAAGGGTGATGTGCTGACTGTTGCTGAGATTGCCGGGGTGCAGGCAGCAAAAAAAACATCAGAGCTTATTCCACTCTGCCATAATATTGTACTTAATAAGGTAGCCGTGACGGCAACACTGGATGAATCAGGAGTGAACGTTGAATGCATCGCCGAGAGCTTTGGGAAAACCGGGGTGGAGATGGAAGCCCTTACAGGAGTCTCAGTAGCCCTGCTTACCGTTTATGATATGTGTAAGGCGGTTGATAAGGAGATGCTTATAAATAATGTTCGCTTAACTGAAAAAATAAAAAAATGAAAAATCTACCCCAAAAATTCAAGGCACTCATTATAACCCTGTCAGACAGGGCGACACGTGGTGAATATGAAGATCTTAGCGGCCCAATCGCAAAGGAAATGCTCGAAGGCTATTTCAGTGAAATAAACTGGAAAATAGAAACCACCTGCGAAATTATTTCCGATGATAAGTCCAGACTGCGTCAGCTTCTTAATGAGTACTCCCAAAACTATAATATCATAATCACAACGGGAGGAACAGGCATAGGCCCCGGTGATATTACCGTTGATGTGGTTAAAGACCTTATCAATATTGAGATCCCGGGCATAATGGACCATATAAGGCTTAAATACGGTATGGAAAAACCAAACGCCCTCCTGAGCCGTTCAGTGGCCGGGATAATGGGTAACTGCCTGGTATATACACTCCCGGGATCAGTAAATGCCGTAAAAGAATACCTGTCAGAAATATTTAAAAGCCTGCAGCATACAATCTATATGCAATACGGGATCGATGTGCATAAAAAACACTGAGCCGGTAAGCCCCCGCTTCAGGTGTTGATGAAGTTAAGCCCCCGGCCGGTCAGCGTTTGTTGAGGGTATTGATGATATGATGACCGATAAGACGGTCATATCTTCCATTGGGATCCCTGTAATAGGAGAGGATAATGTAATCATTCTCTGTTTCATAATGATCGCCTTCAAACATGCTGAATACTGAAGCCGACAGGCTTCCATTATTAACGGCATACATATAATTATACCAGCCCTGCTTTAGAAGCAGCCGACACTCATAGGCATGCTCCTCTGTATTATAGTACATCTTGTTTCCTTCACCAAATTCCCACCCGCTCAGCTCTCCAAAGACATATATATCCTCTTCCACAGGGAAATTTGATGGAAGGGTGAAATATACATATACATAATCAGCATCGGTATGAGGATCAATCCCTTCCTGGTGGGCTATGTAATATTTCCCGTTGAAATCGGGCCGGTAAAAATATTGTCTCGCTGCCCTGTTCCCGGAATCGCGCAAGCGGACATGATAGTAACCATATAAATTTTCAATACTGCTGATATATTCTGTCTGGTACCTTAAGCTTTTGATGTCAAAATACCTGTATTCACTTCCTCCCGGAAAGATGTTAAGGTCGGATAGCCCGTTATACTCAAGGCTGTAATTGCCTGTGAAATCAGGCTTTAAATTTCTTCTTGCATTATCCCATCTTCCATTTTGAAGAATTGTGCTGAAAACAGTGCTGTAGGGATCCTGGATGTCAAGGGAGGCATGACTGACCCTGAAATCAATCTGCTGGCCTGTCAGGTAGTAGCCGCCCAATTTTGATCGCAGGATGGTGGCACTTATTGGTGCAGCTGCCTCGCTTACCATAAACCTTCTGGTGATTACAGGGGAATCAGGTTTTCCAAAAGGATATACCCTGATGATATAATTACCGGAAATCTTAAATGTTACCTCATTGTTCGGGAAACTCAAACTGTAATGTATATAGTTAACAGTTGTATTAAACGACATGTCATAGTCCTGCACCTGGTTTTCCGTAAAGCCTTCAAGATATTCCGACTCAAATACCCGGCTGGGCTTCCAGTCCTTGTCACAGTGAACAAAGGTGTAATAATAAGTTTCTATATCATTTCCCAGCAGGTCAAAATGCAAGACCAGCTTTTCATCAGAACCAAGAGTGATAATTGGATAGGACAGGTTCCACTCCTCACGGTGCAGCTTCACTGACTTAATCTCCCCTTCGCTTATTTGCTGAGCGGACATGTTGCAGGCGAAGCTTATTGCCTGCACCATTATAAACAAATATTTGACTTTTTGCGATAACATATAACAGCAAAATTACACTTATAACGTTAATTTACATTCTATGTTATTCGTTTTCTGGCTTATAGTTTTTATTCTCTCCTCCCTGCCTCTAAATATCACTGTTTACTCATAAAATATTATAAGGCGAATCATAGATTTATATGTTATAAAACAGTTGCTTCAAATCAGTGTAAGGGTATTTTTGTCGCATCTTGTGTATTTATGATATTTGTCATTATTGTGTGTGAAAAAATTAACATTGTAATTTTCAATTTCTATATTTAAAATTATAAACAAGTCTGTATGTCCAAACAAATTAAGCTACGTAAAGGACTAAATATCAGGATGAAAGGCAAGGCTGACAAGATCCTGATTCCAGAGGAACGTCCCGGCAGGTTTGCTGTTAGACCTGTTGACTTCCCGGGACTGGTTCCCAAGATGTGCGTCAAACCCGGTGCAGAGGTTAAGGCAGGGACGACAATTTTTTTCGATAAGAAAAATGAGAAGGTGAAATATACCTCTCCTGTTAGCGGTGTTGTCCTTGATGTAACAAGAGGAGAAAGACGCCGGATACTCGAAGTGGTTATCGAAACCAGAGGGGATGATTACATTGATTTTGTCAAGGCTGACCCTGAGAGAATGAAAACTGAGGATATTAAGAAAAAGCTGCTGGAATCAGGCTTGTGGCCTGCAGTGAGACAGAGGCCCTACCATATAGTGGCAAATCCTGAAGAAAGTCCCAAAGCAATATTCATCTCAGGCTTTGATACTGCACCCCTGGCAGCTGATATGGATTATATTATTGACCATCTGCCTGAGGAGGACTATCATACCGGGATCAAAGTCCTGAGAAAACTGACTGAAGGCAAGGTTTATCTCAGTTTGGGCAATAATACAACTTCAGACTTGCTGAAAACCACACCGGGAGTTGAAATTAACTATTTCTCAGGACCACACCCGGCTGGTAATGTGGGCATCCAGATACATCATATTGATCCTGTAAATAAAGGGGAGGTCGTGTGGTATGTTAACCTGCAGGATATTGTTTCGATAGGCCGCTTATTCAATGAGGGTAAATATGCGCCGGATAAAATAGTAGCCCTGGCGGGATCGGAGGTTGAAAAACCAAGATATTACCGCACACGTACCGGAGCAAGTATAAGTAATATAGTGAAGGGAAATATCACCTCGTTCAATGTAAGGTATATAAGCGGGAATGTACTTACCGGGCAGAAAATTCAGCGCGATGGTTTCCTTGGCTATTATGATTCGTCAATAAGCGTTATTCCGGAAGGCAATTATTATGAATTTTTCGGATGGATAACACCCGGACTCAATAAATTCAGCTTTTCACGTACCTTCCTGACCTGGCTGATGCCCGGCAAAAAATATCGCCTTGATACCAATATGCATGGAGGTGAAAGGGCCTTTGTTGTTACGGGTGAATATGAAAAGGTACTTCCTATGGATGTCTATCCCATGCAATTACTGAAATCAATTCTTGTTGAGGATATTGACAGGATGGAGCAGCTGGGAATATATGAGGTGGCAGATGAAGATTTTGCCCTGTGCGAATTTATTTGTCCTTCAAAAATCGAAATACAGTCAATCATCCGTAAAGGACTTGACCTGATGGTTAAGGAGATGAGTTAAAAATATAAAAGTATTATCTTAATAATGAAAGCATTAAGAAAACAAATAGATAAGATCAAACCTCATTTCGAAAAAGGCGGCAGGTTTGAAAAACTCCGTTCCCTCTTCGACGCCATTGAAGTTTTGATCTTTGTACCTGACAGGGTTACTTCCAGAGGCTCTCATATCCGTGATGGTATTGATATGAAGAGGGTGATGATAACAGTATTTATTGCCCTTATTCCTGCCGTTTTATTCGGGATATACAATATCGGCCTTCAGTATTATCAGTCGATAAACGTGGAAGCCGGCTTCTGGCAAATGGTATGGTTCGGTTTCCTGAAATTCCTGCCTATCCTCCTTGTAAGTTATATTGTGGGACTTGGCATTGAAATAATCTTTGCTCAGATAAGAGGGCATGAAGTAAATGAGGGCTATTTCGTAACCGGACTGCTGATACCTCTCATTGTTCCCGTTGACATCCCCCTCTGGCAACTGGCACTGGCCGTAGTCTTTGCAGTCATAATTGGTAAGGAGGTATTTGGAGGAACCGGGATGAACATACTTAACCCCGCACTGGTGGCGAGGGCCTTCCTCTTCTTCAGTTATCCTAAGTGGATGTCGGGCGACCTTGTCTGGATAGCCGGTCTGGTTAAGAGTGAAGGTGTTGCTGATTCCTTCTCCGGTGCTACACCACTGGCACAGGCTGCACTCTACGAGGTGGACCAGATGCCCTCGATAATGGAAATGTTTGTAGGCACAATACCGGGATCTGTCGGGGAAACATCTACAATAGCCATCCTCATTGGAGCCGCTATCCTCATACTTACAGGTGTGGCTAGCTGGAAAATTATGCTGAGCGTTTTTGCGGGAGGCCTGGGAATGGGCTTATTGCTTAATGCCTTCGCAATTAATCCGTTCATGGAACTACCTGCTTATTATCACCTCGTTATGGGAGGTTTTGCTTTTGGTGCCGTGTTTATGGCCACTGACCCGGTGAGCGGAAGCCAGACAGAAACAGGTAAATGGATATACGGCCTGCTTATCGGTATACTGGCAGTATTGATCAGGGTGCTGAACCCGGCCTTCCCCGAAGGGATGATGCTGGCAATACTCTTTATGAACGTATTTGCCCCACTGATAGACTACTATATAGTGCAGGCAAACATCAGGAGAAGATTAAAAAGGGCAAAAAGTAATTAAAAGATATTTGCAATGAAACAATTCAGTAACAGATATATATTCATCTTTGCGACGGTAATGGTTGCCATTGTCGCCCTGATACTCTCTGCTGCCGCATTGCTGCTTCAACCCCTGCAGCAAAAAAATGCTGAAATAGAGAAGAAACGTAATATCCTTGCTTCCGTAGGAGTGGAGGCTACCGAAGAAACAGCCGAAAACCTGTATGACCAATTTATTACAGGGTCTTTTGCTATTAATTCTGAGGCCGAAAGGGTTGAGGGTGCTGATCCTTTTTATGTGGATGTGCGCAAGGAACAGAAAAAACCCCTCGAAGAACAGGTATTCCCAATATTTGAAGCCAGCCTTGAAGATGGCAGTAAAAGCTATATAATGCCCCTGGAAGGAAAAGGCCTCTGGGGACCGATCTATGGCTATATATCAATTAAAGAAGATATGAGGACAATTAGCGGTGTCACATTCGATCATAAATCGGAAACACCGGGACTGGGAGCTGAAATAAATGAAGGCTGGTTTGAAGCCCAGTTTGTTGATAAAAAACTCTTTGAAGACGAAGAATTCGTGAGCATACTGGTGCAGAAAGGTGGTGCCGGGGAAGACGATCCGCATGCCGTTGATGCAATATCAGGCGGAACAATTACCAGTAAGGCACTTGAATCAATGTTATATAACTGCCTTGTTAATTATGTTGAATTCCTGAAAAAAAATAGTCAATAAGATATGAGCACAGAAAAAGAAAGAGAACCATTGTTCTCAGCTAAAAACCTGAAACTGCTGAGAGAACCACTGGGTGAAAATAACCCCATTACGGTTCAGGTGCTGGGTATATGCTCCGCCCTGGCTGTAACAGCAAAGCTGAAACCTTCCGTGGTGATGGCTATATCCGTTGTTGTGGTACTTTCAGTGTCAAACGTAATAGTATCACTGTTCAGGAAATCAGTGCCACCGAGAATCAGGATCATCTTCCAGCTCGTGGTTATCGCTATGATGGTTATCCTTGTCGACCAGGTACTTAAAGCCTTTGCCTTTGAGGTCAGTAAACAACTCTCGGTCTTCGTGGGCCTCATTATTACAAACTGTATAATAATGGGTCGCCTTGAGGGCTTTGCCATGGCTAACAAGCCGTGGGAATCATTCCTTGACGGAGTGGGTAATGCAGCAGGCTATGGACTGATCCTTATTATAGTTGGATTCTTCAGGGAATTCCTGGGGTCAGGAACAGTATTCGGTTATCCCGTGATCGATAAAATCGGCCTGTATAATATCGGCTATGAAAATAATGGCTTTATGATACTGCCTCCCATGGCCCTGGTAACAGTGGGTATAATTATCTGGATTCAGAGAAGCAGGAACAGGAATCTGGTTGATAAAAGTTAATACTGGCAATTATGGAAAATCTTGTAAATATCTTCGTAAGATCGGTCTTTATAGATAATATGGTCTTTGCATACTTCCTGGGTATGTGCTCATACCTGGCAGTGTCGAAAACAGTAAAGACCTCTGTAGGACTGGGTGTGGCCGTAGTCTTCGTGCTTACCATTACCGTACCCGTAAACTATCTTATTCATAATTTTCTTCTCAAGGAAGGTGCTCTGACATGGCTGAGCAGATCCTTCGCAGGAGTTGACCTGGGCTTTCTTTCCTTCATCATGTTCATAGCTGTTATTGCCTCAATGGTCCAGCTGGTGGAAATGGTTATTGAAAAATTCAGCCCCCAGCTCTATTCCTCCCTCGGAATATTCCTGCCCCTGATAGCAGTAAACTGCGCAATACTTGGAGGATCACTCTTCATGGTCGAAAGGGAATATGCAAATATAGGTGAAGCAACAGTTTTTGGCTTTGGTTCAGGCGTCGGCTTCCTCCTGGCCATAGCAGGTATTGCAGCTATACGAGAAAAAATACAATATTCAAATGTGCCTGCACCACTTAGAGGGCTGGGTATAACATTTATAATTACAGGGCTGATGGGTATTGCCTTCATGAGCTTTATGGGTATTAAACTGTAAAATTGCATAATTATGATATTAGCTACATCCACAATAGTTGTTATCGGAATAAGTATACTGGTCTTCCTGGCGGTAATACTTTTGCTCGTTATTATACTGTTGTATGCAAGAAAAAAACTGGTGCCCCAGGGTGATGTGAAACTACAGGTCAATGACCGGGAAATGATAGTATCACCGGGTAACAACGTTATGGCAACCCTCGCAAATAATGGTATATTCCTTCCATCAGCATGCGGCGGCGGCGGTACATGCGGACAGTGTAAGTGCCAGATACTGGAAGGAGGGGGCTCCATTTTGCCTACAGAAACAGGCTTTTTTACCAGAAAGGAACAACAAAACCAATGGAGACTGGGATGCCAGGTAAAGATCAGGGAAGATATGCTTATTAAACTTCCCGAGGAAATTCTTGGAATCAAGAAATGGGAATGCGAGGTAATATCCAATAAAAATGTTGCCACCTTTATCAAGGAATTCGTGGTCAAACTGCCCGAAGGTGAGACAATGGACTTCAGACCAGGTGAATACGTGCAGATAGATGTGCCCAGATTTGATATATCTTTTAAAGATATGGATGTTGAAGAAGAGTTCAGGGATGAATGGGATAAATTCAAAATGTGGGACCTCAGAACGAAAAACTCAGAAGAAACAATGAGGGCTTATTCAATGGCAAACCACCCCGCCGAGGGAAATATAATAATGCTCAATATTCGTATTGCCACACCTCCGTGGGACAGGAAGAAAAATAAATTCATGAATGTTCCTCCGGGTATATGCTCTTCCTACGTCTTTACACGAAAACCGGGAGATAAGGTAATGATATCAGGACCTTATGGCGAATTCCATATCCAGGATACCGGAAATGAAATGATTTATATAGGAGGCGGGGCAGGAATGGCTCCCCTCAGATCGCATATCTTCCACCTCTTCCATACACTCAAAACTGATCGTAAAGTGTCATACTGGTATGGAGCACGGTCACGCCGCGAGATATTCTACGAAGATGAATTCAGGGCAATAGAAAAGAAATTTCCCAATTTTACTTTTAACCTGGCCCTGTCTGAACCCCTGCCTGAAGATAACTGGGAAGGGTATACTGGCTTTATACACCAGGTACTGTACGATGAATACCTAAGTAAGCTGGACGAACCCGAAGAAATTGAATATTACCTCTGCGGACCGCCTCTTATGAACGATGCAGTACTCAAACTTCTTTACGAACTGGGGATACCCGATGAGAATGTAGCCTTTGACGACTTTGGCGGCTGATTGCTCTTCCGCTGTTTCAAATAAAAAAGAGGACCGTTCCTGAAACGGTCCTCTTTCTTTTCTTATCCTTTGAAGATAGGGGAAAGGGGAATATGAAAACATATCTTCATAACAAATCTATCACTTTATTATTTAAAAAAAAATATCTTTTTGGCCAACCCAGCGAAATAATCCACGAAGGACCTTTTTCTTTACAGGAAAGTTAATTTCCGATTCTTTTGGATATTAGTTAATTTCGAAATGAAATAATTTAAACAAAATGAAGAGCAGGAATTTAATATTGTCTTTTGGGCTTATTGCTTTCTTATATGCCTGTAAATCAAATGAAAATATCGAGTCAAGAATCCAGGGATTCACCCAGGGAACCAGCTATTCGGTAATATGGTACCATGAAAAGGGCATCACCGATCAGGAAGTCCGGAAGGATATAGAAGAATTACTTACAGTAATAGATAATTCACTGTCAACCTATAATCCCGCTTCGGTTATTTCAAGGGTCAACAGGAATGAGGATGTTGTCCTCGATACCATGTTCATTAATGTTTTCAATAAATCATATGAGATATGGGCCCTGACCGGTGGCTCATTTGATATTACCGCCGCTCCCCTCATTAACGCCTGGGGTTTCGGCCCCGATGCCACCAAACGCTTTAATGAAAGTATCAAGAACAGACTTATGGATCTTGTGGGAATGGATAAGATAAAAATAGTTGACGGCATAGTGATTAAAAATGACCCTGATATGTGCCTTGATGTTAATGCAATAGCCCAGGGATATACCGTGGATATCCTGTGCGCTTACCTCTCATCAAGAGGATTAGAAAAATACCTGGTGGAAGTGGGTGGGGAAGTGCGTACAAAAGGGAAAAAACCGGGTGACAAACCATGGATAATAGGACTGGATAAACCCAGTGACGGAAATTATACCCCCGGCTTATACAGGCAGGCTGATATAAAACTGGTCGATAAGGCTCTTGCTACATCAGGTAACTACAGGAAATTCTTTATCGAGGACGGGCTTAAATATTCACATACCATTAATCCTAAAACAGGCTACCCCGTGAGGCATAAATTACTGAGCGCTACCGTTATAGCTGAAGACTGCATGACGGCAGATGCACTTGCAACAGCTTGTATGGTTATGGGACTGGAAAAAGCAAGGGAAATGATCCTTGAAGTGGGCGGACTTGATGCTTACCTCGTATATTCAGATGAAGAGGGAAATTTTAAAACATGGTTCACCGATGGAATGATCAATTACCTGGCAGATTGATTATTTTAAATCCCTGCAGGCAGGGCAGCCGGGAAAATCATCCGTGGGATGACAGCCAACATCTATGCTCTGGGCACATTTGATGCCCCGTTTGGCCATCTCCTTGTTACGACCTACATGGGTTTCCGGGAAACGACCTTTACTTGTGAACAGTACCTTGAAGGCTAAACCCACCAGGGCTATCGTAACCAGTATTAGACTTAAAAGCAATAATTTTATAAACATAATGAGTTAAATTCCTAAATTGTAAAATATTGAACACAAATTTAATAAAACAATTTGAATCTCCCTGATAAAACAAGAACTGATTATTATTGTTTAATAGACGAAAGACCGTGAAAATAGTACCGGCAATTATTGTTAACCTGGCTAAAACTGAACAGTTAGATAATGATGAAACGAGCATGAATAAAAAGTATAACAGTAAAGAAGTACTGGCAGATTATAAACTGGCAAACCTTAGCAGAAGTGTGAGCATCATGGGACGCAGGGAAGTATTATCGGGTAAAGCTAAATTCGGAATATTCGGCGATGGTAAAGAAATTGTCCAGATAGCACTGGCCAAACCTTCTGCAGAAGATATCTTTGATGAGGTTTATGATATTATGAGGGAGGCTAATCCCGGTAAATACGTCGATTTCCTGGCATAGAGACCTGTCAGATATCAGTCCTGTCTTCCTCGGAATGAGCCTTTTTAACCTCCTTATCATCACTTATCCGCCTTATCTTGATGTTGAAGGCAGCCATGAAAATACTCATAAAGGGGCTTATTATATTGAAGAAACAGTATGGAGCATAAGTGAAGGTTGAGACACCAAGCACACCTGCCTGGGTAGCACCGCAGGTATTCCACGGAATCAGTACGGAAGTTACCGTCCCGGAATCTTCAAGAGCGCGACTTAATACCTCGGGCTTAAGATCCATGTCTTCGTATATCTTTGCGAACATACGTCCGGGAACAACAATGGCAAGGTACTGGTCAGATGCCGTGGTGTTGAAGAAAATGCAGGTGCCCACCGTGGCACCTACAAGACTGCCCGCATTGTGAACTACCTTCATTATGTACCTGGTTATCTTTATAAGCATGCCTGCCGATTCCATAACACCCCCGAATACCATGGCCGTGATAATAAGCCATACGGTATTAAGCATGCCTGCCATACCACGGGTGGATAATAACTCATTCACGGCAGCATTTTCAGTGCTTACCGAAACACTGCCGAACATGGTCCGCATAATACTTATATACGATTGCTTCACATAGTTGCCGTCAATATTTGCTATTTCACGGATAACCTCGGGCTGTAGTATAATGGCAAAAACAGCACCCGCTAGAGTGCCTGCTATAAGTGCAGGCAGGGGAGGTACCTTCTTTACTATAATGAAAATAAGAAAGGCCGGAACTACAAGTAATACAGGGCTTACATTAAATTTGTTCTCAATGGATGTCAATACTGCATCAACGTCGGTGCCCACAGCCTCAACATTGTTTGTAAAACCTATGATGAGAAAAATAATCAGGGTAATTGTAATGCTGGGTCCAGTGGTCAGTACCATATACCTTATATGGGTGAAAAGATCAGTGCCAGCCATGGCAGGTGCAAGGTTGGTAGTATCGGATAACGGAGACATCTTGTCACCGAAATAAGCTCCTGATAATATTGCCCCGGCAACAAGGCCCGTATTAAATCCCAGGGTGATGCCTATACCCAGTAAGGCAATACCTATGGTAGCTACAGTCGACCATGAACTTCCTGTTGCAAGTGATATTATGGCGCATATTACTACGCTGGCAAAAAGAAAGATGGTCGGATTAAGAATCTTCAGACCATAGTATATAAGCATGGGTACAACACCGCTGATCATCCATGTGCCTGCAAGTGAGCCTATAAGGAAGAGAATCAGTATCGATGGCATGGCTGAGCCTATGCTTTTTACTATTGTCGACCTGATCGATTTCCACTTGTGACCAAGCCGAGCCGCAATGAGACCCGCCACGGTGGCAGAAAGAACAAGAGCAATCTGGTTGGCCCCCGAAAGTGTTTCATCACCGAAATACCTGACATTAAAAGTGAGAAGGATAATCAACAGGATGATCGGTATCAATGCTTCTAACAACTTCGGATCCCTGATTTCTTTTGCCATATCTTCCGCGGAATTTTTAGAAGCCGCAAGATAAAATTTTTTTCCATCAATCCATCAATCTATCAATCCATTAATCCAACATAATATTTTTGCCTTTCCTTTTATTTTTAATTATCTTGTTGTATAATTGGTAGCTATGAAACAGAATATTGACTTTTTTACCATAAGACCCGAGGATAAAATACCTCAGAAAGGGAGGATGCTGATATCAGAACCCTTCCTGCCCGATACTTTCTTTAACCGTACACTAGTATATCTTACAGAACATAATGAGAAAGGATCTGTAGGCTTTATTATAAATAAGTCAATAAATATAAGTGTTAATGATGCACTTGAAGGATTCCCGGGATGGGATGAGAAACTGGGGATGGGCGGCCCGGTGGTTCCCGATACGCTCCATTACCTGCATACACTGGGTAATATTATCCCCGACAGCATGTGGGTCTCTGATAATATCTACTGGGGAGGTAATATTGAAGTTATTAAAGAACTTATCAGCTCCGGTAAAGCAGGCAGGGGAGATATACGCTTTTTCCTGGGTTACTCGGGGTGGGGTGCCGGGCAGCTGGAAAAGGAATTGCAGGAAAATTCATGGGTCATTGCCGATGTAGCCCCCGAAGTTGTTATGAGATACAGGAAAGAAAACAGCTGGAAAACAGTCCTTCGGTCATTGAATAAAAGATACAGATTATGGGCCGAGTTTCCCGACAGCCCCGAAATGAACTAGTGGAGTATTTTGAATACCATCTCCCTGAGTAAATCCCCTTCTGAACTGGACACGTTACCAATACCCTTCGATTTCATGTCAAACTCACGGAGCAGACTAATGATGCTTAGGGTCTTACGGGGATTATAATTCCTTGACGCCATCTCATACTCACTTACAAAATATGGATTTATCCTGAGGATGGATGCTACATTATTCCTTGATTTGTCTCTCAGGTAGTGATAGATGAGAAGTTTCCTGAAAAAGGAAAAAATGGTTGCAATACTTACCTGAATGGGATTATCTTTTGGATTGTGACTGAAATGATTTACTATGAGATTGGCTTTAAGAATGTCTTTACGCCCTATGGCATTCTGTAATTCAAAGTTATTGAAGTCCTTGCTTATCCCTATCCTCTTTTCAATGTCAGCTGCCGTAATATTCTGACCGCCCTCAGGCATGGCTATGAGTAACTTGTCCAGCTCGTTGACTATGCGCGAAAGATCAGAACCAAGATATTCCGTTAAGATATGACTCACATTCCTGTCAGCCCTAATGTTGCGCTCGCGCAGGTAGGAGTCAATCCAGTCAGGTACCTGGTAATCCTTTAACCGTTGTGAACAGTACAGTTCAACATTTTTGTCTTTTTCAAGTGCCCTGTACAGAGATGTGCGTTTGTCCAGCTTAAGATATTTATAGCTTATCACCAGTACAGTGCTGTTGAGGGGATGCTCAAGGTACCTGGCCAGGAGATCGAGGTCCCTGATGTAATGAGCCTCCTTGACAATAACCACCTGCTGGTTCGACATCATCGGGAAACGACGGGCAGTGTTTATAATAGTGGGCATATCGGTTTCCTCTCCATAAAGAACAACCTGGTTAAACGGTTTTTCTTCTTCGGTCAGGATATTGTCCTCTATATAATCTATGATAAGATCAATATAATATGGCTCATCCCCATGCAGGAAATATACGTTCTTGTATATCTTTTTGCTGAGATCAGATATTATCCTCTTATAATTCTCTTTCATAGCTAAAACCTGAGGTGCTTAACCGATATTGCATTTTCCTTTATCTCCCTGAGCGTTTCAATTCCTATCTTCAGGTGTATCCCGGTATAATTGTCCGATGTCTGCCTGTCTCTTTCTTCTGTCTTTATGCCTGCTGATATCATAGGCTGGTCTGTAACAAGAAGAAGAGCACCGGTGGGGATCTCATTGGTAAAACCAACGGTAAAAATAGTAGCCGTCTCCATGTCTATGGCCATAGCCCTGGTCTTTTGCAGGTACCTTTTAAAGCGGTCATCATATTCCCATACACGACGGTTGGTAGTGTAAACAGTCCCTGTCCAGTATTCAAGCGAATACCTGTTTATCACCGAAGCCAGCGCTATCTGCAACTTGAACGAAGGAAGGGCAGGTACTTCAAGCGGCAGGTAATCATTAGAGGTTCCATCACTGCGTATGGCCGCAATGGGTACGATAAGGTCACCTACCATGTTCTTCTTTTTTAAACCGCCACACTTGCCCAGGAAGAGCAGAGCTTTAGGCTTTACCGCTGATAAGAGGTCGGTGATAGTGGCCGCATTGGGACTCCCCATACCAAAATTAATTATCGTAATGCCGTCAGCAGAAGCGTTGGGCATGTTCCTTCCTATACCGGTAACCTCAACATTGTGCATCTCGGCAAATAACTGGACGTAATTCTGAAAATTGGTAAGCAGTATATACTTCCCGAAATCTTCAATCTTCCTCCCTGTATATCGCGGTAACCAGTTATCCACTATTTCTGATTTTGTCCTCATGGCTTATCCGGTTTTATATTTATCTGAATATATTTGTTACTTGATCAGCTTAAATAAGAACTCAAAAATACAAAAAGTAGGGTGAAAGAACTTAATCTGCCAGCATATTCATTCAGGTTCAAGTCGGGTGATGATGGGAAAGCCCTGATATACGATGATATACGGAAAAAATATGTAGTGCTTACTCCTGAGGAATGGGTGCGGCAGCATTTTGTTAAGTATCTTATTGATGAAAAAGCGTATCCGGCCGGACTGGTGGCTGTGGAAGTGATGTTCAAAATGAACAGGATGGTGAAAAGAGCCGATATACTTGTATATGACAAGAAAGGTGAACCGGTGCTTATTGTGGAGTGTAAAGCTCCGTCCGTGAAGGTTAATGCTGTCGTATTTGACCAGATAGTGTCATATAACCTGAAGTTCAGACTTAAATATATTGTTGTGACTAACGGCATGGAACATTATGCCTGCTTAACCGACCCTGTAAGGATGGAATGGTCCTTCCTTAACAGTATTCCTGATTATAAAACATTAATGACAGGTGAGTAATGTCAGATAATCCTGTGTTGACAGAACATATTGATTATAAATGGGTCAGTCATGGAGGTCTGGCTGATGTTGATCTGTGTGAGGCGGATATGCTGGTTGCCGGGTACTATCCTGGTAAGTATAAGCCCCTTGATAAAGAAGAAAAAAAAACCCGGGGTGGCTGAACAGTGCTGACTCAGCCATTTCAATCAAGGCATACTCCATGGATGCCCTTTATAAGCTTACCCAAATTTACCCGGAGCTGTGTAATGAGCCAAGATCAACAATACTGCGTATTATGGAAGAAGGTTCCGCAGGCATTAAAGCACGCGGAACCCAGATCCTCAGACTACTGCCGGCATAAAACCTGGCCTCTCTGCTTTTTCCTTTTATCCTTTATCAATACCACCTTCTCCTCCTCATCTTGTCCTTATCATTAACATCATTGGCATCAAGCACCCACATTCCCCTGCCATGTGTTGCTATTATTATCATGTTATCCCCTGGATGGATCTGTAAGTCGTGTACATAGGCGTATGGAAGGTCGCCAAGTACCTCGTAACTTTCCCCACCATCCTTGCTGACATATACCCCTGCGTCAGTGCCTACATACAGTATATTACTGTTTACAGGGTCTTCTCTTATGACATTCACCGGGCCAACAGGTATGTTGCCTGATATGTCAGTCCATGTGTCGCCAAAATCAGTGGATTTCCAGATGTATACCTGGAAATCATCATCCCGCCTCCCGGTCTGTGTCATATAAACAGTGCCCAGGTCATACTGAGATGCAGTAATCCTGGATACCCATTTTACCGGCACGGGATCGCTCCGTATCTCTGTCCAGTTTTTACCGCCGTCTTTAGTTCTCCATAGCCTGCCATCATCGGTACCTGCATAGAGCAGTCCAAATTTGAGAGGTGATTCATCAAAGGCGGAAATGGTCTGGTAACTGATGTCACCCATTTTTTCAGGATCATTATAGCTCAGGTCAGGGCTTATATATTCCCAGGTGTCGCCCCTGTCTCTCGACATAAGAACATATTGCATGCAGTGGTAAACGATATCCTGGTTGTGTGGAGATAACAGGGTTGGGGCTACCCATTGTCCCCTCAATATCTCTTCATCGCTGTACCTCATGGGGAGGATGCCTTTCTGACCCTGGGGATAAGTGTCTATCTCGGCCCTCGCAAGGTTGCCGTAAAAGGAACTGGCATAGATGGTATTGTTATCGACCTTGTTTACGGCATGTGTTGTTCCTTCGGCTCCGAGGATATTACGCCATTCAGTTGGCCTTACATTATCGCGACCCCGGCTCAGGTCCACTGTAGTAAAAAAACTGTGATGGTCCTGTATCGAGCCGAAAACCCTGAACGGGGTGCTCATGTCATATTCGATATTATAAAACTGTGCCAGCGGCAGTTGCTCAATAGGGTACTTCCATGTTTCCCCCTGGTCATATGATATAGTTAATCCGCCATCCTGCACATTGAGGAGGTAATTGCCGTTACCCGGATCTATCCACAGTCCGTGATGGTCGGCATGCGGACCCCGTAACTGTGTAAACGTTTTGCCCCCGTCAGTGCTTTTACTCAGGGAAATACCCCCGATATATACAATATTTTCATCGGAAGGATCAACCCTTATCTGGCCAAAGACCCATCCGTAGGTTGCCGAATGTCTTTCCATATATGTTTTCATATCGGGAGTTAAACCACTCACCTGCTTCCAGTTTTTACCTCCGTTACCGGTCCTGTAAACAGTGGCTCCTTTTATGACATCCTGCTTCTGGCGACCGTATGAGTCAAGCTGCCCGGGTTCGGCAGGATAGGCAACCTCGTAATTATCGACCAGGGCATACAGGATGTCCGGATCGCTTGCAGCTATATCTATTCCTATACGACCCAGTTTGTTGGTTTCGGGAAGACCGTTGATAATTTTCTCCCAGGTTCTTCCTCCATTGGTCGATTTCCAGATAGCACAGTTATTTGTGGTTTCATAAGTGCGGGGATCGTTCCACTTGAGCCTCATTCTTTCCCAGGTAGTACAATATATTGTATTGGGTTTTCCGGGATCAAGAACGAGATCAAAAACGCCGGTCATCTCATCAATATAAAGTATCTTTTCCCATGTCTTACCTCCATCGCTGGTCTTGTACAATCCCCTTTCTTCATTTGGTGTCCATTCATGCCCCGTGGCAGCCACATATACTATATCCGAATTTTTTGGATGAATCCTTATGCGGCCAATGGTCATGGTATTCTCCAGACCCACGTTTTTCCATGTTTTTCCACCGTCAATTGTCTTGAAAACACCACATCCTGAATTAGAGCTTCTGAATATATTGGCCTCGCCGGTACCTACCCAGACAACGTCAGGGTCATTGGGATCAATTGCTATGTCGCCTATTGATGCCGTAGGCATATCATCGAATACGGGCTCAAAAGTACTGCCCTCATTTTCTGATTTCCATACACCACCCGAAGCCGATCCTATCCATATGGTATATGATTCACCCCTTGGAATAACAGCTTCAACATCGGTGCAGCGGCCACTTATATTGCTCGGTCCAATGTATTGCCAGTGTAAATCCCTAAAGGATGATCTTTCCTTCATAGCCATGTGGCTGTCAAACATTTTTACTCTTTCTTTACCTGTCAGGACTGCTTCTTTGGTCTGTGCATATATGCCTGTACAACAGGCAAAAACAAACACAAGAACTACTCCCGGTTTAATAGCTTTTTTCATAACTTTATTGGCTTTTAGGATAATGAATTACTCGTTTAATTTACAAGTAAATTTACAACTTAAATAGAATTTTTAAGACTTATTTCTTGTGTTCTATAATATTAAAACAGGTTTGCCCCGGGAGGACAAACCTGTTTTTCTAACCTAAAACCTGATAATTGGAGAGAAAATCTTAGTCTTTTGTTGCGTATATCCTGTGGTAATCCTTTATCAGCTTCGGAAAATATACCGAGATAAGGCACAGGTGTTCAGTTTCTGTAAGGGGCTTACCCGTTATAAGCTTCTGGTGATAGTATTCCTGAACGTCAAGGTTTTGCTGAGGTGTAGAGAAACCTTCCTTTGCAAACCGGTCATCAATAATCCTGACACCAAAATATTCCGGGCCGGCAATATACTCAATGACAAGATTGTCAGATATGACCAGGTACCTCGTTAGTCCTTTCTTACTGTCATCAACAGCTACCATAACCGTATCGGGCGAGTTTTCATACCTTATCTCATATGCCCTTAAAGCATCACCCTTTATCATTTCAAACTTGCCTGCCTTATCAATTGTATAGATGCCCAGTGCACTGTTTGTTTTCCCCTGTGCTACCGGCAGCTTAATATCACTTGCCGATGAAAACGAGAGTAAGACAAATGCTGCAACTGTGAGACTTAATATTCTTTTCATAGTATTTTTCATCCTTTAGGTGTTATAAATAAAAATCATTAAATAATTCTTATTCTCAAGAGAAAGACGCTTGAAAAGAGAAATTGTTGCAGAAAGGAATGTTAAAACTTTTATTCTTCTTTTTCTTCTTCTGCAGGTTCAACGGGAATTACTTCACCCACATAGTTAATAGTGCTTCTTTTTGTTGAAGAAATACTAAGGCTGGCATTGCCGCCGGGACCTATATCAAGGGTTATAAGGTAATTATCTGACTCTTCTTCCACAGAGAACCTTATAAGAACCCTGTGCCTGCTGTCACTTTCCTCAATCATCAGGTTTTCCATTTTTCCTTCCAGGCTGATTCCCGATTCTCCTGGTCTGCCGGCCATATATTGAACTCCGAAAAATGGAAGGAAGGCTTTTACATCGTAAACATTTACACTGAGGTAGTACCTGTTCCCCGCGATATTCCTTGCCGGGTATCCCCCTGAAGGGTATACATGAGTAGCCCTGAATTCATATAATCCGGAGAAGGCCATCTTTCTGATGGCTTCATAACCTTCCTCTATCTTCTTCCCTCTTTTCTCACGGTACTTATCCATTTCCCGGGTCAGCGCGGCACAATCAGTTAAAAGAACCGGTATAATGAGAATAAATACTGATCTTATTATTCCTTTCATCACTTCAATCTATTGTACATAAAATATAAGAATTTTTTTTGTTATAACTCTTATTTCTATGTGATTTATAGCTTAGTTAAAAATTAAATCCTAATCTGATCATTAATGAAGTACCTGCCGAGACTGCAGATGATAATATGAGGATTTCCAATGCTGACATTGGTATGCAATCAATGCCCCACCGGGATGCACCGGCAACTATTCCATCATTATTGAAAACCTTGAAAAAGGTGCCAACCGCGTTGGAGCAGACTTCATCCGGCTTTAATCCACGGGATTTCCCTTTTTTTGTCTTGTACAAACACCCCATGGCACTTCTTTACCCGGTCTCTTCATCACTGAGCATCTTTCTCCGTCTTCCCTGGCTTTAGCGAAGGAGGAAGTGGTGCCTTTTTCCTTTTTCCTTTTTACTTTTTACTTTTGTCTGTTATCTTTTTCCTAATTTTACTCCACTTAAACCTTAATCATGAGCCATCAATTTAAATCCGGGGTAGAGAACACCTTCTACAACGAGGCAGGGACATACAGCATCTCAACAAGGGTGCCCTATATTGTGGTTGATAATTTCCCGAGGCTGGGCCTTCTGACAGCCCTCAGATTCATTGAATGGATATCCGAAAATCCTGAAGGGGTGATCAGCCTGCCTACAGGGAAGACACCTGAATATTTTATAAAGTACACACGCTACCTGGTAGATAACTGGAACAGGAAGGAGGTAAAAGATATTCTTTCCCGCTATGATCTTGGCAATATACCCAGACCGGAGACAGGGGGACTGCATTTTGTGCAGATGGATGAATTCTATCCGATAAACCCTGTGCAGCATAACAGTTTCTTTAATTATGTTAACAGGTTCTATATTGACCAGTTCGGACTTGATCGTTCAAAATGCCTTACAATGAACTCTGTAAGCATTAACCTGCCTGACAATATGCATTACAGGGAAGTTTTCCCGGACCTGAGCATAGACCTTAGCCTGCGTTTCCGGGAGGCCAAGACCAGAACGGAAGAGATACAACAGAAAGCAATATTTATGATTGACAACTGGTGCTCAACCTATGAACAACAGGTACGTGATATAGGCGGACTGGGATTTTTCCTGGGAGGAATAGGCCCTGATGGTCATATAGCATTTAACACCAGGGGATCCGATCTCTTTTCAACAACCAGGCTTACAGCAACAAATTTTGAAACACAGGCTGTGGCTGCAGGTGACCTGGGCGGGATAGAAGTGTCGCGAAACAGGCTTGTTATAACCATAGGACTGGAAACAATAACCTATAATCCTGCTGCCGTGGCAATAATCTTTGCTGCCGGGGAAGCCAAGGCCGGCATAATAAAAGATGCCCTGGAAAATGAAATGAATACCCTCTACCCGGCAACAGCCCTGCAGCGGCTTGAAAACAGTGTTTTCTACCTCACAGGAGGAGCAGCATCTGCCCTGGACGACAGGGTGGAAATGTACTTTAATGAAGGTGAATGGTCAGATGAAAAATCGGAGAAGGCAGTTATTAACCTGTGTCAGAAACTTGATAAATATTCGCGTAACCTTAGCCTGGATGACCTTAAAAATGATAAATATTGCTCGATGATACCAGGACTAGATAAAAATACAGTCACCGGGGTGGTCGATTCTGTAAAGGCAAAAATCATGAGGGGAATCGAGAGGGAAGAAAATAAGGTAATATACCATACCGGTCCGCATCATGATGATATAATGCTGGGAATATTGCCCGGGTGTATTCGCCAGGTGCGCTCGGCTACAAATGATGTTCATTTCTGCGTACTCACGAGTGGCTTCACATCAGTCACTGACCAATTCATGGAAAGTATCCTGCTCGATACACTGAAACTGGTCAATGAGGGTGAAATACAGATGATATATTATCCTGACTTCTTCGATGGCGGATATAAAATTAAATGGTATAAGGATGTTTATCATTATCTCAATGCTACAGCCCAGCATAATTATGAGGGTATGAGACGGGGTATATGCCACAGGGTAGTCAGGGGACTGGTCGAAATATGGAAGCTGGAGGATAAGCTGCAAATGATTGAGGTGATTAACCTTGTCATTAAAACACTGCACAGCTCATACAAGGGGAGCAAAAGCCCGGAACAGATACAGAAACTCAAGGGGATGGTGCGTGAATTCGAAGAGGAACTGGTGTGGGCTCATTTTGGAGTTCCCATAAAGAATATTCACCACCTGCGCCTGGGCTTCTACAAGGGTGACATCTTCACCGAACAACCTGAACATGACCGTGATGTGGAGCCCATACTGGACCAGCTCCGACAGATAAAACCCGGCATCATAAGCCTTGCACTTGACCCGGAGGGGAGCGGACCTGACACACATTATAAGGTCTTGCAGGCCATAGCCTCAGCAGTGAAAGAATGGGGCAGGGAAAAAGACCTTTCAGAATTGAGGGTTATGGGCTACAGGAATGTGTGGTACCGCTTCCACCCGGCTGAAGTCAATACTATAGTGCCCGTCTCACTGAACTCGATGGCTGTGCTGGAGAGCTCATTCGAACAATGCTACGGAAGCCAGGTGCATGCCTCCTTCCCCAGCTATGAGTACGATGGAAAATTCAGCGACCTGACAAGAAAAATATGGGTGGAACAGCTAAAACAGGTACAACTGCTTACAGGTAAGGGTTTCTTCTATGAAAGTGATCAGCCAATACTGAGAGCAACACACGGCCTGGTGTACATGAAAGATATGTCAGCAGATGAATTTATTGCCATGGCAAAAGACCTTGAAAAACTGATGGAAGGTGTTATTTTTTAGGCTTTATTTGCTCCTGTAGGCAGGTAAATAAAATAGCATTAACTTGTACTGAAAAATTAATTATATATATTTATCCCTGTTTAATGCTTAACAAAAACCTAAGCTATGAAAAAAATCTTATTAACACTTACTGCCATTTGTCTTGTAACAGGACTAATGGGGGGAGGGCTGGTTACCAATACTAACCATAGTGCCAGCTACACAAGGATGATGTGCCGTGATGCCACCACAGGCGTTGACGCAGTGTACTTTAATCCGGCCGGCCTTACAAAACTGGGCAATGGCCTCCACCTGTCTGTAAGCAACCAGACAATAGGACAGACAAAAACCATCACCAGTGATTTTAATTACCTGGCCGGTGAAAAACCTGTCGAATATACAGGCAAGGTCTCAGCACCAATATTCCCTTCAGTTTATGCAGCTTTTAAACTGGGAAAATTTGTTGTCTCCGCAGGCTTTAATCCCATCGGCGGCGGCGGTGGTGCCGAATATCTCGGCGGACTGCCTTCATTTGAGATACCGGTATCAACACTTGTACCTTTACTCCAGTCACAACTTCTGGAACTCGACCAGGGTGTGCAATTATTGGGCTACCCGGATCCGATGTTCCGCAATGTGCAGGCCTACAGCTCTGATATAACATTTACAGGCAGCTCTGTTTATTATGGAGCCCAGGCCAATTTTTCCTATGAAATAAATAAAATGATATCTGTTGCCGTCGGGGCCAGATATGTTATTGCAAAGAATACCTACCAGGGGTCTGTGTCAAATGTTACGATTACGGCTTCACCTGATGCCACTACAGGAATCCCTGCGCCGTTTACTGACACACCTGGCAATTACCTCAGGGCAATAGCTGCACATCCCTATGCCGTGGGAGCAGGCGTCTCAGGTGAGCTTAATTTCACTGCTGCCTATCTTGATGAAATAACAAGTCTTGAGGCTGATGTGGTACAGTCTGGAAGCGGTATAACACCTATTATAAGCCTTAATATTTCACCCATCGAGATGCTTAATGTTGCTATCAAGTACGAGCATAAAACTAAACTCGAACTTGAAACAACCGTGAATGATGGTAAAGATGCCGGTGGAATGTACGTCGACGGTGCAAAAGTGGTGGCCGATATGCCAGCCATGCTGTCAGTTGGTGCTTCACTAAACCCTATGAATAAACTGCTGGTATCAGCAGGGGTACACTACTTCTTTGATAAGAATAATGACTATGACGGCAGCCTGGATGAGGATGTGAATATGATAGACAAAAATTTCATCGAGTATGCTCTGGGTGTGGAATATAATCTCTTCGGTCCACTCAGTATCAGTGCAGGTTATCTCGGGACACGTACAGGCGTAAATGATAATTACCAGAGTGATATTCGCTACAGCCTGAATACAAGTACCATCGGAGGTGGCGTGAAACTGTCGCTTACACCACTGATTGATATTAACCTGGGTGCCTCAATGACAATGTACCAGGACGGCAGTAAGACCTATAATTATCCTTTGGGTGAAATTCCAATACCTGTTACAGAAACCTATGATACCTCAACCTGGATAGTAGCAGTAGGGGTCGACTTCAACTTCTAGGATACCCCTTTCAACCGAAGACCGGCTGTCATGAAGGGATGATCTCGGCAACCGGAGGGAGCCAGCGGGGGAGTCCCGAAGGGTCCAGGGGGATGTTTTAAAAGTAGTTTAAGTGGTTTTTTAGTGGTTTAATAATACACTTTTAAACCACTTTAACATTTAAAACAAATCATGTTTTAATGGTATAATGAAGGCTTACCAGATTCAATTAAATTCGTAATTTTACTGATAATTCATAATTCATCATTCATTTCTGCCTTACCATGAAACAACTTTTTCTCTCAACAATCCTTGCAGCAGTGCTGCTTACAACGTCATGTTCCCAGACAGGTGATTATAACTATTACTCCGGTCCGGGCATAGAATCCCTTGGTGAACCCATTTCTACGACTGTTAAAGTTCAGATCATATATGATAATTTTGTGCATAAGGAAGGTACACTGGCCGACTGGGGCTATTCAATACTGATCCTGGGACTCGAAAAAAACATACTGTTTGATACCGGGACTAATCCTGATATATTCGAGACCAATTTCAGGGAAATGGGCCTGAATGCCTCTGAAATTGATGAGGTATTTATTTCACATGAACATAGGGATCATTTTGGCGGGCTTCGAGCTGTACTCAAAATGAATCCTCAAATAAAAGTGGTCGTTCCTGAAACTTTCAGTAAGAACTTTTTCAGGATCCCGGGAGAAACCGGGTCTGTTACAGAACTGGTAAGAAACCCCGTGCAGATATGCAAGGGCTTGTATTCCAGCGGTGTTATGGGAAAAGCAATACCGGAACAGGCACTTGTACTCAATGCAGCTGAAGGGCTGGTGGTAATGACGGGCTGTTCACATCCCGGCATAATCAATATGCTTGAACAGATAAAAAATGATTTTGGTAAAGAAATATATATGGTTTTTGGAGGATTCCACCTGATGAACAGCTCTGAAAAACAAATAAGTAAAATTATTGATGAGATGCATCGGCTTGGCGTTAAGAAATGTGGTGCCACTCACTGTACCGGTGATAAACAAATAGAATGGTTCAGGAAAGCTTTTGGCGGGGATTTTGTAGAGATGGGAACAGGTAATGTACTTACAATTTTATAGTTAAAATTTTGACATGTTTAAATCACAGATAATTATATTATTGGCTATAATATTTCTTAACTGTGCCATAATGAATGCACAGGAGATCGTCCTGCCCAATTACGGCCTGAAAAATCCTGAAACAATTGAAGTGATAAGAGTGAGGATCACCGGGGACCAAACCCTGGTGGATATGAGTATACAGAACCAGGTACGGGATGGCTACTTCTGCATAGATGAAAACACATTTATAGAATGTGGTGATGGAGTGAAATTAAAGGTGCAGGAGATAAAAGGACTACCCACCTGTCCTGAAATACATGAATTCAGTTCAGTGGGCGAAAAGGTCTATTTTACCCTGGTTTTTAATAAGCTGCCTGATGCTGCCACCTGGTTTGATATTGTTGAATACTGTGATGCTAACTGCTTCTCAGTGTTTGCACTAAACCTGGATGAAGATATTAACGGAAAGATCAATAAGGCATTTGATGCCATGGACCGCTTTGACCCGGAGGAAGCCATAATAATATTCAGGGATATCCTCCCGGGGATGAGGGCATCAGGACATGGACTAACCGGCTCGGTCTACCTTAACCTTGTTGAACTTCTGGCTGCCAATAATAGGGATGATGAGGTCAGGAAACTCGTGTCAGACTTCAAAGCATCACCCGTGCCCCATAAACAACACTACCTCGAAATCCTCGATAACCTCGGCTATTAGAACCGTGAGCCCCCCTCAGCCTTTAATATGATATATCGCATATTAAAAGTCATCCACATTATACTTTTTCTGCTTATATTCGCATCCTGAGAAATTTGAAGAAACCAAAATAAGAAGAATCATGATGAAAAAAATATTTGTTTTTACAGTTATAGCAGCTCTTTTCGCTGCATGCGGAAATACTGCAGGAGAAAAGAATACTGCCGCTGAGGCCGGTGAAGGAAATGAGCAGGTAACTTTTGCCAGCATAATAGAGAACCCCGATCAGTACCTTGGTGAAGAGATCACCCTCGAAGGTAAGGTGGTACATGTGTGCATGCACAGTGGTAAAAAAATGTATATCGTTGGCGAAGATCCTGACATAAGACTGTTCATATCGGCAGGAGAAGAAGTGCCAAAATTCCCTATGGAACTTCTGGGTAGCGAGATTACTGTTACGGGAGTGTTCCAGAAAATTGAAACGGGTGCTGAAATGGAAAAAGAACATGTTGGTGCCGAAGAAGGTGAAGAATGCGAGACAGAAGCAGCAATCGCAGCGCAGCCTGTTCTGGCCGACATGATGCTTAATTATAAGAATCATACCGTCAAATAAAAGAATATTTATATTTTTGCGAAGGTCAGGCTCAGCCTGGCCTTTTTTAATTGTTTATTATGAAATTACGTAAGCTTAACAGGGTAACACACAGGGATATAGGCTATCTTATTGCCGGAATGACAATAATTTATGCAGTTTCGGGCATTGCACTTAACCATAAGCATGACTGGAATGCAAACTATATAATTGACCAGCGTACCTTTACCACTGATATACAATTTACCCGCGATACAACAAACGAGGCAAAAGTGTACCAGCTTCTTGAGGAGCTGGGTGAGACAAAGAATTTCAAGACCTCATATTATCCCACCGGGGAAAAACTAACAATATTCCTCGTGGATGGCTCAGCTATCGTGAATACCGCAACAGGTGAAGGTTATGTCGAACGGCTTGGCAAAAGACCACTGTTTTACCAGTTCAACTTTCTGCATTATAACCCCGGGAAATGGTGGAAATGGTTCAGTGATATCTTCTGCGTGTCATTGATACTGGTAACCATTACAGGCCTATTTATCGTCAAGGGGAAAAATGGCATAACACGCCGCGGTGCAATACTTACAGCCGCAGGCATCATCCTGCCCCTCTTGTTCCTCTTCATCTACTGACACCCCCCCGGTCTGCATAATCAGCGTAAATCAATTTAATCAGTGTTCTTTAGAATCATTTCGCATTCTTTCGCATTCTCTCCAATGGCAAGTTTAAGGCTTATAATAAGCCCGGCAATTGCAAACTTTTGCACCAGGGGGCACAGGGGTGAACCGAAAGCGTACAAAAAAGCATAAGGAAGTACCGTACCCTGTAAAATAAGGTGGTAAAGGTAGATCTTTGTCCTGCTGAAATGACGTAACAGGTCATGCAGCAGTACAACTGTGAGCAGCCATAAGGACCCTATGACCAATGCTCCTCCCATCGAATGTATTTTATTCAGGATGTCGCAGGGAGCTATCAGGAGTATATATCCAATTGCAGCGAGCCTCAACAGGGAATGACTGGTATTGTCTTCTGCCAGGTTGCTCAGTTTAAAACAAATAAGCGAACTTAATAACATGCCCGTACCGAAAATAAGTGTCGAAAGCGTGTTGGGGCTGCCATCTTGCGTCCTTATACGTCCGAAGTGGCTGAGTGCATGTTCACGGAAAGAGAAATCCTGACCATAGGTCAGCATACCGAGTATAAATACCAGCAGAGTTACGTAAATAAGATAATTGGCATACCGGTTCAATTGCTGATATATACTCAATACTTCATCACGCGAGTGTATGTCAGTATGAGCAAGCATACTCCACCCTATGTTTTAACCATGAATAAGTTACGAAGAAAATGGATTAATTTCAAATATTTCAGTACTCAATACCTTCCCTGGCTTCAATCCCACCGGTATAATAGTGCTTCACCTCTCTCATCTCGGTCACAAGATCGGCCATATCAATCAATTCCCGGCTGGCATTCCTTCCTGTGATTATTACTTCGGTGTCTTCCTTCTTCTTTTTAAGTACGGAAGCAAGCTCATCATGGGTAAAAAGTTTATAGTATATGGCAATAGTGGCTTCATCAAGTATTATAATATCATACCTGCCCTCTGTAACAATTTTTTCCACCTCTGAAAGTCCCTTGCGGGCCAGACTGATATCTTCTTCTTCCGGGTCCTTAATAATAAAACAATCCCTCCCGTACTGTTTTATCTTTACCTGTGGAAGGTATCTTTTCAACGCCCTGATCTCTGAATATTCCCTGCCCTTTACAAACTGGGCAATGAACACCTTTTTGCCTGCTCCTGCTGCTCTCAGCGCCAGACCGAGGGCAGCTGTTGTTTTACCCTTGCCGTTGCCGGTATATACATGGATGTATCCTTTCATAAGCATAATTCTTTACCTGAAACAGAAAGAGGAGGGTGTAATACCTACCCTGAATGTGTCCACAGCCGTTCCGTCAGGTCTGTAGCGGTACACCAGACCCCTCTGTGTATAATCGATGGCATCTGAAATGTAAAGTTCGGAACTCTCCGGATCAATTCCAAGCCCGTAAAACCCTCCGGCTGATCCCCGGTATGGGCTCTCAACGAAAACAACAGGCGCTTCTTCCGAAAATACGGGGTGCCTGTAAACATGCCTGTTGATGAAATAAAGGGTGTCCCTGCTGCCATTGAGCTTAAGCGAGCCCGGATAATCACCCTTCTCGAACCTCCATATCTTTTCCACCGTTCTGAACTCTGCATCTATCCTTATAAGGCCTGGTGCCTCATAGCCATATGGACTGCCCTCAAAACCGCCGTCAGTAAGAACCCAGATCTTATTGAACCTGTCTATAACCATCGAACGCGGTTGTATTAAAACCTCTATTGAATCAACCAGCTCATCGGAATTGCTGTCGATTACCAGGATCTTGTTGTCAAAGCTCCAGCAGTTGGTATAGACATACCTGCCATATTGAACCATCTCCTCGGTGGTGTGCTGGTAGAAGGGACTCTCATTGTTAATAACATCTATTGATCCTGTAATTTCTCCGGCCCGGGGATCAACTATGCTGATTGACCTTGCATACAGGTCACTTACATAAGCCCTGTCATCACCAAGGAAATGAATATGACGGGGTGATGTCAGCCCGGTTATTTTACCTTTATATTCAAAGGTATTGATATTGATTATATTTATTTTTCCGCTGTTGTTGACCACTATATAGCCAAGACTGTCATGTATGGTCATTGATGTGGCTATGTCGCCCAGGGGGATCCCGTTGGTGTTAAAGAAAATATCATTATATACCTCCTTCCTGCTTATATCATAATACGACAGTGAAGCATTGTTGTACATAAAATTGCCTTCATTAACAACAAACAGGCCTTCCGTTGATCCCTCGGTATCATTTTTGTGCTGTAGCCATAACTCATCCTTCATGCATGATATACTGAGCAATGAAAGAATAAATATGGTATATAGAATCCTTACTGACATTTATTCTAAAACTTTATCATTATTATTAACATATAATTACGCCCCGGCATGGGTCTGTAAAGAACTGAACGGTAGTCTTCGTCGAAGATATTATATATCTTAAGCTCCCCGGAAAGCATGACATTCCCTATTTTAAGCTCTTTACCTGCAGACAGGTTATTCATAAAATAGGGGTAGAGGCGGTCCCTGCGGCTTATATCATTACTTGAAGTTGTGTAACGCTCGCTGTATGAATTATGCTGCCAGCCCAGGGAAAAACCCTTGTATGACAGCTTAATCACAAGGTTGCCTGAATGCAGTGGCACATAAACAAGCTGCCTGCCATATGATTCATCTCCCCAGATATGGCTCTCACCGTAGTTCAGTGAGCTTGTACAGGCATATGAGCCCGAAATGTTATAAGATATTATGCCCATTTTACCTGCTGATGAAATATTTACCTCCAGACCCTTTGACAGCACCCTTTTTATATTAAGCGGCTCCCAGTATCCCTTGTAGCTCGGTATCCAGATGATCCAGTTGGCTATGTCAGAACGGTAAGCAGTAAGCTCGGCACGGATCTGATGACGCGGGATAAGAGCCCGGTATTCAAGCCCGAGCTCATAACTGTAACCTCTTTCCGGCTGAAGACCTGGATTACCCCCGGGTTCCCAGTATAAATCATTAAGCGAGGGATGGTGATAGTTGCCTGCAATATTACCTTTTAAAATAAGTTCATGCTTTTGCAGCAGCCTTAGGTCAAAACCGAGATAGGGGATGAAGGGACTGAAATTTTTATCAATGACATCACGTCGCAGCATCATGTTAAGGTTCAGGAGGCCTGCAATCTCCTTCTGCAGGGCAAAAAACACGGAAAATTCTGACCGCTGTCCGCGGTAACCACTGTTATTCACTGAATCCCTGGTGTTTACACTGTAAAAATTGACATCAAGACTGGCCTTGAATGAAAGCTTATTATCTGTTTCCAGGCTGTAACCGGCTTTGTTCATGAAGGATGACTGCCTGCTTGCCGATTGTATAACCGGTAAAAGGCCAATCCCATGCACTATATTTTTAAAGGTATAATTTAACTGCTTAAAAGTATATCCTGTACGAAGCTCCAGTTTACTGCCCCCATCAAAATGTTGCCAGTCGGCCAGCAGCCTGTGGTCGGTATCTGACTGGCTGTTCAGGTTTGAATTGTCGGGTCCTTCGTAGCTCGTCACCCTCGGAATGGTGCGTGAGGCGTGCTGGCCCCAGTATTTAACAGAGAGGAAGTCCCTGTTGCCGGGCCTGAAGTATACCTCCTGCAACAGCCCGTATTTACGATAGGCGGCATTATTATTCGTGTCAACAGGATTTACTATCTGCCCTGTCTGCGGATCAATATTGCCTATTCCCCTGTTTATGAAAGTGTAATCATTCTTTGAGTAATTGTGATAAAGCCTTGTTTTTGACTGTATCTTACTGTTACCGGCATTAAGCTGCAGGAACTCGTCAAAGCTTGTGTAACTGCCAAGACCCTGCATATATCTACCCGACAGCCTGTTGTTCCAGTCGGGCCTGTTACTTATATTTATCGATCCCCCGAGCCCGCCGCTGCGGTCAGCAATTGAGGCTGTGCCATGCATGATTTTAAGCTCGTCAATAATATAAACAGGGATAAGCGAAAAATCAACCATGCCGGCCATGGGACTGTTTATATTAATGCCGTTCCAACTCACCTGTGTGTGCGAAGGAGCGGTACCCCTGAACGAAGCCGTGGCCAGGGACCCCCTGCCGTGATCCTTTATGAATACCGGGGTATTCTCCGATAACAGGTCTGATAAAGAGAGGTTGATCTTTTCAAGTATTGTGACTGAATCAACCACTGATTCTTTCATCCCGGCTTCTTCCTTATCGAAAATAGTCACTGTGGTCACTGTGACAGGGGGAACCCTGAACACCGAGTCGCGTATACCCTGTGTAAATACTGCAGTGCTTAAGAAAGTCAGGAATATTATTAAGCTTATTTTCCGGTTCATCATTTATCTGACCTTTTATGACGGCAGCAAACGATGATACCCCTTACCTGTTCACCGCAGGCTGCTCAGACAATATTCACCGGCAGGTCTTCTGACTTATCCCTGTTTGCGGCGCCTTCCCCCGTCTTCCGGAGTGGCTTCGTACGGCAAACCCTTTTGCGGGACTCACAGCAGCGGGAACTGTTGCCGACTCCCTGCCTTTCTGAGAGCAGCAGGCCACGGCATTCCCTTTTAATTCTTATCCGCCTGAAGCGGATATTATGAAACCAATGAACATCCAAAAGTATAATAAAAAATGAATAATGGCTTAATTGTGTTAACAATTTTTAATAATTCGTCATTAGCCTTTAACCCTTTGTCCCATTTATCATGCAAAAACAATTGCTTCCAGGTCAGGAAAACTTTATATTTGTTAAATATCATCAGAGAATAATTATCATTTAAGATTAGATTAATGACTTTTGAAAAAATACTGCGACAAAATAACCTGAAGGTTACACCTCAGAGGATTGCTGTTCTTGAAGCTATGGACCAGTTGCGCATGCATCCCACGGCAGAGGAGATAAGGGATTATATACAGAAGAAATATCCCGGTATAGCAGCTGGTACGATATATAAAATACTCGATATACTGGTTGAGAAAGGCCTTGTAAACAGGGTTAAGACAGGCAAGGATATCATGAGGTACGATGGCATGCTGGAAAAGCATCATCATCTCTACTGTAAGGATAATGAAGATATCATTGACTATTTCGATGAAGATATTGACAGGATACTTGAGGATTATTTCAGGAAAAAAAGTATCCCCGGTTTTGTCATCGATGATATTAAATTACAGATAAGCGGCAGGATTGACAGAAATAACTGAAAAAACATAATACTAATATTAAAACCTGTAATAACAAGCAAGAAGAAGAAACTTGCCAATGCTGCAGGACGGCCCTGCCATGAGAACAAAGTACACCAGGCAAAGCTTTTCAGGAAGGTGGGCAATGATTGCCGCGTCTTTGTGCGTTTCTCCACAGTAGGAGGGGAGAAGGGCTATAAGAAATATTTGATTTAGAAAGACTTTTTTATGAGGCTGTCCTTAACTTGTTGGGCAACCTCCTTCTAATGACACTCTGCAATCTCAATCTTTTCAGGCCTGGGTCACATCCTCATCCTTCGACTCTATTTTTGCTTTTATCTCCCTCTCAGCTTCTTTCTTCTTCTTCTTATCCCTCTTCCTGTAGTAATAATAGATGATAAACAAAAGTATTGGCCCGCCTATAAAAATCAGTATATTGATAAGGGTAGGAGGTATAGGTCCATGATCATCGGGGTAATGCGTTGGCTGCTGTGCAAGTATTAGTCCGGACTGGATGATAAACATCATTATCACTGCCAGCCCCCTGAATGCTTCTATTGATATTTTCTTTATCCTTTTCATACTTATAAAGCAAACAAGTTAAATGTTTTGTTCAATAAATCCCCATAATCAATCCGCTATGTGAAGCCCGGACAAGGGGGCAGGCTTTACTTTAATCATCAACTATATCCTCAAACTCTATACCTTTTTCCTTCTTCCCTTTCCCTGTTACCAGCGACCAGGCCACATACAGCCTTGTAACACCATATAAAACTGCATATACACCTATTATGACAGTTGCCAGCACCGCTCCTTCAAAAGGATTGAAGAGCAGGAGAATACCTACCAGTATTGATATTATTGCTGTTGCCAGTGTCAGGGGAGGGGCTGGCATCACCTCCCTTAAATGTATATAGGCTGATAATTGTATTATTCCCAGTATGACTATGAACAGCCCCATCAGGACTATAAGCAAGCCGGCTGTCACTTTGGGATAGGCAACTATTACCAGGCCGATAATTGAGTAAATAATACCCTGTCCGAAAAGGAACTGCCAGAACTTACGCCTTCTGCTAAGAGCAATAATGATGAGCACAATGCCTGCAATGATAGCCAGGGCTCCTATGTAAGTGGCTATTGCCACCAGGGCATCGGCAGGATTCATAAATATTATTACAGCCAGTGCTGTGGCTATCAGGCCTTTCAGCAATTCCATCCACCAGCTCCTGTGTAAAGATTTGTTCATAATTTCCTGTTTTGTTTTTACAATCTTAAAGATACACAATATATTATAATTGGAACCGGGCAGGGCTAGTTTGCCGGAGGCAGGAGAATGCCGCGAGCTCGCGAGCGACCGGTGGGAGCAAGCAATAATGGATGTATGGATTACCGACTTCCGGCCTCTCCTTCAGCCTTCAGACCTGCCTTGCGCCCTGTTACGTGTTCCGCTTTCCGCCTTTCATAATTTGTTCCTACATTTACAGCCTGTTACTACTACCGCAAAAAAACAAACATGAATCTTAACATATCAATAATAGGGGTCGTAAAAAATCAATTTAATTATGCTGAACACTCACAGGCCGACAGCATCATGCGTTCTGTTTCAACCATAGAGGTGAAGGAAGAGTTTGCAGACGGACTCTACAAGATAGAGAACTACCGTGAACTGAACATCCTCTGGTATTTTGACCGTTCCGAAGGCTACGAGCTACGCACAACCACCCGCTCGGGCGACTACCGCGGTGTCTTCGCCTGCTGCTCACCACGTCGCCCAAGCGCCATAGGCCTTAGCCATGTTACCCTCATCAAATGCGAAGGTAATATCCTCACTGTCACCGGTCTCGACGCCCTTAATAATACACCCGTCCTGGATATAAAGCCGTCTCTCTCCCTTGATCTACCATCTGCGTAATCAGCCAAAATCTGTGTAATCTGTGTCACTATTCGCATTAAATTCGCATAATCAGTTCGCATATTCAATTTATTTATTACATTTAATTTTGCTGAAACAGAATATAATATTCAAAAATACACCACCATGACAAAAGAAATCCTTGCAGAATCATTGAATACCGAAACATTTATTACTGAGAAAGTAAATGAAATAAGACAGTCCGTAGGAGAGGGCACCACCATCAATGCCCTGTCGGGAGGAGTGGATTCTTCGGTAGCCACCCTGCTGGGTCACCGTGCCCTGGGTATGAGGCTCCGGACCGTCTTTATACAGAACGGTCTCATGCGTGAGGGGGAGCCGGAGAAGGTGGCTGCCTTCTTTAAAGACCTGGGCGTTAAGGTGGAGATCATTGATGCTGAAGAAGAATTCCTGTCGGCTCTTAAGGGTATTACTGATCCTGAAGAGAAAAGGGAAGCCATAACACAAACCTTCTACAAGGAGGTATTTGGAAGGCTGGTGCGCGAAAGCAAGGCCCTGCACCTGTTGCAGGGTACCATACTTACAGATATTGATGAGACAGTGGCCGGCATCAAACGCCAGCATAATGTCTTCGAACAGCTGGGGATAAACCCTCAGGAGGCCTTTGGTTACAGTATTATTGAACCACTTATACAACTCAGGAAAGATAGCGTGAGAAAAGTAGGCAAAGCACTGGGACTTACCGAAGAGTACTATGCCCGTATACCTTTTCCCGGACCGGCACTGGCGGCACGCATTATTGGTGAAGTGACCCGGGAAAAACTCGGCATCGTGAGGAAGGCCACTTCGATAACCGAAAAAAGACTCTGTGAAACAGGGGCCTTCCAGTACATGGCCATACTGCATGAAGATCGTGTTACCGGTATGCGCGACGGCAAAAGGGATTTTGGCAGGCAGATAGAGATAAGGTGCTGGGACAGCGTGGATGCCCGCACTGCCACACCAACAAACCTGCCCTATGAAACATTGACAAAACTGGCCAATGAAATTCTTGAACAGATAGCCGGAGTGGTCAGTGTAACATACAACATCGCTGCCAAACCACCCTCAACCATCGAAGCCGTCTGACAACGACGTTCCGCGTTCCGTGTCCCGTGTAATCTGTGTAAATCTGCGTAATCAACCCTCCCAAACGATTAGTTGGTTCAATCAATATTACCTGCTTGCCAAGCCTTGCAGTTTGAATTGCAGATGATATACCTGCAGAAGTCCCTCCACATATCACAACATCTGCAGAATTCTGATTTCTGTCATTTTTACTGTTACAGGACAAAAGCTGAATAATTATAAATGCTATTGCTGCTATAAAAGTATGTTTTATTCTCATTTGTAACATATATGCTTTGTTTGTTTGCTGTAACCCGTGTCAATAAGGCTAAGCATAGACTGAGACTGAGGGAACTGCTAACTTTACCAGGACAGTAAATTAAGCAAAAATGCTTAATTTAACGGAAACGAATAAATAAGAAAGTATGATTTTGAGTTTAAACAAATGGTTCGCATTTATTATATTTCAGCTTAAAAAGTTTATATATGAAAACAAGATTTTTAACACTGATCCTTATCCTTATCAGTATTAACATGACAAACGCACAGGACATAAAATTTCCCGAACCTGACCGTGAAGGGGGTAAGCCCCTCATGCAGGCACTCAACGAGAGGCATTCATCACGCGAGTTCTCAACCGGTGACTTGCCGGCTGAGCTTATGGGCAACCTGTTCTGGGCTGCCTGCGGTAGCACACGCGGGACATACAGGACAGCTCCTTCTGCTGTAAACTGGCAGGAGATAAGAGTATATGCCGTGACGAAAGAAGGCGTATACCTGTACCATGAAAAAGGTCATTACCTTGAAAAGCTTATCGACGGCGATTACAGGGAATATACCGGATTACAGGATTTTGTCAGGGAGGCACCACTTAATATTGTCTATGTGGCCGACTATACAAGGATGGGTGACAGAAGCGGGCAGGACAAGTTAAAATATTCCTGGGCAGATGCGGCCTTCATTGCCCAGAACGTATACCTCTTCTGCGCCTCAGAGAATCTTAATACCGTTGTCAGGGGTCTGGTTGACAGGGAAGTGTTGGCAGAGAAGCTGCAGCTCGACGGCAACCACAAAATCGTCCTTGCCCAGACCGTTGGCTACCCGGTAGATTAATGCTCCGCCATCCGCCTAATACCCAATGCTCCCTGTTTTTTTTGCTGAAGATTAAGCGTAGACTGGTCCCCTTTCTTCAGCCTAACGACATCATTCACTTTCGAATGTAATTTTTACCGCTTAGTTGCGTTAAATAAGTAGTGATAATGATTTTTAAAAATTTGACCTATAAGAAAAATGAAAAATTTCCAGTACAGGTATATATTGATTATCGCTTTAATGCTAATGATATTTAATAAAGGCTATGGCCAGAGGCCCCTGCCGGATGAACTACTCACAAACACTATAGAGGGACAGATTAATTATATAGAGGAACATACCAGGATTTATGAAAACTACCGGGCCATTAGGGAGGATATGTTTCAAAAAGTCAACAGTAACATAATGGATTCTCTTGCTGCATACAGGAATGAGATTGCAGACTTAAATATTCATATCTCATCATTGAACAAAGCAAATGATTCCCTGAAGAATTCTCTTGAAGACACAACTTCCGATCTGCAGGAAGTTACACGGACAAAACACAATATCAGCCTTTTTGGTCTGGAAATCAACAAGATAGTCTATAATTTAATTATGTTGACAATCATTGCAGCACTAATAATTTTGCTGGTAATGGGATTTGCCCTGTTTAAACGAAACAGGTTTATAACCAACAAAACCAAAGAGGATTTAAAGGATCTTAATGATGAATTTGAAGAATATCGCCAGTCTTCCAGGCGGGCCCGTGAAAAAATGACAATGGAGCATTTTAAGGAAATCCAAAAACTAAAAGGAGGTTGATCACTGAGCATTCCCCCTGCGCCTTCAGGCCTCCAGCCCGATTGGCTTCGCCGAGCCTACAGGCCTCGCTAGCCTGCGGTAAACTCACCCTGCTCGGTTCACCGATTACATGATTCAATAACTCAACAATCTCAAATATTGCATACCTTTATGTTCTGTAAACAAATTAACAGCGAAAAATGCATACCATAGTAAAATTTATTCCCCTGGCGCTGACCTTACTTATCCTGTCAGCCTGCACACCTGAACAACCTGCTGATCTCACGCAGGCCAGTTTTATTCCCCAACCCGTGAATGTTATCTATACGGGCGATGCCTTCAAGGTATCTTCTTCCACAGTTGTTTATTATCAGTCCGGGGTGGAAGGATTACAGAATATAGCTTCCTTCATGGCGGAACAACTGGGATCAATCTCAGGCCTTACTATAAATACACAAGCTGCAGAATCTGAACCGGCCAGGGGTATTTGCCTCGAAGTCAGCAACACCGGTGCCGGGCCGGAAGGCTATGAGATGGTCATAGGCAATAAGCTGATAACCATAAAAGGCGGCTCACCGGCAGGATGTTTCTATGGCGCTCAAACCCTGTTGCAGGCAGTCCCGGTGAAGGCTGATGCAGGTGAGGCACTGACAATTGCCACCGGCACAGTAAGTGATTATCCCGAATATGCTTATCGCGGTGCCATGCTTGATGTGGCCCGGCATTTTTTCAGTGTTGAGGATGTAAAGAGGGTTATCGATTTCCTGGCCATGTACAAAATGAACACACTGCACCTCCACCTTTCCGATGACCAGGGCTGGCGCATTGAGATCAAGTCGTGGCCCATGCTCACCGAGATAGGCGGCAGTACCGAAGTAGGTGGTGGGGAAGGAGGCTTCTATACCCAGGAACAATATGCCGACATTGTAAAATACGCTCAGGGGAAATACATTACTATAGTGCCCGAGATTGATATGCCCGGACATACTAATGCTGCCCTGGCATCCTATGCCGAGCTGAACTGTGATGGCAAAGCGACAGAACTGTATACAGGTATAGAGGTGGGCTTCAGCACCCTGTGTACAGACAAAGAGATTACCTGCCAGTTTGTGGATGATGTGGTGAGGGAGCTTGCAGCACTGACACCCGGACCCTGGTTTCATATTGGGGGCGACGAATCCCACGTGACGGCACACGACGACTATGTATACTTTATTGAACGTGTCCAGGATATTGTATTGAAGTACGGTAAGAAGGTTATTGGCTGGGATGAGATTGCCAATGCCAGCCTGGTGAATGGCGCCGCTGTCCAGTTCTGGGCTAATGTGGAAAATACCACTATGGGAGTAGCAAAAGGCGCCAGGGTGCTTATGTCTCCGGCGGCAAGGGCCTACCTTGATATGCAATACGACTCCACCACCCATCTGGGCTTAAACTGGGCAGGCTACATTGAAGTGGATCATGCCTATACCTGGGATCCTGCAAACATGGTTGAAGGAGTGACCAAAGAAAATATTCTTGGTGTGGAAGCACCCTTGTGGACAGAGACCATTACGAATATTGACGAACTGGAATACATGGTGTTTCCGAGACTGCCCGGCTATGCCGAGATAGGGTGGACAACCCCGGCACTGCGTGACTGGGAAACTTATAAACTACGGCTGGCAGACCACGGCAAAAGATTCGAAAACCTGGAGATCGACTTCTACCGCTCACCCCTGGTCCCCTGGACCGATTAAAACAATGTTGAAAGGTTAAACCGTCTAATCATTGAACCGAGCAGGTAGAACCGGCGAGAAGCGGAGTCCACTATGCATAACTCATCACTCGTCTCTCACCGCATATCACTTTGTCGCCGCCCTGGATGCCCTGGTCATGCTGCGTCATTTCATCGACAGAAGCGAATGTGAGCTGCCGGGCGGTATGCCGTATCCGCTATTGATGCCGTTAACAAGTTTTACGGGCATCCGGACATACAGCTAGGCGCCCTGCTCTGCCCTCCGAAGCCGTAGCCCCTGCCCCGGGCAATGCCCGGCAAAGTTGAGACATATAACTGAGGAAACAGGTTTCGGATGATTATAACCACTTATGCCAGTATAAAACAAATTTGTTACATACAAAGATGTTTCATATACTTGTATCATAATATGATTATAAAATGGAGACACCTTTTGTGTTTGGAAAAATTGCCAGGGATAAGAATTTTACCGACAGGGAGAGTGAAACACATCACCTGGTAACGAATTTCAACTCGATGATCAATACGATCATCATTTCTCCACGCCGCTGGGGTAAGAGTTCACTCGTGGAGAAAGCCACAGAGATAATTGGCAGTAAAAACACGAAGCTCCGGATATGTAAAATCGATTTGTTCAATATAAGGGATGAAGAACAGTTTTATGAATCACTTGCGACATCTGTATTAAAATCGGTTTCCAGCAAATGGGAAGAATCTGTTGATTCAGCGAAAAGATTCTTAAGACAGGTTGTTCCAAAGATAGTCCTGAATGCTGACCCCGGGAATGAATTCAGTCTTAGTTTCGACTGGAATGAGATCAGAAAAAATCCTGATGAGATCCTTGATCTGCCGGAAAACCTTTCTGCAGAAAGGAATCTCAAGATCGTTGTTTGTATTGATGAGTTTCAGAATATCGGAGAATTTGATGACCCGATATTTTTTCAGAAGCGGCTGAGATCTCACTGGCAGAAGCACCAGAAAGTATCATACTGCCTTTATGGGAGCAGAAGGCATATGATGCTGAACGTCTTCACTAATCCATCGATGCCTTTCTATAAATTTGGTGATTTGATATTCCTGGAAAAAATAGACACAGGGTCATGGATTGATTTTCTTGGAGAAAGATTTCAATCTACAGGCAAGATTATATCAGAAGAACAGGCAAAGCAGATAGTAGGACTTGCAGACAACCATCCTTATTATGTTCAACAACTGGCTCAACAGGTATGGTTAAGAACAAAAAGAAAATGCTCAGATGAAATAATTAACCTGGCATTCAGTAATATTATCGGACAATTAAGTCTGCTTTTTGCTACAATAACGGAGACACTTACAACAAACCAGCTCAATCTCCTGAGGGCTATGATTGCCGGAGAAAGTGCCCTGTCATCTATCCAGGTGATTTCAAAATATCGTCTGAGCTCTTCAGCCAGTGTAAACCGTTCGAGGAAGGCCCTGATCAGCAAAGATATTCTTGATAAAAATGCAGGAGTGGTTTCATTTCAGGATCCAATGTATAGATTCTGGCTTAAAAATGAATTCTTTAAATAAGTTAAGACAACTTTTCTGGAACATCGGGCTGAAGCTCTGCGCCCCGCGCCCTGTGCCCTGTGTCCTGTGCAATTAGTCCTCTGCCCGCTTTTCCCTGTGTTTCCCATGCACGGTTAGCAAGTATATTTATTAAAACCTCATAATGTCTATTGGCTAATGGACTCAATAAACAGAGTAAAGGAAGCATAGATTCATAATAGTGTGATTTCAAGAATCAGAATTTTTCCTTTGCCTTTTCGAGTGCGGTTTTAAAATCGGCAAGCAATTCGTTGAATATTTCTTTTACGGTGCTGATCTTTGTTGCAAGGTAGGCATTACTGCCTGCAAAAGCATAACCGCTTTTCATATTACCCTTATAGGCATTGTACAAAGCTGTAATAATACAATAGGGACTGCTGTCCACATCGCATGTCTTGATACAATGGAAGGGACATTTTATTGGCACTTTCAAGCCCATCTTCACCTTTTCAATAAAGCTGTTCTTAACTGCTCTGCCGGGCATGCCAACCGGGCTTTGAATGATTTCCATGTCACTTTCTGCAGCGTTTATGTAAGACTGTTTGAATTCCATGGACGCATCACACTCATAGGTGGTGACAAAGCGGGTGCCTAACTGCACTCCTTTGGCGCCTTTTTGCATGATATTGTAAATATCCTGACCGGTATAAATACCACCTGCAGCAATAACAGGAATTTCCTTTTTGTACTTCTCTTCATAGACCCTGACTTCCTTTACAACCTCGGGAACAAGTTTTTCCAGGGAAAAGTCCGAGTTTTCAATATTGTCTTTTTTGAATCCCAGGTGACCGCCGGCCCTTGGTCCTTCCACCACAAAAGCATCCGGGAGGTAATTATGCAGGGTTTTCCATTTTTCGCAAATGATCCTGGCTGCCCGCCCCGATGAAATAATTGGAACGAGTTTTGTCAGGCTGCCGGGTTTCAGAAAAGTCGGCAGGTCCAGGGGTAATCCTGCTCCTGAAAAAATTATATCTGCTTTTTCTGAGATGGCAGTTCTTACCAGGTCGGCAAAATTTGTCATGGCTACCATTATGTTAACACCAATTACACCCAGGGTTTTCTTCCTGGCTTTCCGTAACTCAATTCTCAGTCCTTCCATGTTGGCCTCAAGGTAATCAAGTGCAGGATTTCGATGCACCAGTCCAAGACCCGCAGCTGAAATAACACCTACACCACCCTGGTTCGCAACAGCCACTGCCAGTCGCGACATTGATATCCCAACACCCATGCCACCCTGAATAACAGGCACAGGAATGTTTATTCCTCCAATCGTTAATTGTTTCATTTCAAGCTCCCTCCCCCGATATTATAGTAAGTTACAAAGGTAAGCAAATATAATAGCAAAGTGACTTAATTAAAATTTTATTATCAATTATGTAATTAATTGATTTTAAGATGTTTTTCTAAACCGCCATTATAAGTGGTCCGGATGCATATTGAATTATTAATGTTCCTGTAAAAAATTATTTCCACGACCGGTACCTCGTAAAGTTTCTGTAAGTAAGGTTCAATCTTGAGTTTCAGTTCAGGTGAGGTGGACCGGTCATACCCAAGCACAAAATAGTGTGCTTTCATACACTTGAGTTTCTTATTGGAAAATATTGCTTCATTATTATTGTTGTTCTACCTGAAAAGAAGGAAGACCATGACACGCATGAGGGCAATTGTGGCCGGGGTTATCAATAGCCCCGGCAGTGATATGGAATACTACAGGTAATAAAATGTTCCGGTTGGTTTTATAGTATAGCCAGTTCATTATCATGACAAAAGGGATCAGGCTTACAATGAAGTTGATGGAATATATTACACCTGATTCCACAAGGTTACTGTGGTAATAATCCTTAATGAAGGATAGCGGAAAGTGCCAGAAAGCCCGGAATACTGAAAATATCAATGAGGCATTAAACAGGTTAAAGCGGGAAACAAGACTGTCTGTACCGTAAGAATGCCATGCCAGTTCTTCCAGCATTGGAGCAGCTATCAACAGGAACCAGACCGGGAAGATCGCAGAGGAAAATCGATATTCCCTGAATAATATCCGGTGCTTCCGGATGTAATTTGCCACATAGACTAACCCCGGATCCCTGTCCCGCCTGCTAAAGCCCGGGGACTAAAGGCGGGCTCCGGGCTGAAGACTGCCGATTGAGGATCCACCTTCGCTGAAGCTACGGTGGACAATGCTGAAGACTGGAGTCTGCCATCAGCCTTTCAAACAATGCACATGGTCTCCTTTAGTACATGGAATTAATGAGGTGCCCGATCTCGTCTCTTTTCTTAAGGGGGAAAGAATGGGTGAGGCCATCTTTTGTGACCACGTTCAGGCCTTTAGTGGAGAATAAGCCGCCGAAAAAAATTACTTCCTCGATAGTTTCCGGTAAGATCTCAAGGTTATGTGATTCATTGGCCTGCTCTATGGCTTTGAAATAAACTCGCTGGTTGGTGACTATTAATTTACCGGGTATCTTTTTCTTATTATTATCGACAGTTTTTGTCGTGTCCCCCGCTTTGACTACAACTTCGTTTGCGTATAAATCTACTGTCATGATTATTGATTTAGGCCAGGTATTTATCATTTATCTAAATGACGTGGAAATGTTATGAATGTTGCATAGGGACAGGGAAGGCTGAGCCTGCATGCACTGAGCAAAGTCAAAGTGTTATAGCAGTTGGGTACCAGAAGTAGATGTTTATCTTAAGACAGTACCTAAGAATTATCAATAGTGGACATGGTGCCTAAATGGTGTCACTGCCGGGCTCAAAGGAGGTGGCATTGATTACCGGTTGATCTCCCTGTCCCAGTCATAATCAGCTGCCTCTTCATACCACACAGGCCAGTGACTGGCCCAGCCGGGCGTCCGGCAATCCCTTACCCGTTCCATCATACGGTATGGTTTGATGTCCAGCACCGGAGTGCCGTTTTCAGCATCGATGAAAAGGGTGTAGATAATCCCGTTATCATGATCAATCTCCAGGACTTTGATCGTGGTTGTCATTACAGGGTTGGGACGCATGGGCGCATGGGTGCCAAAAACGCCTATCTCATCAGGTCCGTTTTTAAACAGTCTCCCCATTTTTAATCTTGTCCTGCTTTCATCATTATCACACAAATGGCCCCACCATATAATATGAAGATGACTGAATCCGTCAATACCTGCAAGGCCTTCTTTGAATTCCTCTTTTATTCTTATGGAATATTTATCTCCTTCAATAAGTACTGAGCCAATCGATTTAAGTTTGTATGTTTCCTCCATGATATGAATTTGTTTACTATTATCTTGTTTCGCCCGATTCAGGCATCTTCTTGAGGTGCCTTGGGAACAAGGCAGCAGGGGCACCGTCCACAATGTCATGGTCGGGGCTGACCGTAAGGTACAGGTGTTCCCTGCTCTCCGGTGTGCCGTCAATATTCACCGGCCTGTCAACTATACTTCCAATGGTAATATTAAGTGTATGGCTCGCAATGTGTAGTTCCCATCCTGCACCCCTGCCTGACATATTGCCCGATGTCACCATTACGGTACCGGCTTTTTTCTTCATCTGGAATGGCGGTCTGTCAAGCATGCGAAAAACATAGAGATGGCACCTGTCCTGCTTTTTACCGGCAAATCTGTTCGACAGATCATACAGCTCCACCGGGTCCCGTCCCTTCAGGTCATCCACCTTTTTGATCCCAATATGCCACAGATCGCCGGCTATTGATTTTTCCACTCCGTGTATGCTTGTTAGGCCTTTCATTTATTTAATGGTTAAATATTATTCAGGTAGTACAGGAAAAGTATCAGACGGTTACCAGATTTTTCAATGTCGCAGATAAGATTCTCCCTTGAGTATAAGGAAAGGTCAAAAATACCTCCGGTGAGGGTTTCCTGTTTTTGTAAATGATCGAGGCAAACGAGTCCCCTCGATGAGATAAGTGAAATAAACCGAAAGAACTTTTTTTTGTTCTTCCCGGGATATCCTGTCTGATCAAGCATCTTAAGCACATCCTTCATCATTGATATATAAACGGACCTGAGTTCACTGACTCTTTTTGTTGTTGTGGCCAGGGTTTTGACCTGTTCATGGTAGTCCTTATAAACATCAAAAATATCATTCTCGAGCTGACCCAGTCCGCCAAGCGTGTAAAGCATCTTATCTTCACTTTCCCTGACCTCTTCAGGGAAGGCACACCTGTAAAAGAGGAGGGAAGCACCACCTTTTTCAATGGTGATGCTTTCAATATCTTCTTTACTTATGCCGGGGTCCTTTTGCTGCTTGCTTCTTACCTGGGCATCACACACCCTGTTCAGCTTTTCCTTGACCAGGCCTGAGTTGGTTCTGTCAAGCGCTTTAAGATAAAACCTGATGAATAATTCCTCGTAGGAGTTATTGGCTAAGGAGGGCCGCGGCCGGTTAATCAGTTCCCTGATATGTTGTTCATCAGTTTCCTTTTCGTCAAAGAAGTCATCAAAGAGTCCTGTCAGTGCCCCCATGTATGTGAGCTGGTCCCTTTCAGCCAGGCTCATTTCTTTTCCCCTGAGAAGGCAGTAGCCTTCACCTAAAACGGATGGCACAGCCAGACCGTAGTAGGTTAGAATTTTTTTGAAGTCTTTATCGCTAAGCGTATCGTCAATATCCTTCTGCACTTCCCGGATATCAACTGCGATGGACTTTTTGATGAATTCTTCCTGCTTCCTGAAATATAGACGGAACTGTCTCATCAAAGCAGGCAGGGTAATAATTCTGTTAACCGATATTCCCATCCCCAAATTCCATTAATTCAAGATGTTTTAATTATGTTCCACCCGGATGAAATCGGATATATTATATCCCAGGTCAGCTGCTATTTTTAGGTATTGCTCCTTTATATCCCCGGGTATGGTTTTGTCACGTGCCAGCATCCACAGGTAATCCATGTTCTTGCCTGCAACGAGGGCATATTTACAGTCCCTGTCGGGTGCTATAACATTGTAAGGAGCATAGAAAGGACCGAAGAATGATACTTTGAGCCCGGCCGCATTTTCTTCGCCGGCAAACTTTGCCTTACCTGTAGCTTCATCCCATTCTTCTTTTACATAATTGTAACCCCGGTTAAGGACTTTAATAGTGCCGTCATCATTGACTGAGTAATTTGCAGTTGTATTGTTCAGGTTATGTTCAAAGCGGAAATCCAGGCGGGCTATTTCATACCACTGGCCCAGGCAGCGTTCCATATCAAAGGGGCTTGCTGGCGTTGCTCCCTCAGTGATAGTAGCACATGAGTTAATCATCAGTATCCAATTATTAATATTGAGAACGTGAAGACTATTTTATTGGTATTCATTGTGATATGGTGTAAATATAAAAAAATGGAGATAACACTTTTTAAATTATTTTTCCAAGGTAATACGTTATTCCTGCGAGTATTAAGATGCTAATTATGACGGCCTGTCTCTTTTTTTTCCCTTTGGTTGTCCTGTTGTACCAGTAATAACTGTTGGGGATCAGACCGATGGCGATGATGGAAACAAGTACAAAGGTCTTTTCGGGGGTGAAGATAAAACACATAAAGAAAGCAAGGTTGCTTATATACGAAAGTGTTCCTGCCAGGATCATCTTATCCGTATTCATGAATTCCAGGCTGCTCAGGAGATCCACTATTATCAGCAGGATTATAATTATTAATATGATTATGTTGACATTAAATCCTACCATGGGATCTGTTATAAATGCAATAGTGTAATAAAGATAAGGATTTTTTGGGGAAAGCTAACAGCTCCTGTTCATTAAGCTTTATCTCAGATGTCACACCCTTCAATAAATGACTGTTATTTCGCTTTCCTCTTCAGGTTTAGCAGACCTTGCCTTTTTCCCCTTGTTTGGAACTTCGTTCCTCAAAATTATTTTCCGGCGAAGAGCGGATGTATCCCGGTGAATAATGAATTTAGCAGGGGTAGAAGCACCGTCCGCCTCTGCGCCGGCAAAAACTGTTAATGGATTTGCAAAAAATGCTCTGTAATTTTTCTTACCTTAGCATTCATAAATAACAAACCCAATAAATTATGAAAACACGTATTATAAACATGCTGGTCATACTTCTTGTCATAGTGGTGGCCGCCTGTAAACCAAAAGTAAATCAATATGATGAGGAGATGAAAGCAAAGCTTGCAAACTTTGAAGAGTTTACTCTTACGACAGACCTCAGCTGGCTGAGCGACAGTGAAAGGGAAATAGTAGGTATACTGATAGATGCTGCAGCCATTATGGACGATATTTACTGGACCCAGGCATACGGAGATAAGGAAGAACTCCTGAAAAGCATTGAGAGTGAATATGCCGGGGAATATGCCTTGATACATTACGGTCCGTGGGACAGGCTCAATGATAATGAGCCTTTCATTCCCGGTGTGGGACCGAAACCGCCAATGGCTCAGTTTTATCCGGAAGATATGACCGTGGAGGAATTTGAGGCGTGGGATAATCCTGAAAAAACAAGTCTGTATACACTCGTGCGTCGCGACGCTGACGGGAACCTGATTACTGTTCCCTATTCAGATGCTTATAAGGACAAGCATGAGAAGGCAGCCGGTCTGATGCGCAGGGCAGCTGAGCTTGCGGAGGATGAGGGTCTGAAGAATTATCTTAACATGCGAGCCGAGGCACTGCTGACAAATGTTTACCAGCCAAGCGATTTTGCATGGATGGAGATGAAGGAATCAAATATCGACTTTGTTGCTGGCCCCATTGAGAATTACGAGGACGGCCTCTTTGGATACAAGGCAGCACACGAGGCCTTCGTACTGGTGAAAGACCCCGAATGGAGCGCCAGGCTGACTAAATTTAATGCCATGCTGCCCGACCTGCAGGCTGGCCTGCCTGTTGCTCCTGAATATAAGGCTGAGATGCCTGGTACCGATGCCGACATGAATGTTTATTATGCTCTTTATTATGCAGGCGATTGTAATGCGGGCAGCAAGACAATAGCCATCAACCTGCCCAACGATCCCGAGATACACCTGGCCGTGGGCAGCCGCAAGCTGCAGCTGAAAAACTCCATGCAGGCCAAGTTTGATAAGATACTGGTTCCCATAAGCAATATGCTGATAGACGAGAGCCAGCGTCACCATATAACATTTGATGCCTTCTTCGAGAATATTACCTTCCATGAAGTGGCTCATGGCATGGGTGTGAAAAACACCATAAACGGTCAGGGACCGGTAAGGGAAGCGCTGAAAGAGCAGTATTCGGCACTTGAAGAGGCAAAAGCCGATATTATGGGACTATACCTGGTGACAAAACTTTACGAGATGGGCGAGATCACCAGCGGTGAGATAATGAATAATTATGTCACCTTTTTTGCCGGCATCTTCCGTTCCAGCCGCTTTGGGGCAGCCAGTGCCCATGGCAAGGCCAATATGCTTAATATGAAGTATTTTGCCGATAAAGGTGCCTTCGTTTACCAGGATGACGGTACCTATATGGTTAATTTTGATGTGATGAAGGATGCTGTTGTTTCCCTTGTTGAGAAGATACTTACCATACAGGGTGACGGCGATTATGAAACGGCAAAAGAATGGATCGAAGCAGACGGTGTTATGACAGGGCAGCTTCGCAATGACCTTGACAGGGTGAATGCTGAAGGGATACCCGTGGACATAGTGTTCAAGCAGGGTAAAGAGGTGCTGGGGTTGGAATAGCCGGTCACCGTTGTAAAAAGTCGAGAATGCCTTCGTAGATTTTTTGGACCATTTGCTGGCGGGAAACCGGGCCGGCGAGCCTTTCCTTATCCTCAGCATGGGAAAGGAAAGCCTGTTCGACAAGCACCGATGGCATCTGGCTTACCCTTGTAAGGGTATAGTTGAATGATCCTACAACACCGAATTCGTCAAGTTCAAGCTTAAGCAACCGGTCATAGATAACATGGCCCAGGGGGGCCCGGAAGGGATTGTGCCAGTAGGTGCTGGTACCATCGACCGAGCGATATCCCCTTCCCCCGGCAATGGCATGAATGCTTATTAGCATGTCGGCCCCCGAACTGACAGCTATATCGCGTTTGTCTTCCAGTGACATGTCAATGTCTGAGTCCCTGACCTGTACAACTTCGGCGCCCATCTGACTGCACAGTTCACCAAGCCTGAAAGAGAGGTCGAGGTTGATATCTTTCTCGGCTAGACCGGACAGGAAACCGATCACCAGTAGCAATAATAATGACAGGCACTTGATACTCATAGCTTTTTATTTATACAGCAGGTACTTACGGCGTATATCGAGAAACTCTTTTATATCTCCCCTGCAGGCATCAACAACCTGCTCAACAGTGCTGCCGGGTTCATCCAGCATTTTAAGAAGCGGGGGAGGCGACCATACCAGGGAGTCGGGGTTTGTTGCACGGTAAGCATCTATTACGTGGAGTGTTGTTTCCACGGGTCTGTATGTCCTGTAATCGGTTACCATGATCTCCACGCCTCCGCTCATCATGTTCCATGGTTTGCCACGCGGGTTTGCATAGCCCTCGTAGTTGGCCGGGATAAAATACACCGGTCTGAATATGGCACCGGGTATTCCCCTCTTGTTGAGATCGGCGGCAGCTTCTTCGGCCTTTATCCATGTTGAGCCTGTAAGCAGGAAGGGTTTAGTTGTACCTCTTCCTTCGGAGATATTTGATCTCTCAAAAAGGCACTGGCCAGGGTAAACGACTGCTGTTTCGAAGGTGCCCATATTGGGTGAGGGCATCACCCACAGCAGGCCTGTTTCCGGCCACAGCATATCCCTGCGCCACCCCTTCATCTTTATTACTTCAAGGTCGGCGCCAAAACCTTCAGTCTCGTTCCACATCATTGCCAGCTCACCGTAGGTCATACCGTGCCGCAGGGGCAGGGGATGCCTGAAGATACCGCCCATATTGAGGGTGGGTCCTTCCACCATGCGTCCGCCCAGGGGGTTGGGCCTGTCAAGGACCATAAAGGTGACACCGGCCTCGGCACATACCTCCATGGCGAAGGACATGGAATATTTGAAGGTATACCATGATGACCCGACACCCTGGATATCAAAAATCAGCACGTCGAGGTCCTTAAGCCATTCCCTGTCAGGAGCATATGATTCGCCGTAAAGGCTGTAAACAGGGATTCCCGTTATGGGATCAGGCTCACCTTCTTTTATTATTTTACCCTGCCTGGCACCTCTTACACCGTGTTCGGCGCCGAAGAGGGCCACAAGGTTAACTCCCGGCGTGGTGGCCAGTATATCCAGGGTACTCCTGAGGTCGGATCCCACTGCGGAGGGGTTAGTTATAAGTCCTGCTCTCTTGTTCCTTATCAGTTCGAGGTGATCCTCTACGAGGACATCAATGCCAGGTTTTACCAGGGGTTCTTCATATGCAGCAGGTCTTTCGTCCAGAGGGTATGCTGCAAGGAGTTGCTCCAGTGATGGTGCATCATCATAGGCAATACCGGTAACGGGATTTTCATTAACAATACTCTCGTTGCCGTACCTGTCGACCGCGCTCACAGCATAGCTGTTCAGGCGTGTGAGTATTTCAGCTTTGCCGGTGATGTTACGGCGACTTTCCTCACTGCCAAGCAGTGCGGCATTTACTTCGAAAGCCGGGAGGGTGATACTTTTTGCTCCCTTCCCGAGCACATCATACTGCCACGTAGGCCCATATTTATTGTAGACTACCCACCTGGAGATATTATCAGGGTCGGTATGAGTCCATGAGATATGCAATGAATCCTTCACCTGTTTCACTGTCACAGCCGGGGCTGCGGGTTTATTCCTGTCGAGCCAGGGCGATGGGGGTACCAGGGCCTGTTTCCTGTACGGCCCCTCCGATATGGCGCTAACGAGGTGAGGGTTACGAACCAGGGGACCAATGCTCCAGTGTACCACACCGGGGCTTTCGGGCAGCATGCCACGGCTTATCATTATCTGGCTTACGGTTTCATCTGCTGCCTTTTTCCCGCTGAACCTCCCGATATTTATCCCGGGCCACAGGTGGCGTCCTTTTTTATTTTCCGATGACCACCAGCCAAGAAGGACGGGGTAACTCTGTTCGAGCTGCCCCGTGGGCCAGTATAGCTGGGGTGTATAGTAATCGATCCATCCCTTGTTAAGCCATAGCCTGGCATCGGCATAGAGTATTTCATGCTGGTCAAAACCTGAGATAAAAGGAGGGTTATAAGGCCGCCAGATGCCAAAGGGACTCAGGCCAAACTTCACATGAGGCTTTTCATCTTTAATGCCCTTATAAACACGTTCTATGAATGTATTTACATTCTCTCTGCGCCACTCGCTGCGACTAAGCTTGCCGCCATTGTCAAGGTAAGCCTGCCAGCTTTTATCATCGGGAAAGTCTTTAAAATTATTATAGTCGGGGTAGGGGTAAAAATAATCATCAAAATGTATACCGTCGAGGTCATATCGCTGCACCAGGTCCATTACCACGTTGAATGAGTGATCCTGTGTCCCTTCCAGTGCCGGGTCTAGCCACCAGTAGCCCTGTTCCAGGAAGAGGGCAAGCTCCGGATCGCGTTTCACTATTGAAGATTCGGTGACCTCTCCGCCCGCCACATGGTGGGCACGGTAGGGGTTCAGCCAGGCATGCAGTTCTATCCCGCGTTTATGAGCCTCATCGATCCAGAACTCAAGGGGGTCGTAATAAGGCTCGGGTGCCTTGCCCTGCTCTCCCGTAAGGTAGTATGACCATGGTTCAAGGTCGCTACGGTACAGGGCATCACAGTGAGGCCGTACCTGGAATATTACGGCGTTGAAATTATTTTGATGGAGAAGGTCAAGCAGTTCGATGGCTTCTTTTTTCTGCTGCTCCACGGGTATGCCCGGTTCTGACGGCCAGTTTATATTAGCCACTGTGGCCACCCATGCAGCCCTGAATTCACGTATGGCCGAAGGCGTTCTTCCCGAGGGATCACCGGTCACCAGGGGCCGGCTCGTGTGGCATTTGGTCATTATCAGCAGCAGGGAAACTGCAGTTGCCAGTAAGGTAGCTCTTCTGTACATGTTCTTTTACTTAATTCTTACAATGTTGCCTGTAAAAATAGTAAAAGTTCCAGATTTCGTGTGCCGCGTACAGCGGTCAGCATTTGTTATTACCTTTCTTGCTCCCATCTCATACATCTTTTTCAAAGGTGCTTCCTGCAAAGCCATCCCGATGCCCTTTCCCTTCACATTTGGATCCACTCCCGGGAGTGTAGTTTTGCGGATAGTAGCGGAGATCATGTTATACCCTGAGGCTCCAATCACCTTTCCATCTCCCTCTGCAATAAAAGCAGGAAATATCCGGTTCAGGCATTTCCTCTGAAGGAACGTGATGCATGTTCCAGTATTCCATTATTCTCAGAATTTCATCACGATATTCTTTTCTTGCATTCGTTCTCAAATTTTCAATTAAGTTATATTCAGTTAATTATAAAATTTTAAACGAATGAAAGACTGGAGGTAATGAAAGACTGATATTTAAAAACAAAGGTAAATTAAAGGCCTGGTGGCAAGCGGTGTTTAGTCCCCTGTTCATAGGAATAGACAAGCTTTATCAGGGTGGCTTCGTCGTACATGCGGCCGAGGAACTGGAGCCCGGCCGGCAGATCAGCCCCGGTATAGCCCATAGGCACTGTAAAAGCAGGTTGTCCTGTATGAGGCGCTATGACCTGGCTGTTGTCGCCCCGGTATTCTCCCTTTTGAATATTCCGTCAGGGGATCATCCGGGTCATATCCTGCTATAACATTAAGGATCCTGGTGGCATCTTCCACAGTCCGGCACATTGGCCCCACCACATCATTGCGCAGGTAAAGGGGGACGACAGCCGACCTGCTGACAAGTCCCATGGTAGTCCTGAATCCGACCAGTGCACAGTGGGAAGAAGGGCCCCTGATGGAGTTGCCCGTATCAGTACCCAGCCCAACGGTGGCAAAATTGGCGGCGACAGCGGCTGCAGTGCCCCCGCTGGGGCCTGCAGGCACATGTTCGGTATTATACGGGTTGCGTGTCGTACCTCCTGTAGAGCTTTCGGTATGCATGGGACTGAAAGCCCATTCAGCCATATTGGATTTTGCAATTATAATAGCCCCGGCCTCAACAAGCCTCTTTATGATAAAGGCGTCCTCACCGGGAATAAAATCCCTCAGTGCAAGTGAGCCTGCGGTAGTAGGAAGGCCTGCTGTATTGATATTATCCTTTACTGCCAGGGGTATGCCATGGAGGGGCCTCAACACCCCTGTCCTTCTGTATTCATCATCCAGTTTACCGGCAATCTGAAGGGCCGCAGGGTTAATGACAGTAAGCGCGTTTGTTTGTTCATCAAGTTTATCAATCCTGGCAAGGTAAGCTTCGACGAGCTCACGACTGTTATACAGACCATCCCGGTATGCCCTGTGAATTTCAGATATTGTTAATTCATTCAAATCTATGATACCTGTTGATTCCGTTGACCTGCATCCGGGGAAACCCGTGAAGAAGATCAGGAATAAAAGTACAGGTATTGCTTTTATGAAGTTATTTTTTCCCATTTCCGGCATAAATAAGAAACAGGACATCGGGTGCCTGGTTTCAAGTTAAAGGGTTAATAGATTCAGGATATGAATGTAAGAAAAATATATGAGAAAATCGAATTTTTGATGACCGGCCGGGTGGTTAAAAAATTCCGTGAATGCACTTGAATCAATTCATATTAGCGTATATTTGACCTTTAATTTTATTCTATTCTAAGCCCATGCTTTTCTGGATAATCTTCATTGCTGCCATTCTCGTTTTTATGGTCATAGACCTCGGGCTTTTTAACAGGCAGGCTCACGTTATATCACTCAGGGAAGCAACATCATGGACTGTAACATGGGTTTTGCTGGCGCTTGCCTTCTCAGGTGTGATCTATTTGCTTTACAAAAACAACCTGGTTCATAATATTGACAATCTTACCCCAAAATCCGCAGTAATAAAATACATTACCGGGTACCTTATTGAACTGTCTCTCAGTATTGATAATATATTTGTTATGGCAGTTATCTTCACCACCTTCAGGATACCGATGAAATACCAGCATCGCGTACTTTTCTGGGGTATACTCGGAGCCATTGTTTTCCGTCTGCTAATGATACTCTTCGGGGTGATGCTGATACATAAGATAGACTGGATTATTTACGTTTTCGGGGCCTTCCTCCTGTTTACCGCAATAAACATGTACCTGAAAAGGAACAAGGAGAGTGATTTTCGTAAATCACAGGTGTACAGGCTTGTAAACAGGATATTCCCGGTAACAAGCGACTTAAAGGGGCAGAGATTTTTTATTCGTTACAAGCGGAAAATAATTCTGACACCCCTGATGGTGGCATTGATGGTAATAGAAGCTACTGATGTATTGTTCGCAGTGGACAGTGTACCCGCCATACTGGCCATCACTTCAGACCCCTTCCTTGTGTTCAGCTCGAATATACTTGCGATCCTGGGACTGAGGTCTATGTATTTCTTCCTTTCAAACATGCTTGACAGGTTCAGGAACCTGAAATACAGCCTGATTGTAATACTTCTTTATGTTGGTATAAAAATGCTGACGCATGATCTTGTTGATCCTCCTGAATGGGTTTCACTTTCGTTTATCATTGCGGCCATGCTGGCAGGCACAGTGTCTTCCCTGAGGTCTGAGCACGTGGTACAGGGCAGGGAGCGGGGAGCAAAGCGCACAGGGAATGACTAAAAGACGGAGTGATGAAAAGACTGGGAGGCTAAGGACCTTAGTCCATTAGCCTCTCGGTCTTTCGTTTCTACTTCTTTCCCGACTTGTCAGGGAAGGGCGGTATCGGTGGCAACTTGACAGGTGATTTTTCCAGTTCTTCAAGGATTACCTCAACAGCCTTGTTAAGCTGTGCGTCCTTACCCTTATACAGTTCGGCAGGATCGTTCTCAATAATTATATCGGGTATTACACCTTCACCCTCAATGACAAATCCTTTACCATCCTTATCATATGGTGCGTATGAGGGTGTAATAATTGATCCGCCGTCAATCAGGGGAATGGCTCCGCTGTATCCTACCACGCCGCCCCATGACCTGGTTCCGATTGTAGGTCCCAGTTCGTTGACCTGGAAGCGGTAGGGGAAAAGATCACCGTCGGATGCTGAATATTTATCAAGCAAGGTAACCTTTGGTCCAACGTGCATGCCCACCGGGTTTGGATCACCCTCCTGCTGACCGGTATGCATGGTCATATAGGTAAGCTGTCGCATCAGTCTTTCAATTATCATTGGTGATACATTGCCGCCACCATTGCCTCGCACATCGATAATCAGGCCTTCCTTGGTAAGCTGGGGATAATAATATTTTGCAAACTCATTTAGTCCGCTCACCCCCATATCGGGTATGTGTATATAACCAACCCTGCCATCGGTTTGTTTGCTTACCTCTTCTATATTGTTGTGCACCCACTGGTAGTAATACAGTGATGATTCATTGGCTATGGGTTTAACAAGCACTTTGCGACTGCCTTCCACGGCAGGTCTGGAATTGAGCTCCAGCATCACCTCATTGCCTGCCTTGCCTGCCAGGAGGGTGTAGATATCATCAGTGGTAGTGACATCAATGCCGTCCAGGGAGATTATATAGTCGCCTTCGTTTGCATTTACACCTATAGCACGAAGGGGGGAAGCAAGTTGATCACTCCAGTTGGCTCCCTGCAGGATTTTATCAATACGGAAATACCCGCTTTTATCTCGGCTGAGCTGTGCACCAAGCAGGCCCAGTTGTATTCTCTCAGGCTCAGGTTTTTCACCATTATTGACATAGGCGTGCCCCACGTTCAGTTCGGCTATCATTTCGCCCATAAGGTAAGCCAGGTCGGAACGATGGCTTACATGGGGGACAAGGACATTATATTTATCGTATATGGCCTTCCAGTCGACACCGTGCATCCCGGGGTCATAGAAGAAATCACGCATATGCCTCCATACCTCGTCGAACATCTGCTGCCATTCTTCCTGCAGATTGACAAGCACTTTCATTTCCGATACATCAATCCGGTCCCTGATTTCTATTTTTCCTGATGGCAGGTCAATTACTCCCCACTGCCTGTTCATGCTTACCAGCATTTTCTTGCCGTTAGGCGTGAGGCTATACCTTATATTACTGCCCAGTTCTGTTTCCTTTTTCTTGTCCAGGTCATACATTTTCATGGTGCTACCCCGTCCGGAGGAACTACGTACACTATAATAAATTTTCCCGTTAACACCAATGACGCCTGAATAATTACCCGGTGACACGGGCAGTCCGATTATGCGTTCCTGTATACCGTCTATATCGATTTTAATATCTTTATTATCCGTGTCATTTTTCTTCTTCTCTCCTTCTCCTTTTTTCTCTTCCTCAATCTTCACAACATCATTCTCCGGGGCGAAGGGTGAAGGAGTATCTTTTGAAAGGGTAACAAGGTATATACGGCTCATATCCACATAGGCGTGGTTCCATTCTGTCTGGCTGTATACAGGGTTGAAATCACGTGACGAGGTGAAAAGAAGGTATTTGCCATCGCTGCTGAAGGAAGGATTATATGAGTTATACCAGCCTTCTGTGACCTCATAGGATTTTTTATCCTCCAGGTTATATAGTCTTATGATAGTCATGTCCCTTTGCGGGCGGGTATAGGTAATCCATTTGCTGTCGGGCGACCAGTTATAGCTGAATCCTGTTGAACGATCTGACTGCTCTATTACGGTAACCTTCTTTGTTTCAACATCAACATAGCATAATTCCCTTTTCTTGTTGTGGTAAAGTAATTTTTTACTGTCAGGTGACCATTCCAGTGAGAAGATATAGGTTTCATTGCCCATGGTGAGTTGCACCGGTTCACCTGTACCGTCCTGTGGCATGATATATATTTCAAATTCACCTGAAACATCTGATATATATGCAATATGTTTACCGTCGGGTGACCATCTGGCATCGCGTTCATTAACACCGGAGGTAGCGGTAAGATTATGAGTTATCCCGTTTTTCGCAGGTAATGACCATATATCACCCCTGGCACTGAATACCACCCGCTCGCCGTTGGGTGAAGGGCTTGCTTTCCGTATACTTTTCGAGGCATCTTTCCATTCGCTGCGTGCCCACGGGCGGTCATTTGCTATCCGGATGTCCGGCTTTTTTGCCTGCTGTGTTTCAACATCGAAGATATAGATGCAGCCACCTTTTTCAAAGGCTATATGCTTATCGCTGTGGGAGGGGAACTTAATATCATAATCGGTGTAATTGGTCACCTTGCGTGTATCGCCTGTTTCAGTGTTATAAGCAAAGAGGTTCATTATGCGGTCGCGGTCGGAAAGGAAATATATTTCCTTACCTATCCACATCGGGATGATATCCTGGGCGGGGCTGTCTGTTATTTTTTCAACCTTCCCGCTTTTAAAATCGTAAATGCGGATATCATCTGCCATGCCTCCCCGGTAATATTTCCAGGTACGGAATTCGCGGAATACCCAGTTAAAGGCAAGTTTTTTGCCATCGGGTGAATAGGAGCAAAAGCCCCCGTCGGTCAGTGGCATCTCAGCGGAGAGTCCTCCGTTTGCCGCTACGGTGAAAAGCTGACCGCGGAAGTCGTTGAACGACTGCTTGCGGGAACGGTATACAATATGTTTACCATCGGGCGACCAGGCCATTACTATGTTGTTAGGGCCCATACGGTCTCCGATATCATCGCGGCGCAGGGTGGCAGTATAGGTCAGTCTTTCAGGTGAACCACCCGCCGCGGGGATTTTAAACACCTCTGTATTGCCGTCATACTGGCCCGTAAAAGCTATCTCGCTCCCGTCGGGTGAAAATTTGGGAAACATCTCGTAACCATTGTGTGTGGTCAGTTTGCGGGCCATGCCGCCGTTAATGCTGCTTGTGTACAGGTCGCCGGCATATGAAAACACAAGCTGGTCACCCGAAACGGCTGGAAATCGCAGTAATCTTGCCTCGTCCTGTGCAGACAGCTGTAGTATGGATGCCAGTGCTGCAAGGATGAAAATAGGAAGTATTCTTTTCATAATAAGATTTGTTTTATTTGGGTAAACAATAAAAGTAAGTCAATTATTAATTCTTCTGAAAAAGGAAGTGTTAAAGTTAGTAAAAAGAGTACATATTTCAGGTTCTGGCTGCAAACTCAACAGCTCCGGTCGCAGGGGCTCTAAACATCGAATGCCAGGGACCTTTTTATTATAACGGCTGTGTTTTTAACGGTTTTCATCCTGTTGAATATCCAGGAATTAAAGATCAGCAGGGCCACTACAATTATTATGACAATTGTCGGATTAAGTATTGACTTTAATATATTGAGCAGTTGTTCCATATCCTGTAACTTTTAAGGTCCTGAATTAATTAAACGCCGGGGTACGGATCCGGTCAGGATGACAATTTCTTACAAATTATTATAAATTCTTTGGAATCCTTGTGGAGCGGACTGCCTTTATAATCGCCTATGATGCTGTAGTCTTCGAAGTCGGATCGTTCAATCAGGTGTTCCAGTTCATACCTGAAGAAAAAGCGCATGGGAACCCCCCATTCTTCGGCCTTAATCCCCTCATCTTCTTCCCATTCAAGACGGAATAATATATTCAGTACCTGGTTTACAAGGTCGGGCATGGATGTGACGATGCGCTTCAGTCTTTTACCGGGTTCATATTCATCATCAAAATCTGTTTGTTGATCGATACCTTGATGGAGGATACCCGTATCAGGTACAAAGGCATCAAAAATGAATCTTCCACCCGGTACCAGGTGCTTATAAACATTATTGAGAGCCATAATCTGCTCCTCTTTTTCGATTAGGTGCATAAACACCCTGAAAGGAGCAAGCACAAGGTTAAAGCGGAAGTCAAAGCTAAAGTCAACCATACTTTGCAGGCTAATGCGGTGATGCTCCTTTTTATCAAGTTTCTTATATAAAACATTCAGCATTGAACGGCTGATATCAATGCCGTAAATATCAGCCCCGTCTTTAAGAGCCCGGATAAAATGGCGTCCGGTACCCACTCCTGTTTCAAGAATTTTTCCTTCCGTTTCCCTTATCAGGTCATGGAAATACTCACTGTCGGTACCATCACGCATTTTCTTGTAGATGGTATCATAAAAACGGGAGAAGTTTTCAGGATATTCATGTTTCATAGCAGCTGAAATGGTTTATTCTACGTAAAGATACTAAGTAATTGTTGAATTATTGAAAGCAGCCGTGCCGCGGTGCTTCGTCTAACTCGTTACCTTCGCCATGAGTTCTCGGGGCTCTGGTTCCTCGGTCCCATCAGTCCATAAGATGATATCCATACTCAAGGTATCTGGATATAAGCAGTTCGTCTATTTTTCTGTACAATTCTTTGATCTGCTTCCCTGAGGGCGCTTTTTTGCCCCACACGGTAGTTGCTTCATCGGTAGTTTCGAGTATTTCATCTTCCAGATGCCTGATCCACTGCGCATATCCGGTCTGCTCCTGATTATAGATTTTATTTATATTGATATAGTCCTGGCCGTGACCACGTCTGATTGGTATACTTTCTCTCTTCATTTCAAGAGCTGTCATGCACATCCGGGAATTTTCTTTTTCGGGTGCCGTAAGCAGTTCAGGCAGTAAGTGGTCATCATTAAGCCACACAGGGTATGCAGGAGTGGCAAGAGGCCAGCCTCCAACAGCCCACATCATTGTCTCAGCAGGGTCATCGCCTGGACTAACACCCTTAAAAACGGCTGATGATGTTGAAGTACGCCGTGCAATATTATCCCTGAAATGAACCATCTTCACTTCATCTTCCGATGTGGCAAGGTCGGCCAGGTTAAGGCCCGTAAATCCATTTACCATGCTTCTTTCGGCATTGCGAAGGATAAATTCAACGCTAAGATCATCCAGCATGGCTGCCCTGTAGAAAAGATTATAGGCGCTGATATACCTTGCATAACCCTGTCCTGTTTCAGGATCACCATTAAATGAGTAGTTTGTCATGACAACAAATCCCAGGGGTGCCACTGTCTGATCATTGACATCAGTTTTCGTGATGCTGCTATCGCCTGCCTCGTAATATGCCGCTCCGCCCAAAGCATCAATAACACCAAAATTAGATTCGAGTCCGGTGGGCCTGTCAAGCCCTTCAATCAGCTTTTCAAAATCTTCCAGAGTGGCGCATGATGCCAGTGCAAGCCCCATAATCTCACCTTCGCTGTATTTCCCGTTATCATCATCACCGGTGTTAAGATTGTATGATGCCGTGTTCATTATGCAGAAGCCTCTGCTATTCATTCCCATCCATGCATCTTTTTGTTCATGGTCGCCGACATTTACCATGGCTATATATTCATATCTGCCGGTCCTCACATAAACCAGTTTATTATATTCATTACTTGTGTCCCTGTGCTTCCACATTATTGGTCTGCCGTCAGGTGTGTACTTGCCACTTATGATAACAGATGTGCAGGCATCAATTTTTCCCGTGAAGCTCAGGGCAAGCAATATCAGTATCAGGGTCAGATTTTTCATATTATTTATTTTGAAAAATGATTAATGCGTTAATGTACTGATAGTAAAAAGAAAAGATCAGATTAAGAAGACCCGGGTCCCGCGGCTCAGCAACATATACTCTCTGACTTAACGAGCCTGATCCCTGCCTTCTCCATTTCTGTGATAGCCTTTGCTTCGTTTTCCGATCCGGGCTCCACAGCTGCTATTGCGTCGGTAATAAGCCATGTATTGAAGCCTTGTTGCACTGCATCAAGAGCTGTGGTCTTAACACAGTATTCGGTTGTCAGCCCTGTTATATAGACTTCTGTTACCCTTTTGGTAAGAAGATAACCTGTGAGATCTTCATTTGTGGCCTCGAAGGCTGAATAGCCATCATCTTTGTTGCCGGTGCCTTTGTGAAAACCTTTTTGAATCCTGGTAATATTCAAATCAGGATGAAACAGTGCTCCCCTGGTTCCGTCAATACAGTGCGGCGGCCACTTATCAAAATGTTTGGTATCGGGAGGGTGAACATCACGTGATGCCACAATAAGACTGAATTTGTCCATCAGTTTATTAATTACAGGGATAATCTCATTTGCCCGTGGTGCCGGAAGCGCACCTCCGGGGCAAAAATCATTTTGTACATCCACTATTATCAGCGCTTCCATATCTTATCCTTTAAATTATTTCGTAAATCCATTAATTCCTTGCCTATACCTACCTTATAAATGTGAGGGTTATCAAACCTTTTTGTTTCTTCGGGTACCTGTACCAGCCTGTCAGCTGCGTATTTTGCAGCTTCATCAAGTGACATGGAGGTGAGAATATTACCCTTATCCATTACTTTTTCAACGAGCGGGGTGTGGGAATATTCCTCCAGCTTACAGTTTTTTTCGGGATGATGGGGATGGTAGATCTGGTGTGGCACTCTTGAATCAGCCAGCTCAATAGCATCGGCATAGAAAAGCTTTTCTCCATTGACAAAACGGTAGATTTTCTTTACCCCCGGCAGAGATGTCTTGCTGATATTATCTGAAACTTTCATACTTGGATGGTCATCTATCTGTGCCAGTTTATATACACCGTCGAGTGCACCTTCACCCATACCTGTTACCAGGGACGTCCCCACCCCGAATGAATCGACCGGGGCATCCTGGTCAAGGAGGCTCTTTATAAGATATTCATCGAGCTGGTTTGATACCACTATCTTAACATATTTAAGACCCTCCCTGTTAAGCATTTTTCGTGCTTCCTTGCTCATATAGGCCAGGTCACCGCTATCAAGTCTTATCCCTATCAGCCTGTGGCCTTCATTTTCAAGTTCCTTTGCCACCGTTATAGCATTGGGAACACCTTGTTTAAGGGTATCGTAGGTATCGACCAGCAATATGGATGAATCAGGGTACAAACCTGCATATTCCCTGAAAGCATTGATTTCCCTGTCAAAGCTCTGGACCCATGAATGAGCCATTGTGCCGGTTGATTCAAATCCGAATCTGCTGGCACTGAAAGTATTTGAACTGCCATTGAAGCCACCTATAATTGCTGCCCTGCTGGCATGTATGGCACCAAGGCCCTGTGCACGCCTGAGGCCAAAATCAACAAGAAGCCTGTCACCGGCAACAAGACGCATCCTTGCCGCTTTTGTCGCTATGAGAGACTGGAAGTTAATAATGTTAAGGATCAGGCTTTCAATAAGTTGTGTTTCAATTATGTTGCCTTCCACCCTCAGCAGGGGCTCACCGGCAAATACTATCTCCCCCTCGCGGACGGAATGGATGTTTCCCCGGAAACGGAAGCCCCTGAGGTATTCAATGAATTTATTATTAAAACCCTTTGATTTAAGATAACGGCAGTCTTCTTCATTGAAACGGTAGTCTCTTATAAACTCAAGCAGATTATCCAGCCCTGCAAAAACGGTAAAACCTCCCCCATATGGATTTTTACGGAAGAAATAGTCAAAATTGGCAGTGGTGTCATTTTTACCGGTCAGGAAGTATCCCTGTGCCATGGTAAGTTCGTAATGGTCGGTATAAAGCCCGGAATTGATATTTATTGGTAACATTTTATTAGTTTTCACTTAAATCTTATTAGTCTGGTTTCTCATCGGTGGGCAACAGATCAATACACAATCTTATACCCGGTTCAAAAATTTAACAATTTAACGATTCAACAATCTTCATCCGCACGATAAGCACCTTGTGGCTGTGGGCATAGCTTTCATCCTTTCAAATGGAATTGGCTTTTTACACACTGTGCATATACCGTAGGCAGGGCTGTCAATTCTTTTCAGTACCTCATTCAATATTTTTAATCTCTGTTTTGCCTTGACAAGGGCCTGTTTGTTGATTTCTTTGCCCGTGTTTTCCTTGGAAGTAAACCAGTCATTGGCATCTGACTGAACTTCATCGTCAGATATCAGGTCGGTAAGTGTTTCGATTGATTCCCTGAGGGTTTGAATTTCATGCCGGACCCTTTTCCTTATCACGCTCTTTTCTTCTGCCGTCATCATAGTACTTTAAATCCAAAATTAGAAAAAATTCATTGTATCAGGATTATATTTTTTTTTTAATGTAAACGAAATGTTGTAGAGATATTTCTGGTGAATCTCAGACTGATCACTGCATTAGATATCCGTACAATTTTATATGTACGTTGTTTGAGGTTAATGGTTGCTTCTAATCCTGCCAATCGATAATTATTATATCTTTATATTATTATACTATGAATTTAAATATGATGATAACCAGGTTATTTCCAAGTCTGCTCTTGCCATTTGTCTTTAGTGGCCCGGCAAACGGGCAGGACACAATACTTACAATAAATAAGGCTGTGGAGTCAGCATACGAAAGAAACAGTGTTCTGCAGCAATTGAGGGCGGCATTGAGGCAGGAAGAGCAAAGCTGGAGAACGGAGACCGGCATCGGGTCACCTGAGATAAGCTATTTCAGGGAAGGTATCCGGACGGGACCGGAAGATCTTTTCGATGAGCAGCGGATAGCCATATCGCAGGAAATTGACTTCCCGCTTACAATTATGTACAGGCTAAAAGCTGTTAAGCAGTCAGTTCTCTCCCTCGAATACCAGGTAAAAGCTCTTGAACGGCAGATAAAAACCGAAGTGAAGAGCAATTATATTGAAGTTATTTATGCCCTGTATCTGCAGGAATCAAGGCAGAGGCAAATGGAAATAGCAACAGACCTTTACAATGCTGTTTATACAAGGTTTGAGATTGGTATGGCTACAGGTGTTGACCTTACAAACGCCGAATTACAAATGGAACAGGCAAAGAATGACCTTGATGAATCTGAATGGATACTTCACAGGGCAAGGTATACTCTTTTTTATTCTATGGGATTACCGGGCGAAGAACAGTTATATACAATTGAATTCAGTGATACACTCCGGGCTGAAAATGAAATATTCATTGAACGGGATTATATACCGTAATATCATTGATCCGATACTGTCACGGTATTATCCTCGCATAACTGAAGAGCTTAAGCCGGATGATACTGTTCTGGATGTGGCCTGTGGCACAGGATCACTGTCGCTGGCCATGTCGGGCCTGTCATCCCGGGTATGGGGTATTGACCTTTCTGAAGAGATGATAGGTATTTCCAATAACCAGGCAGATAAAAAGAAGGTTGAAAATGTCATATTTAAGGTTAAGGACGCTTCATATCTTTCATCGTTTGGTGATAATGAGTTTGATGTAGCCGTTATGTCAATGGCAATTCATCAGTTTGATTCAGAACTTGCCCTGAAGATCCTCAACGAGATGAGAAGGATTGCCCCGAAAGTAATTCTTATGGATTATAATTACCCGATGCAGCCAGGCATATCAAAGCTTGTGATCTTTATTATTGAGCGGATAGCCGGGGGCGATCACTACAGGAACTTCCGCAGGTTCAACACTCTGGGAGGCCTTGATTATTTCATTGAAAAGGCAGGCCTCCGCATCGAGTCAGATAAACTCGGAAAAAATAGTGCTTTCCGGGTAATGGTATGTGCTTAAAAGAATTTGCAAAATGCTAACCGGGCCGGATCTGAAAAGCTCAGACAGAAAAGCGCTTTCCCGATTGTGGTTTGCAGATGATAGTCTGCAGTTTAAAATTGCCACTAACAGCTTGATGTTTGTTAATCAAGGATTCTCCTGCCTGTAAGCATTGGGTCACCGTGATAGCCAAGTGCTTCCCAGTCGAGCCGCCGCGGTTCCCTCTTTGAGTGACATTCGGTACATCTCAGTGAACTGCCGGCAGGAGCAACCATATGATTGATTGGCCAGTACATTTCGGTTTCAACAAAACGTAACCTCCCCGAAAAGTCGAGATTAATTGTTTTCATACCCAGTTCTGCTGCTTCATCCCAGTCATAAGTTTCCCAGTAACCCTTTTTACCGAATAATTTTGCCACTACGAGATAATTGTTGCGGGCGTCGTAAGGCTGTTTGCCCCTCATAATTTTGAATGGAGTGATTTTAGCATCCGGATCTTCGAAAGAACCAAGTAGTTTATTTAGCTTAACAGCTTCTTTAGGTTTAATAATATCGCCATACAGGTAATAATCGGTCTGCCCGGTGTACCACCTGTATTCGGGAATAACATTTTTATCCCATTTAAAATCTCCTTTTTTTCTATCATAATCAGGCATCCCGAA